>ENA-ORXM01001980-ORXM01001980.1-marine-metagenome-genome-assembly--contig:-NODE-1980-length-25807-cov-529.257015_pt1 | contig 25807 bp, 20 predicted proteins | sample MGYA00237867_ERZ511480 | MGnify/ENA primary metagenome ERZ511480 (study PRJEB26309, sample SAMN06266103) | marine metagenome | isolation source: Algal blade | place: United Kingdom:Sidmouth, United... | reverse complement strand
CAAAAAATCGTTGCATAGCCATAGCTACGGAACTATTTTTTGTGTTTTTTAGAAGGGAAAAGAACAAGTATAATGGGCAAGTTATTTATTTTCTTTCACTTAGGCATAAATAATTAAAATTTTTCCTTTTTCAAAAGTACGTTTTTTTGTACATAAAAACACTGTAAATCAGTTTTTTGTATAAAAAATAGCATTACTGAAAAGTACAATTTTAGGAAAATGTGGTTTGTAGAGCAAAGCAAAATGTATGATATTTGTGTTGTCGAAGGAGACAAATGAATTTAAATCTTTTTGATAAGTTTAAGTTTTTTGTTTACCTAAAAAAACACAATTTGGAAATTAGACAACAACATATAGCACGAAAAAACAGATTAAAATCAAAAGAACCAATTAGCACAAAAGAACCAACTAGCACCAAATGAACCATAACAACTAATTGACGACCTAATGCCAAGAAAATGTCGGTGAAATAACCATATCCGACTTTGCTCTGTTCCCAAATGGGCAATATAATAAGCCCTTTCAAGCATAGCTTGAAAGGGCTTTATTTATTTTAAAAATGTAGAGAAAATTCATGAATTTTCAGGCAACGCAGAGTAGTGGAAAAAGATTATTTACTCTATACAAAATATTTTGGAATAAAGTCTAATATAAAGGAAAAAGAACAAGTCGAGAATATACATTTATTTTGTTCCTGATACTTATACACTCTCAATTATCAACTTGCCAAAGGCAAGCTACATTTGATTGATTTTGTTCAATAAATCGACGGTAGCTTGTGGATCTTGCCCTTCTTTTTCGGCGTGTTTGATGGCTTTTTTGGCATATTTTCGGGCGTTATTTTGGTCGCCAAGTTTGTAATAAAGTGCGGCAACGGTATCTGTATTATGAAAATTACTTTCGATACCTACCGAAGTCAATGACCATTGAAGTGCTTTTTTCAAGGTCGCTTTATCTTCTACCAACTCATAAAACGCCCATGCGTAGGCGTTGAGTTGTTGCCAATCTGCGCTGCCATATTTGTCCATATAATTCACTACGGCTTGTATAAATTTTGGTAAATCTTGCGCTCGCTCGTAGTAGTTCATACGAAACTCCATCGAAAGACGGTCGGCTTGGTTGGGAAAAGTTTTTTGGTAAGTTGCGTCTACATCTTTGAGCGTGAGGGGCTTGCCCGTGCCGCCGTAGAGCTTCTTTGAGATAGAGGCTTGTATGTATTTATCGACGGTTTCTTGTCCAAATTCGGTGTTGAATTTCTCTCGGTTTTTCAATAAATACTGCATCGGCTGGTCATCAAAACCATCGGCGTATTTCATCAGGAATGCCATGTTTTCGGCAGTACCCCAATCGTCTTGCGTATCCATGTATTTGAGGGCGAGCATGACGTATTTACGGTCATTATTTTCGTGGCTCGCTATCGCGTAATTTCGTAAGAGTTCGGGTGTGCGTTCGCCTGCTACGAAGCGCATGGCGAGTTTGGCAGACTGACGTTTGGGGTCGATGGCAGCTGCGCCCAAATCAAGGAATTTCGGCACTGGCAAATATCCCATATTTTTGTGTACCAACTCTCCGTCGGGCGATACAAAAAGGTAGGTAGGGTAGGCGTTGACCTCGTATTTGGCAGCTAACAAAACACCCTCGCCTTTTTCCATATCTATTTTTGCATTGATGAAATTGGCATTGTAAAATTCGCCAACTTTTGCCTGCGGGAATACATCGCGAGACATCATTTTGCAGGGTCCGCACCAAGTCGTATAAGCATCCACAAATACGAGTTTGTTTTCTTTTTTGGCTTCCGCCAAAATATCTTTCCAATCAGCCTTGGAAAATTCGACGCCCTGTGCAGAAAGCATCGTCCCTGTCAAAAACAAGGCAAATAAGAGTATATTTTTCATAAGAAAGAAATGAGAAGTGAGATGAGAGACATGAGAGAGACGAGAGATGAGAGACGAGACGTGAGAAGTAATTTCTCTTATCTCTTGTCTCACCTCTCTCGTCTCAATTCTAAAGTACCTCTTTTATTTTGCGAATGAGAAGGTCGGCTCCCTGATATAATTTACGATTTTTGGCTTGTTCTGCTGTTGTTTTGAGTTGTTCGGCGATTTGTAGGGCTTCCTTGTTTTTGCCGTTTGCGTGTAGCAATTGGGCTTGGGTAAACAGGTATTTTGCTTCGCCGCCATTTTCGGCTGCTTTGCTTGCCCATTTGAGGGCTTGTGCGTTCATTTTCGCGTTGGAGGCCTCGTTGGCAACAACTCTGCTTGCCATTTTATGAAGTACGAGTGCATTGTTTTTGCCATTGGCTTTGATGTATTTGTCGGCGGCTTTGAGGAAGGTTTTGGAATCTTCCATAGCTTCGGCAAACATCATATCGCTATCTATATCAAAAGCAGCGAATTTGCTGGGCGCATTGGTTTGCATTTTTGTTTTTGCTTCGGCGAGTAGGGCGGGTTCTTTGTATTCAATCGCCTTTGAGACGGTGTTTTTACAAACTTTTTCGATTTTTTCGGCTACGGCTTCGTCGCCTTTTTGGGCGGCGATAGCTGTTTTATTTTTTATGAATAAAGAAAAAATACGCGAATCGGCGTAAGTGGTCGCATCATAGAGGAAGTTAAGATTTTCGAGTGTACTAAAATCTGGCTTGGTACGGAGGAACTCGTTGGCAACCTTGGCAGCTTCGGGCTTAGAGGCTTTGGCGAGTGCTACAGCGTATTTGCGAAGGAGTTCGGGGTCGCGGTCGCCTTCTTCGTATTTATCGGCAAATTGTCCGCTATTATCAAAGCGTTTGAGGGCTTCTTCGCCCATACCGATAAATCTGTCGATGGGTTTTCCACCTTTAGAAGTGTATTGCATTTCGCCCGCCCCATTGATGAATAAGAAGGTCGGGAAAGCATTGACATTATACTTGGTACGAATGGTGCGTCCTTCGCCTTTTTCCATGTCCATTTTCATATTGATGAAATTGGCGTTATAAAAATCGCCCGCTTCTTTTAAAGGGAAGATGTTCTTCGCCATTGCTTTGCACGGACCGCACCATGTCGTGTAGGCATCCACGAAGATGAGTTTATCTTCTTTGTTGGCGAGTTCGAGGGCTTCTTTCCAAGTCCCTTCAAAAAATTCGATGCCCTCAGCTTGTACACAAGTGAACGCAAAAACAGCGATAAGAATGGCAAGTATATTTTTCATGTAAATTTAATTTATAGTTGATAAATCCGCAGTCCACAAGTGAATGTAGGGCGTGCGACTATCTTTTATAGAAAATATCGAATTAATTTTTTTATTGACGGGTCAAAATTACGCATTTCAAAGGGAATTGTAAAGTACGTTGATTTTTTAGGAATAGCTGACGCTGTGGTTTATTTTAACGTTTTGATAAAAGGTTCTTTGACATTTTTTGCAAAAAAGCCCCGTCCTTCCCTCCAATGTGGTTTTAACCCATTGTCGTTCAGCTACTTATTTCAATGGGCTAAAGCCACATTGAAGGAAAATGCAAAAATTGTCAAAGAACCCGATAAAAGATAGATGTCGCGGTGCTTACTTTAAGACAAAGGTTGTGCCGAAGTCTGATGGCATTTTTATATTAGACTTTATTCAAATTGGGATTTTTCTGATAACCGTTAGGATTATTTTTGAGACTCGACAGATTTTTCGAAAGTTTTAACAGAAAAACAGACATATATTCATTTTATAGCATAGGTATATATCTTTCATAAATAAGCTGTTATAACTGATGTGTTGATGTTGGAAAGTAGATTTACTATGTCACGAATTTAAATTTTTAGACATGCAAGAGTTGACAAAAAGCGACTTCTTGCTGTTATCAATTACGACAATTACACACAATAATTTCAATTTTAATTTAATCCAACAGAGAATTTAATCAACCTTTACGAAGATCCCCTAACCTAAATTGAAGGCTTACGATGAAAATCGTAAGCCTATTTTTTTGTCTATTATTAGCCCGTATAAATGTAATTTATTCTGACTTGTTTTTTAAATTTCATAAGTAAAAATTATGCTATAACTTTTTGTGATATATGCTACCTTGTTTCTTCTTTTTAACTTATAATCAGTTGATTGTTAACTAAATAAAAAAATACATTAAGATAAAATTATATTCATACAAATAAGTGTGTTCCGTTCTTATTTCGCTATGCTTTGATGGTAAAAAGTAATTTATCCATGTCACAAAATTGCAAAAAGAAGTACACGCACTATAAAAAAAAACAACTTCTTACAGTCATCAATTACAACAATTACATACAATTACACTGACCTCAAATTTTCATCCAATTCAACATAATATCCTCCTAACATTGAGGATATTGAAAGCACCTTGCTTAATCTAAAATGAAAAAGGGTTTGCGAAACGTCGCAAACCCTTTTGACATTTTAAGGGATGAGAAAAATAAAGTCTATTAGCTCGTTTTAATTTTTAGAATAAATGGTTCTTTATAAAATTACGTGGTTTAGTCGGCAGACGAAGGTTTTTATAAAGTGTTTTCGGTTAATTTTAAGTATTTTAGCCACCAATAAAGGTATTCGTCTGGCGACACGCCTACTAAAACGAGCATATAATGAAAAACATACTCCTTCTATTCTTCCTATCTTTCGGTCTAACTGCATCAGCTCAAAGCTGGGAATTTAACAGCAGCCCTCTCGTAAATTTTTTTTATGATTTTGATGATTACTATATAGGTTCATACACCTTAAAGAGTGGCTATAACTTAAATGTAGGTATTGACGACGTTTATCTAAACGATTTGCGTCTTCGTTTTATCTTGGGATTTAGTAAATATAGTGGCGGTATAGATGCGAAATTCCGCTCTCAAGGCAGCGGTACTTCGTTAAACGGACATGCCAAAAAAAACGTCTTGCAGTTTGGTTTATATCCTATCAATTTTAGTGGCAAAAAAGGTCTGAATGTCAATATAGGTACTGAATTTTCTGCACTAATTGGTGGAGAAATAGAGGGTACATACACGAATTGGTACATAGTTTCAACGAGTGGACCCGTTGTGGAAGAATCATACGACGATGTAAATGACTTATACGATTCATACCATTCGATGTATTATTTCGGCATAAGCATTCGCGTGGCGTATGACATACCGCTTTCCGAAGATTTTTACCTTGTGCCGCAATACTCCCTTTATGTAGGGCTTTCCAATGAATTTATCGAATTTCCAAAGACGACAAAATCACTACGTAATATGTTGGGCATAGGAATTAAGAGGAAGATGTAAACGTTTCCAAGAATTTAGATTTTAGTGCTTGGAATTTTACTACTTTTGCATCGAAATTAATACGAACTATGGCAAAACAAACCAAACGCGCAGGCTTTACGACCTTAATTACTAAATTTCCGAAGGCAAAACTACCTGTCGAACTCGCGCCCGATACTTTCCGTGAGTTTGAAAAGAAAAATAAACCACTTTCAGTAGATACAGTGAGCCATTTTCTATTGGAAGAAGGAGAGGTGATAGATGAATTTACAGAGTTTATCCCTTGTTTTCGCTTGTCGGATACCCCCAAATTTGAGGGTTTGGTCTATTGGCAGGCGAGCTTGATGGAATACCATTATTGGTTGGCGACATTCGATAAAAAAGGAAATTTCATAGAAAAAAAACGTATCGCAGGAACTATTCCGGCCGATGCTGCGTTTAAAGTATCAGTAGCCACAGTTACGAGCAGTTGGAACATAGAAGTGAAAGAAGGCGAATCTGCACAGAACACCAAAAAGCTTATTCCCACATCCTTTTCCCAGCACCACATTATTAACATTTCCCCAGAGGGGACAATGAATGAATTTTGAATGAAGGAATGAATGAATCATACGTATGTTACCGTGATTCATTCATTCATTCAAAATTCGTTCATTCATTCATTATTTATTATGTCAAAACGAAAGAAAAACGGCAAGTCAAATACATTAAAACAAGATATATTTTTTATATTTAAAAGAAGTCCCAAAAAGCGATATAACGCCGGGCAATTAAAGAAAAAAGTCCACGGGAAAATTTCCATAGACGCAGTAGAAGCTCGATTAGAGCAATTGGAATCAGAGGGTAAAATCATCAAGCTTTCCAACGAAAAATACAAACTCGCTATCGGGCAGCGTATTCGTGCGAAAGTGACGGCAGAAGGGCGCGTGGATATGACCCAACGCGGCGCAGCCTACATCGTATGCGATGATCTCGAATTTGATATTCATGTCGCTCCGCGAAATATAGGTTCTGCCTTGCATGGCGACCGCGTAAAGGTTGAATATGAGGAGAGCAGTCGCCGACAAAAACCCGAAGGACGCATCGTAGAGGTGCTGAAACGAGCAACCGAAAGCTTTATTGGAACGATTCATATTTCCAAAAAATTCGCTTTCCTGACGGCTGATTCACGACGAATGCCGATTGATATATATGTACCACTAAAAAAGACGAAAGGCGCGAAGGATGGCGAGAAAGTCATCGTGCAAATTACGGAGTGGCACACGGACGACAAACGCAGCCCATCGGGTCGGGTGACAATGGTACTCGGCGAAGCAGGCAGCCACGATATTGAGATGAAATCTATCTTGATTCAGCAGGGCTTCAATCTCGAATTTCCATCGGCAGTGATTCAGCAAACTGATATGATGCCGACCGAAATCACAAAGCAAGAAGTCGCTCGCAGACGCGATATGCGCGAGGTCGTGACCTTCACGATTGACCCGGACACGGCGAAGGATTTTGATGATGCACTTTCTATTCAATACCTCAAAAATGGGCATTGCGAAATAGGCATACACATCGCTGATGTGTCGCATTATGTGGAAGAAAATACGGCATTGGATAAGGAAGCCTTAAAACGCTCGACTTCGGTCTATCTCGTTGATAGAGTGTTGCCTATGTTGCCTGAAAAGCTCTCCAATGAGTTGTGTTCTTTGCGACCGAATGAAGATAAATTGACCTTTTCGGCGGTGTTTGAGTTTAATAAAAGTGATAAAATCGTCAATCGCTGGTTCGGACGAACGGTGACGCATTCCAATCGTCGATTTACTTACGAAGAAGCGCAGGAAGTACTGGAAGCAGGCAAAGGCGATTATGCAGAGGAATTGAAAAACCTCAACCAAATTGCTTATAAATTGCGTAAGCAGAAATTCAAAAAAGGCGCGATCAATTTTGAAACGCCAGAAGTGAAATTTGTATTGGATGAGGCGAGCAGACCGATTGATGTGTATACGAAAGTTCGGAAGGACGCACATTTGCTAATTGAGGATTTTATGTTGCTTGCCAATCGTGAAGTAGCAACTATTTTTGCAAAGAAAAAAGAAGGTGCGCCAGTGCCGTTTGTGTATCGTGTACATGATGCGCCCGACCCAGAAAAGGTGATGGAATTTGCTCGATATGCCATGCAAATGGGTTATAAAATGGAGTTTGATACACCTCGACAAATTGCTGCGGCTTATACCAAATTGATGGAAGAAGCCGAAACGAATGATGGGTTGAAATTGCTCGTACCATTAGCAATTCGAACGATGGCAAAAGCGATTTATACGACGGAGAATATCGGTCATTACGGTTTGGCATTTGATAATTATACGCATTTTACTTCGCCGATTCGACGGTATGCGGATGTATTGGTTCACAGGATTTTGTATGAAAATCTGGATAAACCGCACCGTGTGGATGCAGAGGAATTGGAGATGAAATGCAAGCAAATCTCAGCGCAAGAACGAAAGGCAATGGAAGCCGAACGCGAATCCATAAAATATAAACAAGCAGAGTACCTGAAAGAACGCATCGGAAAGCAATTTGAAGGCGTCATTTCAGGAGTTATCGAACGCGGTATTTTTGTAGCGATTACAGAAAATCAGTGTGAAGGTTTGGTACGTTTTGATACGATAGAAGAACCGATAGTTCTCGAAAATCGCTTTGTAGCGAAAGGACAATGGTCAGGCGATACTTACCGTATGGGGCAAACTGTTCAAATCGAAATTATAGATGTAAATATGGAACGCAAAGAGGTGGATATGAAACTGGTTTAAGTTTAGGTTTAAATTTTTTCTCTTTTGTTTCTAAGGTTCTGCTGAAATAAGGATATTTTTAAATTATTTTATAATAAAAAATATTTATAAATAATTAATTTTTAATAATAAATAAATTACAAAATAATTTTAATTAATTAAAAAATGGCTATATTTCAGTGCGACCTTCTAACGAAAAAAAGATTTGCCGAAGGTAAATCAGATATTTAAACTTAAACTTAAAAAGTGGGACGCCCACAACCGTTGCCGGTGTAGCGTCCCATCCCTCCAAGTGTTTAATCTTGATATTTTCTTTCACTAGGGGATGAAAAAACAATAAACATTACATCTCGACTTGTTCTTTTTCCTTTATACTTCACCAAATTCTCCTTAAATAACCCGTTATTCGCGTCGAATTTGGCTCGTGTAAAGAAAAAATAACGACGCGAAGAATCTACATTTATTTAATTCCTGTTCCTAAGCCGATTCTACGGCTTCTCTATGCTTTTTCTTGTAGACTAATGTCATAATCTTACCTTTGAGGTCTTCGGGGTTGTAGGGTTTGGCAAGATAGTCGTTGATACCGGTGGCAAAGCATTTTTCGGCTTCTGTTTTACTGGTATTTGCTGATAGTGCGATGATAGGAATTTCGGAGTCTACGGTACGTATACGCGCAGAAGCCTCGAAGCCGTTCATTATCGGCATTTGCAAATCCATGAGGACGACATCGTAGTCGTTCGCTTCAAATTTTTCAAAACCTATTTTACCATTATCGGCAATTTCTACGGATACGTAGTCCGACCACATGGTCAGCATTCGTTTGGTGGCGATTTGGTTGAGGAAGTGGTCTTCTACAAAGAGGATGCGCATTGGGCGTATCGGGTCGCCGCCTATCTCCTGTGCAGCTATCTCTGCGATACTAAAGTCGATTTCGACGGTGAATGTCGTGCCATCGCCTTCTTCGCTGACTACCTTTAGTTCGCCGTCCATTTTCTGTGTGAGGCGAGTTGCAATAGCCAGTCCGAGTCCTTTTTTCTTGTCTTCTTCGGTCAGGTTGAGCAGTCGGTCGGTATCGAGAATTTCTTTCATTTTCTCTTTCGACATACCTATGCCATTATCTTCGACACGGAAGGAAACGGCGGCTCTGCCCATTTCCATTTTGTCTGCTTTGACCTCAAATTCTATCCTGCCGCCATGCTCGGTGTATTTGATGGCATTATCCAGCAGGTTGTATACGATTTGGTTGACTTTTGTTTCGTCACCTATTAAGTACTTCGGTAAATTTTCGTCAGCTTCGACATTCAATGTGATGCTTTTTCTGTTGGCTTTGATTTGGAACATTTTGACCAAGCCTTGAATTGTATTGGCGATGGTAAACTGTTCTTCTTCGACCGTAATTTTGTCAGAAAGCAGCACAGAGAAGTTGAGCATATTGTTGACGGCGAGCGAAAGGTCGCTGACCGACTGCTGGAGTGCTTTGACGGATTCTCCCTGCTCGTCGCTAAGTCCAGAAGCATTGAGGATATAGGAAAGGTTGACGATAGAAGACAATGGTGTCTTAATATGAAAGCTCATATCTTCCAAAATCTCTTCTTTCATGCGCGAAGTGCCTTCGGAGAGTTTATGCTGTACGAGCAATTCTTCAGAGCGTTTGCGCTCTGTGATGTCGTGTAGTGCGCCTACGAGCAGCATTTGCTGGTTGGTATTGTCGAAGGATACCTGAAAGTGATTTTCGACGTATTTGATAGGAGCAGTTCCTACTCTAATGCGATATTCTATTTTGCGAAGTTCGCCGTCTTTGATGGCACCTTGCAAGGCACTTTGTACTTTTTCTCTGTCTTCGGAATACACGTAATTGAGGTAGTCTGTAAGGGATGGTTTGATTCGTCCGGGGTCAAAACCGAATATTTTATAGACTTCGTCTGACCAATTCATTTCATTGGTCACAATGTCGATTTCCCAATGCCCGGAACCAGTCATTTGATTGATCCAATCAAATCGGATTTTGATGGCGTGGAGTTGTTTGTTGAGTCTTTCCAGCTCTTTGAGGTGTTTATGTCTTGCCATTGCCTGACGAATGGCACGCCCCAAAAGCTTGTAATCAAACTCTCCCTTGACTAGGTAATCCTGCGCACCTGCCCTTATAGCTTGCTCTCCGACCATTTCATTCGACGTACCCGTCATCACTACCACAGGAAGGTCTTTTGGGTTTCGTTCCAGAAAACTTTCGAGGGTTCGTAAGCCCCTTGAGTCTGGCAAACTGAGGTCTAAAAGTACTAAGTCAATATCGTTTTCTTCACAAACTTCGATACCTTCGTAAAGTGTTTCTGCATAGAAAAATTCATGCCTCAGCGAAGCCTGTTTCAGAAATACTTTTACCAACTTAGCATCTTCTTCTAAATCATCAATAACAAGAATATTAATTTTCATCGCAGTAGTTTTACACGTTAATCAGTCCAAACAACATCGGCATTTTGCCATTTTGTGATTATAGACTTGTTTTTAATTTATCATGGTTGGTAGCACCGTAGTACTTAGCCAAAAGTCTTCTACTTTTTGTATGAGGTCAAAAAACTTATCAAATTCGATAGGTTTATTGAGGTAACAATTTGCATGTAGTCGATAACTGTTTGAAATGTCTTGCTCTGCTCCGGAAGTCGTCAGCACGACCACAGGAATGCACATCAGTTTATCGTCTTTTTTAATGATTTCAAGTACCTCTCGCCCATCCTTTTTAGGAAGGTTGAGGTCTAACAAAATCAAATCCGGGATAATAGCATCGGTATATTCGCCTTGTTGTTTGAGGTATAAAAGTGCTTCTACTCCGTCTGTAACAACGCTCAAATTGACCGCCATTCCAGTTTCTTTAAATGCTTCTTTTGTCAATCTAATATCTCCCGGATTATCTTCAATAAGTAAGATATTGACCGGTCTTCCGCTTTTGTTCATAATTTAATGTATTGGAAAATAACAAATCAACGTTTATCTATCTTACGTCCATAATTAATAATGACGCCATCTATCTCTGCTGCCCTCACTTGCTTTATTTTATTCATTACCCCAATTATTAACAACTTATAAAATGATAAGAGTCCGACAATTGAATACGTAGAAATATTACGAAGGTTGCATAAAACAAAATTATTGTTCAGTTTTTTCACAAAAAACAAAAAATAGGAATGGTACAAAAGGGAGGGTGCTTTCAGAAAAAAGTAGTCCATTACCAATAGGGAAACATAAAATACGATAAAGGTTTATGACTGATTAAGGGATGAAAAAATAATAAACACTACATCTTGACTTGTTCTTTTTTCTTTATACTTCACCAAATTTTTCTTAAATAACCCGTTATTCGCGTCAAATTTGGCTCGTGTAAAGAAAAAATAACGGCGTGAAGATGTAACGTTTATTATCTTTTCATCCCTAAGTTACGGAAACGCAACTTGAATTATATAGTCATCTATTTTAGAATTAGGTAATGTCAAACATGAAATTAAGTATAATTATTGCTTTTTCCTATATTTTTAATGGAAAAACATACAATTTAGTAACGATAGAATAATAACTTCACGATTTCGACGAGGTTATTTTGGTCTTAGTTTTTCTCTTGGAAATAGGCGTTTATCTGGATAAATAACTGTTTTCAAGGGGAAAAATAAGGGCAAAAGAAGCCGTCCAAATCGGGAAGTTATTGTTTTATCGTTACTTAGCGAATAATTGATGCAATTTTCAAAAGACTTGGAAATGCTTATATTTGAATCTCTCAAATTAAATAACGATATTTGTTGTGAATAACGTTGAACATGATTAAAAAAATTCAGATTATAGGCTTCAAATCAATAAAAAGTTGCGAAATTGATTTACGCCCTATCAATATTCTCATTGGAGGGAATGGTGTAGGGAAAAGTAATTTTATCGCTGTTTTTTCATTGGTAAAAGCTATTTACAACGCTAATTTATCTGAATACGTTATCAAAAAAGGTGGCGCAAATGGTCTCTTACATTTTGGTAAAAAAGTTACACAAGAAATTTATTTAAATTTAAATTTTAATAATACAAATAAATTCATGGTGACTTTAGGAGAAGCGCAAGATGCTTTGTATATAAAATCTACAGATACGGCTTTTTTTGAGGGGATATGGCATAAAAAAAATTATGAAAAAAATCAGAAAGAGTCTAATTTCAAAGGAATCTATTCAGGACAGGCATTTTGGGTAAATGATAGGTTAAAAGAATTTGAGGTCTATCATTTTCACGATACCGGAGATAGCTCCCCCATGAAAGGATTTAGTAATGTCGATGATAATCACACGCTAAAAAAAGACGGTTCTAATATCGCCGCTTTTTTACTTTATTTGAAAGAAAAACATCCTAAACATTTTATAAGAATTGAAAAAACGATTGCTTCGATAGCTCCTTTTTTTGAAAAATTTGTTTTGGCACCTTCCAATAGAAATGAGCAACTAATAAAACTGGAGTGGAAAGAAAAAGGTGGAGAAGACTACTACGCTGACGCATACAATCTTTCAGATGGAACATTGAGATTCATCTGTTTGGCTACTTTATTGATGCAGCCCGAACCACCAAAAACTATCATTATTGATGAGCCAGAATTGGGCTTACACCCGGTGGCTATCAACAAACTTGCAGCACTCATCCGAAAAGTATCTAAGCAGTCGCAAGTCATTATATCGACACAATCCACCAATTTTATTGACAATTTTGAACCCGACGACATCATAGTTTCCGACAGGAAAAATAATGAAACTGTATTTAAGCGTTTGGACAAAAAAGCATTGATAGGTTGGTTGGAAGATTACAGCATAGGAGAGGTTTGGGAGAAAAATATCATAGGCGGACAACCATTTAATTACTAATATGAAACGACTGGTATTTTTAGTGGAAGGTAACTCTGAAGTAGTGTTCGTTAATAAATTTATCATTCCTTATTTGTACGGTTTAGGGTTTCAAAACCCAGTGAACGCCCAAACAATTATTACGAATAGAAAACAACACAAAAAAGGTGGCGTGGTCAATTATGATTACCTAAAAAATGACTTAAAAAGAATCATAGCGCAAGGCAATGTCATTGTCACTACGCTTATTGATTTTTTTAAATTACCACCGAGTTTCCCTAATTACACGACTGATGCTCAACATATTAGTGATATAGAACAAGGGGTTGCTGATGATTTTGCAGACTTTCCTGACTTGATTCCCTACATTCAAAAATACGAATTTGAAGCCCTGATGTTTTCAAAAATTGATGGCTTTGAAATTGTGATGGATGATGACAAACAACTTCGGGAAATTAGAAACACCATCGCTGAGTTCCCTAATCCCGAAGACATCAATAGCTTACCTCAAAAAACACCTTCCAAAAGATGGTTCTTTGACAAATCCCGTGATTGTTTGTTTTTCTGCCTCGCGATTGTTCGTCCCTTTGCGTAAGGGATAGTAGGTGTTGTTTGAACGTAACGTAGCGATAGCGGAGTGGAGAGAGTGCCGGATAGCCCGACCCCCGACTGATAAGGAGGGGGATACGCCCAAATTTTCATTCACTTCACTGGATTTGTCAAAGAACCCAAAAGATTAAAAAGTATCTTCAATTATGAAAAAGTCGAAGACAGCGAATTGATTTTTGAAATGTTAGACATTCAATCTATCCTTGATAAGTGTCCACGATTTAAAATATGGGATAGAGAAAATTATCGTCAAATTAAAGGAGTAAAACCTCACTCCTTCCCCACCGAAATCAAATTCGCAAACACCCGATACGCCCCCGGCACACCCGCCGGAAGCTCGCGAAACCACGAATAGCCTGTATAAATAAAATGTCCTTCGCCATACTCTGCGACGAGCAAACCGCCATTGCGAGGCGGTTCGTTGGGGTCATTGGAGGAGAGGATGGCGGCGTAGCGGTCGTCCCATTCGTTGGGGAAGTACAGACCGCGTTCTTGCACCCAATCCTCGAAGTCGGCAGCCGTTATTTTATTCGGAAAATTCAAAACGGGATGGTCGGGTAGGAGGAAGCGAACTTCTGCGCCTTCGACGGTCACACGGTTGCGAGAGAGCGTGAGTGGGTAGGGCGCGAGGTCGTCTGTCACGAGTCGGAAACTGGTGTTGTACTGCACCATCACTGTACCGCCTTTTTCGACATATTCCATCAATGTTTTTTGGTGAAATTTTAGGCGTGGGCGTGTGTTGTACGCACGTACACCGAGTATGACGGCATCGAAATTTTGTAGTGTTTCGAGCGTCATGTCGCTATCTTCGAGCAAGGTGACGCGGTAGCCGATTTGCTCCAAATTCGCCGGAATATCATCGCCTGCACCCATGTAATAGCCGATATTTTCGCCACGTTTTTCGAGGTCGATTTTGACGACTTTTGCCTTCGCATCCAAAAACAATAATTGTACGGGAATGTGCGGATAATTGATTTCGATGCGTTGTTGGATGGGTTCGGTATCGAAGGTTTCCCAACCGAGTGTGAGTTCGCCTGTGCTTTGGTTTTTGCTGGGGAAAATTTGAAATTCGACGGTCTGTTCTTCTCCTTTTTCGCCTGTGAATCCGAGTGCGTGTGCCGGTGGTTCGCTGCGCCAACCTTCGGGCAATTGCGCCAACAAACGCCCCTTCGCGCCTACTCTGCCCGACTTCACCAATACGCGAATCGTCTTAGGTTTGTCATTGGCAAATACGATGACTTTTTCTTGCAAATTGACCGATACTTCCGGCTCTACTTCAAAGCTGCGGTGGACTTCGCCCTCCACGGGGTCGTTGCGTTTGTAGGTGACGGGGATGTCGTATTCGATGGCTGTACCTTCAATATTTAGCTTGAATTTTACCGTAATATCTTCCTGATTTTCAGGCTGTAATAAATCTTCTTTCGCGGCTTTATACATCCCCAACGTCCCCGCTTCACGCAGCCAATACGGACGACTCATGGGAATGCCCGGTCGAATTCTGATTTTTTTCTCAACTAAAGACGGTACATTTTGAGACAGTGGAATCAGGAACTTTTCGCGGTAAAATTCCTTATCGTCACAAGTGACCTTTGATACACTTACCTTTGTATTTGAACGATTAATTATCTCCGTCTTTAGGGTGATTTCCTCTCCTGCCGTTGTAGAAAAATCATCCACATTCGCCGCCAAATACAAGCCCAAGCAATCCTTTATAATCGCGTCAATTTCTTTTATTTTTAAATTAGCATAATAATTATCCGAAATCGACATGAGTTTTTTTCGTATTAATAATAAACCGGAAACGGATGCCGCTGGATTGGACGCATCAAATTTATCCGCCACCTTTCGGACTGCCTTATCTATCGCCTTACCTGCCTTTCCAATGCGTGTCCAAGACGTGTTCACGCCATCAAAAATATCATTGGTGGCAGGCTCGCCTTTTAGATGTTCAAAATACTCGATGCTTGTGCCTCGCTCGCTCATCGTTCCCATGCCCTGACACTTGTGTTGGCTGCGACTTTCTGCCGAAATTTCATTATTTGACTTGCCCAAAAGCGGATAATATGCACCCACATCCATCGCCAATAAATCCTTTTTCGCGGCTTCAAACGCTTCATCATCGCCCACATATCGTGGGATGACGTTGTAGAGTAATCGCTTGGGTTGCCATACATCTACGTCCTTGAGTTGTTCGGGAAAACGGGTCGGGTCGGCGGCGGCGTCGAAGGCTTCGTAGGCGAGTTGGGCGGAGGCGGTGTGGTGTCCGTGCGTAGGCGCAGCCGTGTGTGGAAAGCGGGTCATCAGCACATCGGGGCGATAGTTGCGGATTATCCAAACCATATCGGCAAGTACCTCTTCGCGCTCCCAAATCGTGAAGGTTTCGTCGGCATTTTTGGAGTAGCCGAAGTCATTGGCACGCGAAAAAAATTGCTCGCCACCATCGACACGACGCGCCATGAGGAGTTCCTGTGTACGCATCACGCCCATGAGTTCGCGGATTTCTTGTCCGATGAGATTTTGTCCGCCATCGCCGCGTGTGAGGGAGAGGTAGGCGGTGTTCATCTTGCGCTCGTTGGCGAAGTAGGTAATCATGCGCGTATTCTCATCGTCAGGGTGCGCCGCGATGTACAAGACGCTGCCGACTGTGCGGAGTTTCTGGATAGCGTGTTGGATTTCAGACGCGCTGCGCTGCGTAGGTGCTTGCGCGAATGTGGCTGCGCTAAGGAGTATAGCGAAGAGTGTGGTGGTGATTTTCATGTTTGTATTTTTGGTGAATTTACGGGTTTTTTGTGGGAATATCATAGTTACAAATCGAATAAAGACCTTAGTTTTGTTTCCACATCAGCGTGATAATTATTGGGCAAATCACCGAGTTGGCGTTGTATAATTCTTGTTGGAATCGTCACCAAACGGTGTAATCGAATCGCTGAACTCATTCGCAATCCTGTAATACCGAAGCCCACATCTGTACTGTTAATGATAATGTCAGATGCTTCATTGGCTATGTGGATTTGACTGGTGATGAAGGCGATAACTACGTGATTGTAAGTCGTAATTTGATTGGTAAGACAAACGGCAGGTCGAACTTTTGTACCGGATAAATCATCAAAAGGAAAAGGTACGAGTACAATTTTATGCTTCATGGTTCATAGGTTTTCCGTCCGACAGAGTATAAATATCCTCTTCGGGTTCATTCAAAAAACTAAAGGCATCATTGGTACTCATTGCCTTCAACCAGACATCATCCTGAATGTCGTCATCTTCGGGAAGGAGGATGATGATTTTGACACGCTTATTGGTAACGGTAAGCGGTGTATCAATTTGTAGTCTGCCTTTTTCGTCGATTTGTCCGGCTGTTTCGATTGCTTTCATGACTTTTCTTTTTCCAAATATACTGTTTTTTTGTTGGTTTTGCCAATGCCTTGAATCTTGTGCTTGATGTGTTGGTGAATTTACGGGTTTTTTGTGGGAAAAATACTTTAATTGCTTAAAGCGGATAATGCACACCCGGTTATCGTGATTCTCAGCTTTTTATCGTAATTTTAGGTGTTTGAATGGAAAATATACGCAATGCGGTTATTTTTCAAGTTGTAAGCAAGCTGAAAAACAGAATGATAAATGACAATAGACGAACTGAAAGAAAAAGGAATCAACACAACCGAAAGAGTTATTGAGCATTTATCTCGCAACAACAGAGGCGCATATTTTTTGCCAGAGAATCTTGCGGAATTAATCGCAGAAATTGCTAAATCAAATTCCCCAAAAAGTTGTGTTGACTTAAATGCTAATATTGGAGAAATTCTATCTAAATGCGATGGAATAGAAAATATTATAGGTTTAGGTATTAATCAAGAAAACATTGAAATAGCAAAATATCTTAATCCAAATTTAGATTTTGAAAACATAAATCCTTTAAAATACAACACACAAAATAAATTCGATGTTGTTATTTGTTTTCCACCATTAGGACAACGAATTGAAATTAATGGAAGAAAAATACAATCGGAAAAATTATACGTTTCTAAATCACTCGAACTACTTAACGACAATGGAAAGGCAATTTTAATACTACCCCCAAGTTTCTTAACTGCACCAGTTTACGCAGAAACAAGAGAGCATATTTTAGAGAACTATGGCATAAAACAGATTATTTCTTTGCCACAAAGAATATTAAGGAACACAGGAGTAAAACTTTCAATTATTGAAGTAAAAAACAAACCAATTGAGAAGATAAGTTTTCTTAAAATTAAAACAGCAAATTTTATATTTAAAGATATTCTCGCAAAGAATCCCGATTTTATTATTTCCAAAAATAATCTCAATGAAAGATGGGATTACAAATTTCATAATCCAATAAATAAGGAATATGAAAAACACTTAAACAACTACGAGACAAAAAAAATTGAAGAATTAGTTGACATAACAATGGGTGTTCATTTCAAACGCGAAGAAAGAACAAGTAGTGGTAATTATCAAATTATTTCAGTTAGAAACATTGTTAAAGGTAGATTTGAACAAACAATAAGCGATAAGTATGTAAATAAGACGGATTTAAATAATAGAGAACAAAAAGCAACACTAAAAGATGGAGATATAGTAATTGCTCGTCATTATGTTAATGAAATTGGAGTTTATCTTCATACGACCAATGAAAATAAGCTAATTGCAAATCAGCATTTAATAATATTAAGAGGTAAAAACGCAGAATATGTTTCTACATATTTAAGTACAGAAAACGGAATTGAAGTATTCAATCAACAGATTAAAAGACGTGCAAGAAGTACAAATCATCCTTACATAGTTTTAAATGATTTAAAAAGTATAGAAATTCCTATTCTTCCCATTAAAGATTTAGAGTTTGCATCAAAAAGGAAACTCGAAAAATTAACTTATGAAGAACTGGAAAAAATCAATGAAAAATATATTTCGCTAAAATCAGAATTCAAAAAGCTAAAAAATGAAAATACTATTTCGCCACACGAGGCTCAATTAAATAGTATGCAAAAAACGTTAGATGAAGTTATGCAAACTATGGGAAGAATTGAAAACAAAGTTGATGACATAAAATCAATCCTAACAGAGTTAGTCTTTGAGTTTAGAGATATTCAAAAAATACAAAGAAAACCTATTGAGAAAATTAATCGCCTAATACCAATTTTGGATAAAAAACTTGATAGACTTACTTCTAATCAAAAACAATTAGACTTCTATATAGCAGAAATAAAACAATGGTTTGACTTTTATGATATTTTAGAGATTAAGAGTCAAAAATATTTACCAGAAGCAGAATATATATTTGACCATATATCTAAACTCGAAAATCCTGACTATTCACCATTTATTTTACAATATTGTAGAGCATTAGAAAATGAACTCTTAAAAAAAATATTTAGAGCTTATGTTCAGTCATTAATTGACAACAACATAGAAATAGAAGAAAAATTCGCTTGGGATTTTGGGAAAAAAGAATCAGGTAGACCTAATAATGAGAATACTTTTAGATTAGCAAAACACTTGAAAAGGTGTTTAAGCAAATCCGAAGAAGAATGGTTTTTTGAACTCGGCTCAATGGAGGTTAATTTGAGATACCTGACAGGAAAAACAGTTGAAAAAAGTCTATTATTACAAGATTTAAAAAGTTTTGTTCTATATAGGTTTAAAGAAGAATTTTTGAATATTGAGTATCTTGACGAAATCAAAACTATAATCACTGATTATAGAAATAAATCAGCACATCCGTATTTAATTGATTCGAAAAAAGCCGTAAAATTTCATAAGCAAATAAAAGAATGCTTAATAAGTCTAATGGAAAACTATAAACAATGAAGAAAGCCTACCAATAAATAAGGCTTCATGCGGTACAACGCGAAACATCCGTTAGCGGCGCGGGGGTATAAACTTAAAAGATGGTTATCCCATACCGAGTTTCAAGGAGTCATTTTTGAAGTTCGTCGCCAAAGAAAAACACCGCTTAAACGAGCAATTCAATCAAACCTACCCATTATACGGCTACGAAGACTGGTTGGAAATCTAATCTCGCATCAATTTTGAAAATCCCTTGATTAGTCCTACTTTTGAAATCTTAGTAACGAGCAAACAATACGTTCCCAACGAGCCATTGTTCTATTGCTACATTTTTTGAGCTTAAAATGTTTTTTGCGAAGCAAAAAACATTACAACAATTTAACAATCAAGCAATTCAACAATCCTAACATTTCAACTTATGCTACAAAATAAAATAAAACAACTCGCCACTGCCCTACACGCCGACACCATCGCTACGCGCCGACACCTGCACCAGCACCCGGAGCTTTCCTACCAAGAAGTCCAGACTGGAAAATTTGTTGCCGAGCGACTCGCTGACTACGGTATCGAACACACGCACGGCATGGCAGAAAACGGCGTAGTAGGCATCATTCGCGGCAAAAATCCCGACAAAAAAATCATCGCCTTACGTGCCGACATGGACGCCCTACCCATCCACGAAGCCAACGACGTACCCTACAAATCCCAAAACGAAGGCGTCATGCACGCCTGCGGACACGATGCACACACGGCTTCGCTGCTCGGCACGGCGCACATCCTCAACCAAGTCAAAGACCAATTTGAAGGCACTATCAAACTCATTTTCCAACCTGCCGAAGAACGTTTTCCCGGCGGTGCGTCGATTATGATAAAAGAAGGTGTCTTGAAAAATCCTGCGCCCCAAAGCATCCTCGGACAGCATGTACATCCGCCCCTCGAAGCTGGAAAAATCGGGATGCGTGGCGGCATGTATATGGCATCTGCCGACGAACTTTACGTCACCGTAAAAGGTCGCGGCGGACACGGTGCAGCACCAAACGATTGTATTGACCCGGTGGTCATTACGGCGCATATTATCACGGCATTACAACAAGTTATTTCTCGCAAAAACGATCCTGTATCACCTTCCGTTCTTACCTTCGGAAAAGTCATCGCAAATGGCTCTACCAACATCATTCCCAACGAAGTATATATAGAAGGTACTTTTCGTGCAATGGACGAAAAGTGGCGTGCCGAAGCCCATATTCAGATGAAAAAAATGGCAGAAATGATGGCACAAAGCATGGGCGGTACTTGCGAATTTCGCATCAATAAAGGCTACCCATTTCTCATCAACAACGAAGCCCTCACCGCCAAAGTACGCCAACACGCTATCAACTACCTCGGCGCAGAAAATGTCGTCGAATTACCCATCAGAATGTCCGCCGAAGACTTTGCCTATTACTCGCATGAAATACCCGGCGTTTTCTACCGCTTAGGCACGGGAAATGTCGCGCAAGGCATCACCTCCGCTGTACACACGACCACTTTTGATATTGATGAATCAGCACTCGAATTAAGCACAGGCTTGATGGCGTGGATGACGATGAATGAGTTGACGGGTTGACGAGTTGTTGAGTTGGCGAATTGACGAATCAACGGGTTGACGAATCAACGGATTAACGAATCAACGACAGATACAATTCCTCCAAAATATCCAAAGCCTTCTGCTTGTCATGTGCTTCATGCAGAAAAGTTTTACCGGCTTCCGTAAGTCGTTTTGAAAGGGTTTTATCGGTCAAAATCCGTTGAATTGCTTGGGCGAGTTCATTAGGATTTTCCATTGCTGTGAGCAAGCCCGTTTTTTCGTTGATGCACCATTCGGGAATGCCTGCTACATCGCTTGCTATCACGGGGATTTCACACGCAAACGCCTCTAAACCAATCAATCCGAACATTTCCCGATACGCAGACGGCACAACAATCAATTCAGATTCATACAAATACTTTTTGATAGTATTTTGCGGCTGAAAAGGTAATATTTTTGTTTGTTTTTGCAAATTATTTTCTTGTATCGCTGCGCTCAAATTTTCCGATTCGCCGCCTTCACCGATAAAAATTAATTCATAATCCGGCAAATCCTGCGCCACCTGTTTCCACGCATCCAACAACACAAAAACTCCTTTCACCACTTCAAACCGACCGATATACAAAATCCGTTTTTTACGTGTATGTTGTTCGTCTGTTTTCCATCGGTCTACCTCAATATAATGATGAATATACGTCACATTTTCGATACCACGAGCGCGGAGTATTTTTTCAAACTTATAACTCGGCGCAATAAAATGTGTCGTTTGTTTTTTGACAATATTTAGGCGTATTTTTTTGATAAAACGCGCCAACACGCCCTCGCCGTCCTTCGGAATCAAGCGATAATCGTGAATTGTCTGTACGGTAGGAATATTCAGTCGATTTGCTACCGTCAAAATTGTTGTCGTAAAATAAGCATTATTGTTAATGTGAATAAGGTCTGGCTCAAACGCCCTTAATTTCGCCTCAATCGCTTCGCCCACATTTCGCTTATAAAACAAACCATCTCGAAATTTATGCACCAACGAAAACCGCCCCTGCCCAAACGCCGAAAATTCCCGCACATCGATCGTCAGTCGCTCCATGACAAAGCCCCGCCCCTCCATCTCTTTCTTGATAGAATTGACATAAGTTTCCGTACCGCCTCGCACGCCTGTCTTATCATTATATAGCAAAATCTTCATCAGCAATGCTTTATACAATGCTTAAATGTTTAAATGTTTTGAATGAATGAATTTTGAATAAGTGAATGAATGAATCACAAACTATCGAATTGAATATGATTCATTCATTCAAAATTCATTCATTCATTCATTCATTCATTCAAAATTCATTCATTCATTCATTCATTCAAAATTCATTCATTCATTCATTCATTCATTCATTCACTCACTCATTCATTATCATTTAAGCATTTCAACATTTAATCATTATTCTCAAGTGCTTCCCAATACTCCACAGCGCGGCGCGTATGTGGGATGCAGATAGAGCCACCCACCAGATTGGCGATAGCAAATACTTCAAAAACCTCCTCCTTTGTCACGCCCAATTCGTAGCACGAACCCAAGTGGTAAGCGATACAATCATCACAACGTAACACCATAGAAGCCACCAAACCCATCAATTCCTTTGTTTTGCTTGGTAGCGCACCATCGGCGTAGGCATTCGTGTCCAGATTGAAAAAGCGATTGATGACTTTGTTTTTCTGACCGAGTATTTTTTCGTTCATCACCTTTCTATAGGTGTTAAATTCTTCGACTTTATTCATCGTTACGAGTTGCGGGTTACGAGTTACGGTAGGGGGTTGCGAGTAGTAATGAACCCGAAACCCGTAACTCGTAACCCGTAACCCGATTAAAATATTAGGCAAATGTAGGGTGTTTAAATATTAATGCACGTTTTTTTCTAACTAAATCAATACATAGCATTATCTTTGTGTGTTTTTTTAGCTTAAAAATAGTTATCGGCATCTTTTAGATGCTTATTACTTGGATTGAAAAGCAGCAGAAAAACGCACAGCAACGTTGTTTGGAAACGAGGCATAAATAAATTTACTTTTTTGATACTGTTATTTTTTTTTCTTTTTTTGTTGAGAAAACCGCATATAGCCTATGCTATGTAAGCGTTTTCGCAGCGAAAAAAGAGGAAGAAAGAACAAGTCGAAATGTAAAGTTATTTTTGCCTCGTTTCCTAAACATTCAATTTAAGTTGCAGAATAAAATTTACTTATGAATTATATGCCGAAATCCCTTATTATATTAATATACTGTTGTTTTGTTTCATTGCTTGCACAAGCGCAGGAGCCGCCTTCTACGGGAGAAAAATTTATCGTAGGAGGAATAGAAGTCGAAGGACTGCAATTTAGTGAGCCAAATGCGGTGATAGCCGTCACGGGCTTGGCAGTAGATAGTGAGATAAAAATTCCGGGCGATGACATTCCCAATGCGATTCGCAGCTTGTGGCGATTGCGTTTATTTACCGATATTGAAATTATCGAAAACAAACGCATCTCAAACGTTATCTTTCTGACAATCAAGGTGAAAGAACGTCCGCGACTTTCGCGCTACTCGTATACGGGTGTGAAAAAACATTTGCATGACGACCTCAACGACGAGGTACAACGCTTTGTACAACGCGGCGGTATCGTCACCGAAAGCGTGAAAATGAACTCCGCAAACGCCATTAAAGATTTCTTTATTGAGCGTAGCTTTTTGGATGTAGAAGTGAGCGTAAAAGAAGTAACAGATACGACGATGTTCAATGCTGTCCGACTGCTTTTTGATGTTGATAAGAAAAAACGAGTACGTATCAAGGAGATAAATATCGAAGGAAACGAGGCATTGACAGATGGCAAAATCCGTCGTTTGATGAAGGAAACCAAGCGCAAGAAAAACCTTTTTAAGCCATCGAAGCTCATTGACGATAAATTTGAAGACGACCAACGCGCCATTATTGCACGATACAACAAACTCGGCTATCGTGATGCCCAAATTATGAAAGATTCTGTCTACCGCATTGGTAATGAAATGTTTGTAGATATGACTGTCAAAGAGGGCAACCGCTATTATTTCCGCGATATTAAATGGCGTGGCAATTCGATTTACAGTACCGAACAACTCACCGAAGTACTCGGTATCGAAAGAGGTGATGTATATAATGAAGAAGTATTGAACACTCGACTGAGTTTTAGCCAGGATGGGCGCGACGTGAGTTCGCTTTACTTGGATAATGGTTATCTCTTTTTCCGTGTTGACCCCGTAGAAAAAACGGTCACAACGGATTCGATAGACCTCGAAATACAGATATTTGAAGGACCGCAAGCAACGATAGACCGCGTAGTAATCGCTGGAAACGACCGTACACACGAACACGTTGTGCGCCGTGAATTGCGTACCAAGCCGGGACAAAAATTTAGTCGCTCGGATATTATTCGTTCGCAGCGCGAGATATTGGCTTTGGGTTATTTTAGCCAAGAAAACTTGGGTATCAATACGCCCGTCAACCCGCAGCGTGGCACGGTAGACATCGAATACACCGTTGAAGAACGCCCTTCTGACCAACTCGAACTTTCCGCCGGATGGGGTGGACGCGGACGTGGTGTGATTGGTACGCTTGGGGTTACGTTCAATAATTTTTCATTGAGAAACTTTTTTGATGTCGATAGTTGGAGTCCGCTACCGCAGGGAGATGGGCAACGCCTTTCGCTTCGCGCACAGACCAACGGCAAGTTTTTCCAATCCTATAATTTCTCCTTTACCGAGCCGTGGTTGGGCGGCAAAAAGCCCAATTCATTTACCTTCTCCGCCTTTCACTCGCGCTCCACCAATGGCGCGCCAAACCGCATTGACGTGATTACTGACAATAATGTCACAGAACGCATTGACAATCCAAGCTTTCAACGATTGGCGATTACCGGAGCCTCTGTAGGCTTGGGTACACGACTCAAAGTGCCGGATGATTTTTTCGTATCAAATACAACAATTAGTTATCAAAATATCGGTCTAAGGAACTATCGTGGATTTACATTAGAAGAAACAGGGCAACCAATTTTGCTCGGTACGTACCACAATCTTACCCTGAACCAAACCATTTCGCGTAACTCTATTGATAGCCCGATTTTCCCGACTTCGGGGTCGAGGTTTTCACTTTCAGCCCAATTATCTTTACCGTATTCTTTGTTCAAAAAAGATAATTTCTGGAAATTGTCGGACGCAGAAGCCGCTGATATTATCGCACAAGCCAATGCTGTACAAGACGCCAGCGGACTATCGGGACTCTCTGAAAGTGCCGCCGCTCTACTCATCCGCGATACCGAGAACGCAACGCGTTATAAAATGGTCGAATACCACAAATGGCGTTTTAACGCCGAATGGTACTCCAAACTTTATGGCAAATTTGTCATTCGTGCTTCCGCGAAAATTGGGATGATTGGAAGTTATAATAAAAACATAGGCACAACGCCTTTCGGACGATTTGAACTCGGTGGTGATGGTATCGCCAACTTCAATATCGAAGGTATCGAAATCGTTTCGATGCGTGGCTATGAAGATAACAACACAGATATTTCGGCAAATACCTTCGGCGCAACGGTATTCGATAAATTTACGCTCGAATTGCGTTATCCACTTTCGCTCAATCCTTCAGCGACGATTTACGTACTCGGTTTTGCCGAAGGTGGAAATGCCTGGACCAACTTCCGCGACTTCAACCCACTTGATTTGCGTCGCTCAGCAGGGGCGGGGCTACGTGTATTCTTACCGATGTTTGGTACACTTGGATTTGATTATGGTATTGGTTTTGACAAACCCTATCTTGACCCCGAGACAAGTATTTGGTCGGATTATGGTAGATTTAGTATCATACTTGGTTTCGAACCGGAGTAGAGATTGTTTTAAGGGAAGACGAAAAAAATAATCTACCCGTCTGAATTGTTCTTTTTCTTATATGTTTCACTAAATCTTCCTTATCC
>ENA-ORXM01001979-ORXM01001979.1-marine-metagenome-genome-assembly--contig:-NODE-1979-length-25814-cov-14.865524_pt1 | contig 25814 bp, 16 predicted proteins | sample MGYA00237867_ERZ511480 | MGnify/ENA primary metagenome ERZ511480 (study PRJEB26309, sample SAMN06266103) | marine metagenome | isolation source: Algal blade | place: United Kingdom:Sidmouth, United... | reverse complement strand
TCGCCCTTTTTTTGTTTAATTAAATGCGAATCTGTCTCTTTAAAAACCGTTCAGACCATCCAAAATAGCCTCGATAGAAGCGTTATACCAAAAGAAGCGTCGGCGCAGAAAGGCATTTTGTAGGTTTTTCTCGGTCAGGTAGCCTTCCAGTAATGGAGTATTTACAAGTAGGGCCAGCTTCTGAACATGATTTACAAGCACAAAGACAGATACTACAACAAATACCTGACAGGGCGGTATTTGGTGATAAGGCCTTTGTCGATCAGCAATTAAAAGATTTATATGCCCAATCTGGTGGAGAATTGCTAACTCCTGTTAAATACAAGAAGGGACAACCATTACAAGATAAACAAAGGCATAAAGCCGCTGATGATTTTTTTTCTAGAGCAGTTTCAAAGATTCGACAACCTATTGAATCTTTTTTTAACTGGCTTATTGAGCATACTGATATTCAACGTGCTGCAAAAGTAAGATCTACCAAAGGACTCATTGTTCATGTATTTGGACGTATTGCTGCTGCACTGCTTTTATTAACTGAGCTTAAATTTAGCTCTTGATTCGCATTAATTGTATGTTTTTATTAGTTTCAACTACTTAAATTTACGAAAATTCTATGACAAAACACATTTTTTTTGCAAAAAAAGCAAAATTCATCCCAAGCCTGGTCTTCTTTTGCATTATCTATAAATAAGGAGAGAACGGTAAAATCCTCCGTCGTCACGGCAGTCCCTGCTATACATTCTTATGGCTCACAATTACAATCAAGTATGGAGAGAACCACAGCGCCAAGAACTAAGAGCCACAGCACTTGTAGTGAGCCATACCATTTCTATCAGGTCTATGTTGCATGCAAGTACCGCTATCAAAGGGAAAATAAGCCTCAAATCAAAGGAAATCACTACATTTTTGTCGTTCTGTGGTTTTTTTCATTGTTGACTCGTACGATTATTGAGTTTCCTCTATAATGTTCCTTTCAACGCAAAGGCGCAAAGGTCACGCAAGGTTCGCAATGAATTAGAACGAAATTTCACCTTGCGCTCTTTGCACAATCTTTGCGAACCTTGCGTTTAAGGTGATATGCTGTTCATTGTTTTCATTGAGCGGAGTCGAAATGACCGCTTTCTCAAACTGTGCCAGTAAATAGAAGTTCTGTCCTTACAAAATAGACCTGATAGTAGCGTTATAGCTTTGGTAGTGCCGTAGTTCTTGGTGCTGTAGTTCTTGGTTCGGTTCTTACATGATTTGTGGTTCTTATTAAAAGCTATAGTAGCGGATAGCAGGACCTAACGTAACGATGAAAGACGAACTGTTCTCTCCTTCTTTTCTAAAAAACAAAAAAGCCACTATCTTATAAAAAAGATAGCGGCTTTACAAAAAATGAAACTCAACTTATTTATTCTTCTAATTTTGTTACGGTAATGGGTAAACATTGTATGTCTGGACAGCAAGATACTTGTTCTATCACGACGGGACAACACAGTTCTCCTTCACAATCGCCTGTGGGTCCTGCGCCATCTACTGTATAGGTGTAAACACCTGCTTCTGTTGCTTTATATGTATCTGTAGTCGCTCCTGCAATCAATACACCATCTTTGTACCATTGGTAACTTGTATAGCCTGTGGCTGCTATTATATCAATGTCAATCGCTTCGTTGTCACAGACTTCTATGGGAACACTGACGCAAGCTTTGTCTGTATTGTCTGTTATATCTGGATCGGAACCCAATTGGTCGGATGCGGTGATTTCTGCTTCATTGACGATAACACCTTCTACATCCATTGTTGTCATTATTTCTATAACGGCTGAATCGCCTATCGCTATGCTTGGAATTGCCCAAACACCAGTGCCACTATCATAACTGCCTCCACTGTTATCGCCTGTATAGCTTAGGCCTGTGGGTAAAACATCGGTGACTTCTACATTTGTGAGTTCTTCTGTTCCATCGTTGTAAACTGTGAGCGTAAAGGTTACAGTCTGTCCTAAAATTGCGGTGGCTGCATCTACTGTTTTGCCTAAACGCAAAGCAGGAACACTACACTCAGGAGCTACTAAAGTAACTGAGCTAGTAACACTACAACCATCTACATTGGTAATGGTTACATTATAGGTTCCTGCTGCTAATCCTGTTTGATTTTCAGGATTATCTGTACCTGCAATATTATCCCAATCAACTGTATAAGCCGTTGCACTAGTTACTGTCAAGTCAATTGAACCGTCATTGCCCGCACAAGTTGGATCAGTTCCTTGTATTGATGATACGGCAGGGGCAGCATCTAATACTGTTACAAAGGAGTAAGAATCTTTACATCCATTGGGAGCTTCTACAATAACCTCATAAGTAGCATTTGCAGGTGGAGAAACTGTAAAACTGTTCGTAGAAGCTTGTTCTACCCCATCAATAAATAGTTTGGAGATAGTATAATCACTTGTCACATTATAAGTAGCACTGGCATCGTTTTCACAAGCAGAACCCGTCACTGCAATGTTTAACTCTGGACAGGCACAAAAATCAAAACCATCAATTCTAATGGCGTGGTCATCTGAGACCCCACTTGTTGCTCCATTGGTATTTGACCACCAAGGATAATCTGAAGCATTGGCCTCTTCCCAAGCTTTGTCATCTGGTCCATTAGAATAAAAAATAGAAAAGGTAGTAACTGGTTTTGTAGAATTAACTATAATTTCACCATCCTGATTACCTGGGCTGATGTTATTATTTTGATTGATATTGTACTCAGAATAGGAAGTTTGGGTAACTGGATCAATAATTTGCTGGGATGATGGTTGTGAGGTAGAGGACTGAATATCAAGTGCAACAGGCTCTCCACAAAGATCGGTTGCAGCCAATCGAACTTGATCTTGATAAGAATTTCCTAATCGCTCTAAATCACAAATATCATCACCAAAAAAACCAATTGCATCAATATCAGAAATTCTGAAGTCTTCAATATTGACAGGTCTATCAAATGTGAATCTGTATTCTACTTCTTGATCGGAATTTACTGAACGCATCCATATTGTTAAATAATCCAGACCATATACACCATTGGTTTGTGTGGGATCAAGGCCACAATCTGAATCCCAAGGATCCCAAATACTTCCTTGCCCTGATACATTGTCGAAAGTTTCCTCACAATCAAGGAACGGATTTGTAAGTGGTCCCACCTGACCATTCCAATCTGCTAAGGAAGTACATCCGCCTGTGGGGTCAAATGGGTGTGAACCTGCCACAGCATAGTCATCATCTGCATTTAAATTGTGTGGATCAATAATCTCCAAAGTAACTCCTAATGGTCCACCAGCATTTAAAGTATAGCTTTCAGACTGTGAGTTTGTTGGAAAAACTTGACCACCACCAGATCCATTGTCCCAAGTAAAAGCTCCATTGGTACAGGTTTGCAAATTATAATTGTATTTAGATAGAGATAAAACGCAATTTGGTTCTCCTATTTCTAAATCCCAATCTCCATCTATACCTGTTATATCATCAGAGGCAGCAACAGAAAGACCAAGTTGATTAGTCAAATATTGTATAGCTAACTGTCCTTCAGTCCCTTTTCCGAATTCACAGCCATAAATATTTATGCCTGTATAATTGTTCAAGTTGTAATTTTCCTTGAGCCAAGCTGCTATTTCTTCAGTGTTTTGCCATTGACCTTCAATTAAAAGCTTTCCTGACTTTCCATGAGAAAATAGATGGAAAACCTCCCCTCCTTTATCAATGTTGTTCTTTATGGTTTGTGCATCTTTAAGTGCATTGTCCAGATAGTGGTTATTATTGGATTTTTGAACAGGCTCACTTTTCTCTTGACCAAAGCATTCATTGGACAATATTAAGGTTAGCATAATTAAAGGATAAAAATACAGTTTCATTTTGATATTATTTTAGATTTCAAAGCTTTTTATTATCAGTTTGCGGCAAAATTATACAATACTTTTACTAAAAAAACCTTAGAAATGTTACAATAAAAAAACATATTTAACTTTAAATATAAATAAATTATTACATAAAATTCAAGTTTAAATGACTATCAAGAATAATATATAGCAATCCTAATTCAGTTCAGGAATTTTCTTTCACGCAAAGACCGCAAAGAATTTTGACGCAAAGACCGCAAAGCTCAACAGAAACCAATCTCTTTGCGACCTTTGCGAAAAACTCTGCGACCTTTGCGTGAGATACACTTTTTCTATTTTCAGATAGGACTGCTATACATAGAAGTTCTGTCCTTACAGAATAGACCTGATAGTAGCGTTATAGCCTTCTTTTCGTTTAAGTCGTTTAAGTGGTTTTTGTTGTTTAAGTCGTTGCGGTTCTATCCTTGATAGATTCGTTGATTCTTAGGCTATAGTAGCGGATAGCAGGACCTAACGTAACGATGAAAGACGAACTGTTCTCTCCTTATCTTCTAAAAAACAAAAAAGCCATTACCTAAATGAATAGATAATGGCTTAAAACAAAATGAAACTCAAACTTTTTTATTCTTCTAATTTTGTTATGGTAACGGACAAACATATTATGTCTGGACAACAAGAAACTTGTTCTATTACGATGGGACAACACAGTTCTCCTTCACAATCGCCTGTGGCTCCTGCTCCATCTACTGTATAGGTATAAATACCTGTTTCTGTGGCTTTATACGTATCTGTGGTTGCTCCTGCAATCAATACACCATCTTTGTACCATTGGTAACTTGTATAGCCTGTGGCTGCTAATATATCAATGTCTATCGCTTCGTTGTCACAGACTTCTATGGGAACGCTGACGCAAGCTTTGTCTGTTATATCTGGGATTCAACAATAACTTTCACATTTAACTAATGCCTTTTATGCAAATCCTAACGAGATGTCGGAAATCGCTTTTAAAGGGCCTTCTACTCTTTTTCCTAAAAGACACTTTTTCTTACAAATAATGTTTCAACAACTCAAAGAACAATCATAAAACACAGATTATCAATTAATTAAACACAAAAATTGCAAAATTCCTAAAATCCAATTATATTATAAATACTTTTAATTATCTTTATAACTATTTCACTTTTCTATAAAAGAATCTATAAATTTGACACCTTCCAAAACTATTCTACGAAAAAGACCATTCCATTGATTGATTGAAAACAATACAAGAATGCCTTTGAACAAAAAAGAAGATACCTTATTCTTATTGGTTAAGTCTTTGAACAAAAGTGAGAAGCGATTTTTAACTTTATACTCTCAATTATTTTATCATAACAAAACTCCTAATTATGTCCACTTATTTGATATATTAGAAAATCTGGAAGTATACGACAAGGAATTTGTTTTGAAAGAAATTGCAAAATTTACTCCTGCCAAACACCTTAGTCAAATCAAAAGATATTTAAAGCTTCATTTATTGTCTTCTTTAAAACAATATGACAAAAATAAAAACGATCATATAAAAAAACTGGATGAATTAGCCAATGCTCATATTTTATTGGAAAAGGGTTTACTAACCCATAGTGAGCAAATTTTACAACATCAAAAAAAGACGCTCTTTCAAAAGGAAGAATATGTTGATACGCATTTTATCAATATGGAGTTGATTCGATTGGAAACATCCAAAAAACAAAGCTCTGTTGAAAGACAAAAAAAACTACAACACTATTACTTAGATTCGCTTGACTTGTTGGAGAGACAAATAAAGCTTATGCAACTTGGTACTTTGGTTATACAAAGCAAGCTTATTGCGTATGACAAAAGTAGAATATTATCTGAATCACAAACCGAATTGAAGAAAATTTTGGAAGATTTTTTATTATTGGATTCCAATAAATTTGAAAGTCTGATAACAAAATTGGTTTACCTAAACAATGTGTTTCAAATTTATAAAAGCTTGGGGGAATATAATAATTGTTTAAAAATAGGAATGGAGCATTATGAATTAAGCAAACATCCTTCCATCATTCCAAACATTAATATTCAATGTTTGACTCGAATTAACTTATTAAGTATTTTTCTAAAACTCAAAGATTTCACAAAATGTCCCAAGATAATCAATGAATTGCAGGAAATCTTAGAAAAAGATCCTTTACATAAAAAACTATATACTTATTGGTACTACTTGAAGATATTACAATATTATGTTGAACAGAAAGATGCGCTCCTTTCCGAAAGCCTTGTTTCAACATTATTAAAAGATATAGAAGATCCTGAAATTAATATGATTACCAATCAAAAAAATGGTCTGCTCTTTTATCTGGCTAAATATTATTTCAAGCATAAACAAATAGCAAACACCCAAGATATACTTCTTAAAATAACTCTTAATCAGACACTTTCTCTTGATGATTTTCATTTTATACCCATTAAGGTAATAAACATTCTTTGTCTATATGAATTGAATTCTTCTGATATGGTCAATAGAAAATTGTTGTCTTTAAAAAGAAAATTAAGACGAGAGCAACTTTTGACTCCACCTTTGGCAAAACTATTAAAATTGTTTACTCAGTTGAACAATGCTACTAACCATAAAACAAAGAAGAATCAATACTATCAGGAAATTCAAGAGCTAATTTTAGAGCGCATTTCTCACAATCACCTTCTTTTTACAAGAGCCTTGTTCTTTTTAAAGGAATGGGTATTTCAAAAAACAAATAAATCATCGTAATGACAAAAAAGCAAGATTCTCTCCATTTGTTTATAAAATCATTGACTAAAAATGAAAAGCGATTTTTTCACTTATATACTCGTATTTTTAGCAAAAACAAAACAAGCAATTATTCGATTTTATTTGATATTTTAGATAAGATGCCTGAATATAATCACCAATTAGTTTTGAAAAAAGCACAAGATTTTATAGACCTCAAGCATCTAAACCAACTAAAGCAATATTTAAGAAAACAGCTTATAGAAACCTTGAGGCTGTATCATAAAACCAGTAATGATACCATTGGAAATTTAGAAAATTTGGGTATTGCTCAAAGTCTAATAAAACGAGGCTTCATTGAAGAAGCTGAAAAAATTCTACAATCTACTAAAAAACAAGCATTAGAAGCTCAAGAATACACGCTAGTGGTTATGATTAATAATGAATTGTTGGTTTTGGAACGGATTAAGGGAGAAAACAAAAGAAAAAATCATAAAAGAATGGCTCAATATTTCCAAGAGCAACTTGAAATACTACATAAAGAAAAAGAAAGAATAGGACTATTATTACAGGATATTAAGTAACAAGCACACGATTAGAATCATAAGAAAAGCCATGTTATGGCTACAAATGATTCATTATTCATCCCCCAAAGGAACAATCCGATACACCGCACCAGGAGCCTCAACCCCCACATAAATATAACCATCAGGCGCAGATTTTATAACCCGTACTCGCCCAATATCCTCCAATAATTTTTCTTCTCGAACCACTTTATTGCCCTCCATCACACAGCGATTTACATACTTAAATTTAAGCGAACCCACCAAAATATCGTTTTGCCATGCGCCGTATTTATCACTGTGTACAAAGTCCATTCCACAAGGCGCAATAGAAGGCACCCAATACAAAATGGGCTGCTCCATACCCTCCTTTTCTTTCAATTTCGTAAAGCGAGTTCCCGAATAATTGACCCCATAAGAAATAACTGGCCAACCATAATTTAAGCCCTTTTCAATGAGGTTGATTTCGTCACCGCCTTTCGGCCCATGCTCATGCGTCCAAACATCACCCGTTTGTGGATGCCGTGCCATGCCTTGCGGATTCCGATGTCCATACGACCAAATCGACGTAACCGCATCAGGCACGTTTACAAAAGGATTGTCTTTAGGAATGCGCCCATCATCATAAATGCGATGCACCTTTCCGCATTCATTGCTCAAACTTTGAGGATTCACATCACGCTCCCCTCTATCCCCTACCGTGATATATAAATAACCTTCTTGGTCAAATTCCACACGTCCGCCAAAATGATAAGGCTTCTTTCCATAAGGCTTCGCCACAAAAATTTCTTCTACCTCCGTCAATTGATTTTCAGATAATTTTGCCCGAACAACAGCCGTCGTCGCTTCCCGATTATTGTCGGGATTGGGCTTACTATATGTAATATATAACCACCCATTTTTCGCATAATTGGGGTGCAATTTAAGATCCATCAATCCACCTTGTCCCTGTTGTTTCACCGTCGGCAACCCACTTATTTCCGTTAATTTCTCCTTAGAAAAACGATACAAAATACCTTCGTGTTCCGTAATCAGTATATCGCCATTGGGCAAAAATTCCAATCCCCACGGATTGTCCATGCCTGTTACCAAAGTATCTATCTGAAAAGTAAGGTCATCCGATGTAATAATCGGCTGATTTTTTCGAGGACTGTGTTTTGGCGCAACCGCCTTTGCATTTAGAATATAATTGGCCAGTTCATAAATTTCATCATCCGTAAACGTCGTATCATACGCAGGCATTCCCGCCACCTCATTACCATACTTAATCGAAGCAAAAACCGAATCCTTCGATGCGCCCCACAACCAAGTGCGGTCCATAAATTGCTCTTGATTGGCACCATGACAACCGCTACAATATTCCTTATAATTTTCGGCAACATCAAAATTGCCACTTTTAACCGTATTTGAGGGACACGCCAAAAATATGCCGATACAGAGGGTAAATAAAACTAAGACTACTTTCATACAGCAAAGTTATGGCTTCTTTCCGAGACAACTCAAAAAATAAAATAACGATTTTAAACAATGAGATTTTTCGATAGATGATCGAATCGCCGAAATGGACAAAAACGTAGGGGGCTGTAGCTAGGCTTTTCAACATGGTAGGTATACTAAAAAATATCGACTCGGACTGGCTGTGTAAACAATTGATAGGCTATTATTGCGTCCCTTTCGTCTCTATAAAATTCTCCCCTTACTTACTTGCTTACTTGCTTACTTGCTTACTTGCTTACTTGCTTACTTGCTTACTTGCTTACTTGCTTACTTGCTTACTTACTTAAAAATTTGTGTTCTTCCGTTTTTAAACTCACATGAAAAATAGCATCACCTCGATTGACAATTGGAGAAATATTTACACAAAAAATATAACAGTCGAAAGGAGCATAAACTTTACGTTCAAAAGAACCAAAAGGATCCGTGATAATACCTAAAATAGTTTTCTTTGTGACCCATTCACCGTTTTTGATGTGAACATGAAACATTCCAGAATGAGTTGCCCTCAACCACTTCGATTCTTTCACTACAATTGATTGGTTGGAAGGCTTCACTTTCCATCTTTTCATTTTCAAGAATCGAATTACATTCTTTGCGCCCTCTACGCCATATTCTATAGCTTTTTCGTCATAAAGCATCGATTTTCCACCCTCAAATAATAACGATGTTTTGCCCAGTTTTTGGAAAGTTTCTCTGATAGACTTTGGAATTTGCTTTGATTGAACAATGAAGGGTGCACCAAATACTTTGGCTAATTCCAGAGTTTTTTTATCATCTAACATACATCGGGTTTGAGCAATGTTAACTCGGTTACCACCTCCAGAATGAAAATCAATCACGTAATCTACAACGGGAGCAATCTCCTTTTTAAATTCGTGGGCAAATTGACTGGCCAAAGAACCTTTTGATGAACCAGGAAAAACTCGATTCAAATCTCTTCCATCAGGAAACTTTCTGGATAGATTTAGAAATCCAAATATATTAAATACTGGAATACAAATTATAGTACCTCTGGTTGGTTTGTTAATTTTTTTTCGAATAATTCTTCTAACAATTTCTACACCATTTATTTCATCTCCATGAACCCCACCTAAAAGAAGTAGAATCGGGCCATCCTTTTTGGCTCGTTCAATAAATATTGGTACTTGAATACTATTACGGGTATGTAATTTTGCTACGTCAAATTGCAAGCAAATACTGTCACCACGTTTAATGTCAGTACCAAGTAAGGTTAACTTATCTTTGAACATTTCTTTCGACATATCGGATTATTTTTTCTGCAATATCAGTGCCAGTAGCTTTCTCTATTCCTTCTAAACCAGGGGAAGAGTTCACCTCTAAAACTAAAGGTCCATTTGTTGATTGAAGCATGTCCACTCCTGCGACTCCTAAGCCCATTGCTTTCGCAGCAATCAAAGCAGTCTCTGCTTCCTCATCGGTCAATTCTATGATTTTTGCACTACCTCCTCTATGTAAGTTTGACCGAAATTCTCCTTCCTTTCCTTGTCTTTTCATTGCTCCTACAATTTCACCATCCACGATAAATACCCTTATATCCGCTCCACCCGCTTCTTTGATAAATTCTTGAGCAATTATCCTAGTCTCCAATCCATTAAATGCTTCTATTACGGAACCTGCCGAATTTTTTGAATCTACTAAAATAACGCCCAAACCTTGTGTTCCTTCTAATAATTTAAGCACCAAAGGTGCACCACCTACAGAATCTACGATATGACTAACATTTTTAGAAAAATTTGTAAAAGTCGTTTTTGGCAATCCAACACCTGCACGAGAAAGTAATTGCAAGCTTCTCAATTTATCTCTGGATCTAATCAATGCTTGAGATTCGACAACACTAAAAATATTCATCATCTCAAATTGACGGACAACAGCAGTTCCATAAAAGGTTACTGAACTTCCGATACGAGGAATGATTGCATCTACGTTTTCTAAATAAGCCCCATTGTAGTATATTTTAGGTTTCTTTTTTTCTATCTCAATGTTACATTTTAGATGGTCTATGACATTCATATCATGACCCATTTTCTCTCCAGCTTCTACCAATCTTTTGGTAGAATACAAATTGGCTTGACGTGATAGGATTACTATTTTCATTTTATTTTATTTTTTTTCTTCGCCTTCTTATAAGACAGATCATATTTAGATGGGTCAACAATAAATTTTCCCATCAAAAATCGTCTCCCCACTAAAATTGGAAACTTCATTTCTCCTCTGTTGCTCAAGGATAACTCAATTGGATATTTTTTTCCGAAAACCTTAATCGAGGTTTCGATAACATATCTTTTTTCTGAAGTACCAAAAGAGTTTTTTATTTTCCTTTCTACAAAGTTTATAGAGGAGAACTCTTTGTTATCATACTGAGGATGCGATGGATCAAGCAAAGTGAAAAATAGCACCTCTTTTTCTTCAATTACCTTTATCTCAATATTATGACAATGAATGGCCGAGGTATAAGCACCAGTATCCGTTTTTATAGCCATATTTTTCAATCCTAATTCTGGGAAGTCAGCCTTATCTTTTCGACCAATAGTTATTTTTATCTTCACTAGATATATTCATCTTAAAAATTACTTTCCTACACCAATGGTTGCCTATAGATTTTACTCATTAATTTTGAGATGGCAAGAAAGTATAATAATTAAAGGCAAGTACGAAGATAGTCATATTATTGGTTAGAAGCACTAATAATCAAAGTATTACTATTTTTTTTTAACTTGACCTCATATTTAAATAGTTCATATTAGAGCTTGTTAAAGAGACATAAATATCTTTTTAATTTGGAGCGAAAGGTTCGGTGCTTCGTCGTGACGCAGGGTCTCGCTATACGCTACTATAGCCAAGAATCAACAAATTTATCAGGGATCAACAACTTAAACTACAAAAACCACTTCAACCAAAGAAGGCTATAACGCTGCTATCGAGGCTATTTTAAAAGGTCTAAATGGCATTGAGCCGTACTAAATCTCAATGCCTATAGCAATCCTATTTAAAAATAAAACGTAAATTAAAAATTTCGTAAAGGATTCATACTAAGATAATTACTACGTCCCTTTCGCCCCACTAAAATCGTTCCCTTACTTAAATCATCATTTAAAACATGAATTTGACATCATGACCAGAGGTAGGATATAATAGTAAAAGGTCGTTGAACTCTTGTGTTGTCATCCCTTGCTGAATTCCGATACTAAATAAATTTATCATTTCGTCGGCATGACTAGCTATTACACTGGCACCTAAAATTTTATTGGTCTTTTTGTCGACTAATGTTTTGTACCTGGCAAAAGTATTCAAATTGACACGCTCAACGAATGAACCTTTATGATTCTCTTTTTTAACTTCAAATTTAATACCCAGCGTTTTTAACTCCTCCTCACTTTTTCCTACTTTGGCTAATTTGGGATAAGTAAAAACGCCAAATGGAATACCGTTGTAATCGACACTTTTTCTTTTTTTGTTTAATAGATTATGAGAGACAATTTTAGCCTCATAACTTGCAATTTCCGTAAAAGGAAGGTGTCCAGTTACATCACCTAATGCATAGATATGTTTATATTTCTTGGTTTGCAGGAATTTATCGACCTCAATTCCATTTTTTTCGTTCAATTTCAATCCAATTTGTTCGATATCTAAATTTTCTACATTCGGTATTCTACCCGCAGCATGAATCACAATATCTGCTGGATATTTAAATGTAAGATTATCATTTCTCTCGCAAGTAACTTCAAAACCATTTTTATTTTTTTCAATCTTATTTACTTCATACCCTAACTTAATGTCAACCCCTTTTTCTAAAGTAGCATGAACTAAATCTTGAACAAGGTCGGCGTCAAATGCATTTAGTGGCATCTCTTCATTGCTTAATATAGTGACATTGGAGCCACAAGCTGCAATGATATGTGACAATTCAAAAGAGATATATCCACCGCCAACTATCACAACAGTAGGTGGCATTTCATTCAAAGTAAAAAATTCGTCATTAGTGATTATATGTTGTTCCCCCTCAATATCAAGTGGTCTGGGTCTGGCACCAGATGCTATAACAATCTGTTCTGCTCTTACCGTTTTATTGCCAACTTTGATTGTATTCTGGTCTTCAAATTTAGCTAAACCTGTCAACGTCTTAATTTTGGCGTTTTCAAATTTTGATTTAGTCTTTGAAGGAACAAGAGCAGTAAAGTGGGATTTGTGTGAAGCAAGTAGATGCCAGTCAACAAATTGGTTGGTAGGTGGAAATCCTGCTTTTGCCATCTCGTTGGCCTGCCAAAAGGTGCTGGTAATAGTTTCCATAGCTTTTTTGGGCGTGCAACCACGCAAAGCGCAAGTTCCGCCAAATAGTCGATCAACAACTATCACAGACTTGCCTGCTTCAGCACACTGATACGCTACTGAAGAACCAGCCGGTCCACTGCCAATAATTAAAATATCTGTCTTCATGGTGATTTTTGTTTATAGAACAAGAAATATATGTAAATGTTCGGTCAAAAAATATAATTTTCAAAATTGTGATGGGATGGAGCATAATGGTGAATAATGTTAAAAAATCTGAAGATACTAAAAAATCTCGAAAACACATTTTCCATTTTAATACCATTGTGACAGCGCAAAATAGCCTCGATAGCAGCGTTATACCAAAACAGCAAGGCGCATATGTCGGAATGTATCGCATATGCTTGTGGTATGGCTTTTGGTATAGTAGCGTATAGCGAGACCCGACATCACGACGAAGCACCAAACAGTCCGCTCCTAATTTAGTCAGTAAATCAATTAGCCCACAACCACAAAGCCTTGAATCACGGATTTTTATGGATTTATTGGATTGCACAGATTTTTTCAGAATAAAAACAAAAAAAAACATGCCCACCCACAACTACAAAAACTACATAAACCACAAAAACCACATAAACCAAACCCATGGATTTGGCTAAACGTAAAATTATACATACTTTTACAAAAGAAAATCAGACACAAAAATCACCCATCACTAACAACCAAAAATGGCAAAAAAAGACAATAGTAGTTTTGAACAAAAACTCTTTAAAGCAGCAGACAAACTCCGCAAAAACATTGATGCTGCCGAATACAAACACATCGTTTTAGGGCTTGTTTTCCTAAAATACATCTCCGAATCCTTTACCGAATTGTACCAAAAACTCGACGAGGACGAATATTCTGATGCCGAAGATCGTGACGAATACATCGCCGAAAACGTCTTTTTTGTGCCGAAACTCGCTCGGTGGCAACACATTCACGCACAATCCAAATTACCAACCATCGGACAAACCATTGATGAGGCGATGGAAGCCATTGAAAAGGAAAATAAGGAACTCAAAAACGTGCTGCCACAAGTCTATGGAAAAGCCAATTTAGACAAAACTTCTTTGGGCGAACTCATCGACCTAATATCCAATACCGAACTGCAAGCCGAAAACGAAAATTCTAAAGACCTTTTTGGAAGGGTTTATGAATATTTCTTGGGCGAATTTGCCAATGCGGAAGGCAAAAAAGGCGGACAATTCTATACGCCCAAAGCCATTGTAAAACTAATGGTCGACATGATTGAACCCTACAAAGGAAGGGTCTATGATCCTGCTTGTGGCTCTGGCGGTATGTTTGTGATGAGCGAAAAATTTGTCACCGAACATCGGGGAAACATCAAAGACATTACCGTTTACGGACAAGAAAGCAACCAAACTACTTGGAAACTCTCCAAAATGAACTTGGCTATTCGCAACATCAACTCAAAATTTGTGGCTTGGAACACCGAAGGCTCTTTTTTAAAAGATGCGCATCCTGACCTAAAAGCCGACTTTGTATTAGCCAATCCGCCCTTCAATCAAAAAGAATGGGGCATTGATATTTTACAAGAAGATGGGCGTTGGAAATACGGAACGCCCCCCAAAGGAAACGCCAATTTTGGATGGATGCAACATATGTTGTATCATTTATCTCCCAAAGGTGTTATGGCAACGGTCTTGTCTAACGGCTCTCTAAGCTCCAACACTTCTGGCGAAGGTAAAATACGCCAAAATTTAGTCGAAAACGATTTGGTCGAATGCATTGTCGCCTTACCCAAACAATTGTTTTACAATACAGGCATTCCTGCTTGCATTTGGTTTTTACGCAGAGAAAAAAACAACGACAGCAAAGAAATTTTATTTATTGATGCCTCCGAAATGGGCTTTATGAAAGATCGGACTCACCGTGATTTAGCCGATGAAGACATTGCGACCATAAGGGATACTTACCACCATTGGCGCAAAGGCGAAAACTACGAAAACATCAAAGGTTTTTGCAAAGCGGCCACCTTAGAAGAAATACAAAAACACAAGCACGTCTTAACGCCTGGTCGATATGTCGGCATACCCGATGAAATAGACGACGGCATACCTTTTGAGGACAAAATGAAAGACTTAACAACAACCCTTAAAGAACAAATGAATCAAGAAAAAAAATTAAACAAAGAAATTGAAAAACAACTTTCTAAAATTGGATTTAGCTTATGAGTGATGAAAAAAATATTCCTGATGGTTGGGTGGAGACTACTTTGGGCAATATAGTCAATCTTGGTAATAACAAAATTGATATTTCTAAAATAACAAAAGGAAATTATGTCTCCACGGAGAATCTATTAACTGATAGAAAAGGAATTATCAATGCAACTTCACTACCAACAATACCGAAAGTCAATAAATTCCAAATAGGTGATACTCTTTTTTCAAATATAAGAACTTATTTTAAAAAGGTTTGGTTTTCGGACAAAATTGGTGGCTCTTCTAATGATGTTATAATATTTTCTACAAAAAATGAAAATTCCTTAGCAAAAAAATTCTTATTCTATTTAATTTCAAGTGATCTATTTATAGATTTCACTGTAAAATCTGCGAAAGGCACAAAAATGCCTAGAGGTGATAAAGATGCAATAAAGACTTTTAATATTTTACTCCCATCCCTACCAGAACAAAAAGCCATAGCCGACATTCTCACAGCATTTGACGACAAAATAGAAAACCTACAAGCCCAAAACAAAACCTTAGAAACCATCGCACAAACTATTTTTAAAGAATGGTTTGGTAAATACCAAATTGGGGATGAATTGCCAGAGGGGTGGCGTGTTGGGAAATTGGGGGAAGTTGGAACAATTATTACAGGTAAAACTCCTAGTAAAAACAATCCCGATTACTGGGGAGAAAAATATAGTTTCATAACTCCCACCGATTTTAAAGAATTTGGAATGTATGCTACTAAGACTCATAGAAACTTATCTCTTAATGGATGGGTTAAAATGAAAAAGAACCAGCTTCCTTTAAATACAATTATGGTTACCTGTATAGGCTCAGATATGGGTAAAATAGCAATATCCAGTAAAGAATGTATCACTAATCAACAATTAAATTCAATAATATTATTTCATGACATTCACTTGGGTTTTGTTTATCAATATTTAAAAAGTCAACATACTAAATTGAAAAACATTGCTATGGGTGGAAGTACCATGCCAATTATAAATAAAACAACTTTTTCAAATATTGAATTACTAATTCCAGCAGATATATTAACAAAAAAATATCAAGAAATGTGGAATCCTATTAGTGCTAAAATATTACAAAACGTAAATCAAATCCAAACCCTAAAAAAAACCAGAGACACCCTATTACCCAAATTAATGAGCGGCACGATTCGAGTAAAAAAGTAAGTTGAATTAGGAGCGAACGGTAAAGCCCTTCGTCGTGCAGCATGGGCCCGCTATCCGCTACTATAGCTTACAATCAGCACCAAAAATCACAGAAGAACCGAACCAAGAACTACAGCACTAAGAACTACAGCACCACTGTAAGCTATAACGCTACTATCGGGGCTATCTTAAAAGGTCTAAACGTAAAAAATCCCCAAAACGATGATAAACGAAAGCACCATAGAACAATCCTTAATCGACCAATTGATCCATCAAGGCTACACCCATTACAACGGCAAAGACATTTCCCCCATTAGCGACAATCCCCAAAGAGAAAGCTATACCTCCGTCATCTTAGAGAACCAATTTAAAGCCGCCCTCAAAAAACTAAACCCCACGCTTCCAGAATCCGCACGAGTCGAAGCCTACCAAAGCGTCATCAACTTAGGCACAGACGACCTTATGGAAAACAATGAGCGATTCCACACCCTCCTCACCACCGGCATCACCGTAGAATACACCAAAGATGGCAAAACCAAAGGCATCAACGTCACCCTTTTAGACGTAGCCAATCCCGAAAACAACAACTTTTGGGTCGTCAATCAACTGATCGTTCGCAACGATGCCTCCACAGGTGAAAAAGGCGCAGAAAAACGCCTTGACGTCGTTATTTTCATCAACGGCTTACCTCTGATTTTTATAGAACTCAAAGACGCCACAGCCGAAAAAGCCACCCTACGAAAAGCCTACACCCAGCTACAAAATTACAAAAAAGCCATCCCCAGCCTATTCTACTACAACGCCCTTTGCGTTCTTTCCGACGGCATAGACGCCACCGTGTCCAGCCTCTCCGCCCCCTTCACCCGCCACCTCTCATGGAAAGCTCCACAGCCTACCAAGCAGCCCATCCCCTTCCATATCCCCAAACCCTCCGTCCTCCACTCCGCCAAGAAAGCCATGTATCCCTTCCTTATAGAAAAAGCCAAAGAAATGCGAGCCAAGCCCACCAAAGCCGAAGCCATCCTATGGGAAGAACTAAGACACAAAAAATTAGGCGAAAAATTCCGTCAACAACACCCCGTCGACCAATACATCCCCGACTTCACCTGCCTAAAAAAAGCCCTCATCGTTGAAGTAGATGGCAAAATCCACGACACCCAAAAAGAAGCCGACGCCAAAAGAACAAAAGTCTTAGAATCAAAAGGCTACACCGTCATCCGCTTCACGAACGACGAAGTACTCAACCACACCCAAAAAGTACTAAACGAAATAAAAAAGCAGCTCAATGCTTTTCGTCCTCCACAGATTCCTGCTGCATTGTTGTTGGAAAAAGAAGCCACACAAACCCCTTCTCCCCCCCAGCCCCCTGAAGGGGTAGCCGCCCTCGCCCTCCCAAGCCAAACGGAAAACGAACCGAAAAAGGAAAGCACAACAAAAAACACAACAAAAGAAAACAAACCAGAAGAAAGGCCTAAATCAACCCCTTCAGGGGCAGGGGAAAAAGATTTAGCAGAAAGGCAAAAGGAGAAAGCCCCCCATACTCCCCTCCAAACCCTAACCACCCACCTCCTAAACAAAAAAACCCTCCTAAACCTAATCCGCTACTGTACCGTATTTGAAACAGAAGAAAAAAAAGACGAGAAAACAGGCTTAATTTCCCAAGTAAAAATAAAAAAAGTAGCTGCCTACCACCAATACTACGCCGTACAAAAAGCCGTAACCCAAACCCTAAAAGCCACCAACACAGAAAGCGGCAACCGCAAAATAGGCGTAATCTGGCACACACAAGGCTCAGGCAAATCCCTATCTATGGTCTTTTATAGCGGACAAATCATCACCCACCCACAAATGGGCAACCCAACCATCGTCATGCTAACCGACAGAAACGACCTCGACGACCAACTATTCGGAACATTCGGAAACTGCATTGGCCTACTAAGACAAACCCCTGTACAAGCCAATAGCCGAGCAAACATAAAAGAACTCCTAAAAGTATCAGGAGGTGGCGTAATATTCACCACCATCCAAAAATTTGCCCCAGCAGAAGGCAACATTTACGAAACCCTATCAGACCGAACCAACATTGTCGTTGTAGCAGATGAAGCCCACAGAAGCCAATATGGATTTAAAGGACGAGTAGTAGAAATAGGCGAAGACGCTAAAAAAGGCTCTGAAATACGCTATGGCAATGCAAAATACCTACGAGACGCCTTACCAAACGCCTCATACATCGGATTTACAGGCACACCCATAGAAAAAGAAGACAAGTCCACACCAGCCGTTTTTGGGGACTATATAGACGTCTATGACATCAAACAAGCCGTAGATGATGGCGCAACCGTTCCCATCAGCTACGAATCTCGTTTAATCAAAATTAAATTAAACGCCAAAACAGCAAAAGCCTTAGATGAAGAAATCGACAATATTTCCGATGCCACCGAAGCACAAATAGAAAAAGCCAAGAAAAGAACAGCCACCATTGATGCCGTAGTTGGGCATCCTGACAGATTAAAAGACGTAGCCAAAGACATCGTAACACACTTTGAAGCAAGACAAAAAGTCTTTGAAGGCAAAGCCATGATTGTAGGCATGACCCGAAACATTTGTGTAAGACTCTATAACGAAATAATCGCCCTAAAACCCAGTTGGCACAACAAAGATCAAGACAAAGGAATCATCAAAGTCATCATGACAAGTACCTCTGACGATCCCGCATTATTTCAGCCACACCATACCACCAAAAACCAACGAAAAGATTTAGCGACTCGTATGAAAGATACCAACGACGATTTGAAATTGGTCATTGTTCGGGATATGTGGCTCACAGGCTTTGATGCCCCAAGCCTCCACACCTTGTATGTAGATAAAAAGATGAAAGGACACAGCCTTATGCAAGCCATCGCAAGAGTCAATAGAGTCTACAAAGACAAACCAGGCGGATTGGTTGTTGATTATATTGGCGTGGGTCAAGACCTTAGAGATGCGATGGTCACGTATTTACAATCTGGTGGCGAAGGCACGCCCATTGTCGATATAAGAGAAGCCATTGCTGGCATGAAAGAAAAGTTTGAAGTCATAGAACAAATGTTCAATGGTTTCGATTTTAGAGCCTATTTCAAAGTCGATACCGCCCAAAAACTACAAGTACTCTTAGGAGCGCAAAACTTCATGCTCGCTACAGAAAAACTAAAAGAACGTTTTCTAAAAGAAATAACGATACTATCCAAGCTTTTTGCTATGTCCATTCCCAGTCCAGATGCAGAAGCCATAAGAGACGAAATAGCCTTTTTTCAAGCTGTAAAAGCACGCATAAATAAGTTTACAGGAACAGGCATAAAGTCAGATTACGAAGTAGAAACCGCCATCAAACAAATTGTAGAGGACGCCCTTTCCAGTGATGGAATCATTGACATTTTTGAAGCAGCAGGCATCAAAAGCCCATCTGTCAGCATTTTATCCGATGAATTTTTATTAGAAGTCAAAAACATGCAGCAAAAGAATGTTGCGTTTGCCCTACTAAAAAAGCTATTGAGTGATGAAGTAAGCCTCCGCAAAACCAAAAACTTAGTACAAGGAAAAAAGTTTTCAGAGATGCTCGAATCCGTCGTCAAACGCTACCACAACAACCAAATAGATTCTGCACAAGTCTTGGCAGAACTTTCCGAAATAGCCAAAGACATGCGTTTAGAAGACCACAAAGCCGAAGAACTCGGACTCACTCCAGAAGAATATGCCTTTTACAGCGTCTTAAAAGCAAACGAATCAACCAGCTTTTTAGACGACTACAAAATGAAAGAACTCATCCACACAATAGTAGAGATTATCAGAAAAAACGCAACAGTAGATTGGAGCAAAAGAGACGATGTAAGAGCAAAACTAAGACTCACCGTCAAAAAAATACTAATACGCTATGGCTACCCCCCAGATTTAGCAAGATTAGAAGCCGAAAAAGTCATCACACAAGGGGAATCCCTCGCAGAAATGTTCTCAACCGAAAACTAATTAGAACGACATTTCACCTTGCGCCCTTTGCGAACCTTGCGTTTAAGGTGATATGAACCGCAAACAAAAAAAGTCGTTTCGTCGTTCAGACCCTCCAACATAGACCTGATAGTAGTGGTATGGCAAGTAGTTTATGTGGTTTTTGTTGTTTATGTAGTTTTTGTGGTTCTTGCCTGTTACCAAGCCTACTTGCCATAAGAACGAATAGCAGGCCTAAACGTCACGACGAAGCAATCCACCGTTCTCTCCTTAGTAATAAAAAAAGACTAAATTATCGTTTTTGACTTCGATATTTTCTGATATATTTCGTTAAAAAGCCTCGTCGTAGCTATGGCTATGCCTACGTTTTTTGCCTCATCTATCAAAAAATATCTTTGTCAAAAATCGACACCTTATTCTTTATCCATTACTCAAAAAAAAAGCCCGTTATCCAAAGGACAACGGGCTTTACTATTTCAATTTAAACAAATAAGAAAGGGGGCGAAAGGGGCGTTGGTAAAATAACAAGCAATACAAAAATCACTTGCCACCTGCCACTCGTCACCAAAAAAATTAATCCTCTAATTCACAACAACCATTCAACTCGGTGATGGCTCTTGGTCCTAAGATTTGAAAACAATCGTAATTTGGGTGTGTCACCACGACATAGTAACTTCCTAATTCTGAAGGAGAATAGTAAGGATTACCAATAAACATTGCTACGATTTCATTCGTCGCATTGTTATACCAAGTGAAAACGGCTAAACCTTCATCGTTTGGAACTTCTGTATCAACAGCCGATAAAGCACCTTCACGATCTAATTCTAATGTTCCTAATTGACCCATACAAATCGGCGTTCCTTCACAAATACAAGCGTCTGTATAAAGGTCGTCTTCTGTATTGGCATCGCCATCATCACAAGTCGTTCCAATCAAAGCATTATCCAAATCTGGACAGCTATCGTCATTGTTGCAAATACCGTCGCCGTCTGTATCCTCAAAAGTACCCGTACATTCGCAATCTACATACATATCATTGATGGTACAAGCATCGCCATCATCACAAGCTGTACCTAACAATAAGTCGTCAAAATCAGCACAAACATCGTCTGCATCGCAAACCGTATCACCATCTGCATCCGCAAAGGTTCCAGCACAACCACAATCCGCTTGAATTTCATCGCCTACCGTACAAGCATCGCCATCGTCACAAGCCGTTCCAGGCTCAGGACCACCGTTGCAAATATCGTCTGCATCACAAACACCGTCGTTGTCAGAATCCGTAAAAGTACCCGTACATTCGCAATCTACGTACATATCGCCCGTCGTACAATCATTGCCATCGTCACAAGCTGTGCCATTTAGCAAATCATCAAAATTAGGACACATATCGTCTGCATCACAGACTGTATCACCGTCCGCATCCGCAAAAGTACCCACACAGTCACAATCTACATACGTATCGCCAACGGTACAAGCATCGCCATCATCACAAGCAGTGCCATTTAAGTTATCATCAAAATCAGGACACATATCATCATTGTCACAAACACCATCACCATCCGCATCCGCAAAGGTTCCAGCACAACCACAATCCGCTTGAATCTGATCATTTGTCGTACAAGCATCGCCATCATCACAAGAAGCACCTGCAACCGTTGGTCCTGTATTGTCCCCATCACAAACGCCATTACAATCAGGCAAATTACAACTACCATCATCCGTATTGGCACCCGCATCAAAGTTACAAGCATTGGCATCAATACAACCCAAGATAATACACTCAGAAATCGTTACAGTGATGTAAGATGTATCCGCAGGACAAGCAGGAATTGAAGGGTCTGTTACAATGTATTGCAACTCATAATCTCCTTCTTGCGCCAAATCAAACGAATTGTTATTAACACCTGTACCAGACCAATTACCGTTAGGATTACCCACGACATACTGAATCAAATCAACAGGCAAATCTGCATAACAAATAGGTCCACTTGGTCCTTCCGTCAAAGCATTTGCCGTACAACTCGCTCCAGGAAGCCCATACACACTCACAACATCAAAACCAGGCACACAACCACCAGCATCTAAACCGATAATTCGTATAGCCGTCACCAAACCAGTGAATCCAATGTCTTCCAAGTCAATTTCATTAACAGTTCCACCATCAATCATCCCAAAATAAACAAAATTGACACCATCAGAACTAACAAATATATCTGCTAATTCACTGGCCCCACCAATTTCCTCAATGAAAATATCATTTTGGTTGGGCGCATTAAAGATAGCATTATCTGTAAATCCAAGCGTCAAAATACTTCCTGTGGGCAAAGAGACAAAATCATCATTATCGCCCAAAGCTGCTTCAGGTGTTGTACCATATTCATCGCAACCTCCAGTAGTAGTTTGACCATACCAATCTGTAAAACCATTGCCTCCATTGCCACTAAAAGTAGCATCTAACACAATGTCTGCGTACTCTACTTGGGCAAAGCCAACCACAGAGAGCAGACACATTACTGTACTAAGTAATATTTTTTTCATACATTTTTATATTTATTGTAAAAGATTCAATGAAAAGATGCTCATTGTCAATTGTATATCAATGTATTAGACATAGATAATAAACTAAATTAATTTGAATAGTTTGGTTAACTATTGTCTATTGATTTACAGGGGTTTGTGAAGTATGGCAAATATAAAGACTTAGCCGTAATATTTTTAGTTCACCTTCATATTTTTCTTTTTTATAAACTCTACTATCTTTGCGTTCTTTATGAGAAAGTGACAGGTGACAGGTGACAGGTGACAAGTGACAAGTGACAGGTGAGATAAGCAAAGAAACAAGAAGAGAACAAGAAACCACAGCACCAAAAAACAAAAACATGAACATAGCAATACAAGGCGTAAAAGGTTGTTACCACGAAATCGCCGCCTTCAAATACTTCGGCGAAAGAGAACCCCTCACGCCCATCGAATGCACCAGTTTTCGAGAAATGTTCGCCCACTTCCAAAAAGACACCACCACACAAGGCGTCATGGCGATAGAAAACACCGTCGCAGGCAGCATCCTCCCCAACTACGCCCTACTCATGAATTCCAACATGACCATCATCGGCGAAGTCTACCAACGCATCGAACACCATCTCATGAGCAACCAAGCCACCACCTTAGCAGACCTCACAGAAGTCCGTTCCCACCCCATGGCGATCCTCCAATGCCTACAATACTTCGAGCCACATCCCCACATCGACCTCATAGAAACCCAAGACACCGCCCTCAGCGCAAAATTATTAGCCGAAACACCCGAACCCACCGTAGCCGTCATCGCCAGCAAATTAGCCGCAGAACGCTACAATTTGGTCGTTTTAGACAAAGGCATCGAAACCAACTCCCGCAACTTCACCCGCTTCCTCATCCTCCAAAACAAAGAAATCGCCTCCACCCAAATCAACTTCAACAAAGCCTCCCTTTGTTTCAAACTCTCCCACGAAACAGGCAGCCTCTCCAAAGTCCTCACCCTCCTCTCCGCTGCCCACATAAACCTCACCAAAATCCAGTCCCTCCCCGTCATCGGTCACGAATGGGAATACCTCTTCCTCATCGACCTCGTCTTCGACACCCTCCCCCAATACCGTCAAGCCTTAGCCACCATCGCCCCCTACACCAGCGACCTCAAAATATTAGGCGAATACCAAGCCGGCGTAAAATACAGAACCGTATAAGCTATAAAGACAAATATCTAAATTACAAAACAAATGATAATTTTTATTTGGAGAGAACGGTAAAAACACTCCGTCGTCACAGAAAGGCCTGCTATCCGTTCCATCCCTATCGGGATCCACTACTATCAGGTCTATTTTTGGAAGGGCAGTATCTCTATCAACTAAGGCGGATTATGGATTTTTTTGGAGATTACGTGCATTGTTAATCATCACATTTTTTGTTTGCGGTTCATATCGCCTTAAACGCAAGGCTCACTAAAGTTGCACAAAGAACACAAAGTAAAATGTCGTTCTAATTCATTGCGAACCTTGCGTAACCTTTGCGCCTTTGCGTTGAAAGGAACATTGCACAGAAAACTCAATAATACTAACAAAAACAAAAATCGAATACAACCCAAGAAAAAAAATCAGAGGAATCAGAAAAATCCATAAAAATCCGTGATTCCAACCCTCATAAGAAACCCTACCCCATCCAAGTCTCCTCCCCCAAACGAGGCACAATCTCCCCCAACTCCTTAAACATCAACACCACATTGTCCTTAATCTCCTGTATATCCACCTCATTCTCATATTTCAACAAGCCCAAAAACGGAATAGAAAGCTTCAATTTACCCAATCTATCCTTTTCCTTAGACAATTGCTGAGTGGCTTCCCAAGCCTTTAAAATACGAGTGTTTTCTTGATTTTTGGTAAGATATAACTTCATAGACTTCGCCAACAAAACCTCAATATAATCAACCTTCTCCAAAGCCTCCACCTTTACAGTATCTAACTCTTTGTAAATACTTTTTAAAGTGCTTATATGTCGCTCATCCAATTCATTTAAGATGATGGATAAATGTTGATGCAGTGTTCCATCTATTTTTCGGGAGATGTATAGTATATCTTCTTGATTTCGGAATAACTTATCGAATTTACCGTGCATTTCATCCCAATTGCGTTGAGCATCTCCGATATTGTTTAGTAAACCATCTACGCTTACGGCATGGTAAGGTCTTCTTTTGCATTCTATGGTTTCCTTGCCGTCTTCTTTTCTTTCTTGTAGCTCTTGATAGTCAAAATAATGTGGGGGCTGAGTTACCTTACAGACAGCACAATTACAAGGAACTCGCCGACTCACTTCCAAACCAGGAAATTCCTTGTTAATTTTCTCAATCGTTTTGCGAATAATGCCTAAAAACTCCTTTTCGTTGCTTCCCTCTATTTGAATCATGAGCTTCTTTTCTGGATAATTTTCTTTGACAATGGCGAAGGTATTGTCATAATGCAATAGGACGCCATATTTCCAGTAATACGCTTCGTGTATTTCCTCATGTTGTTTGACGATAAAACGAGATAGAATCCCTTTGGGCATAAACTTATAGCGATACTCAAAAAACAAATTCTTCTCTAAAGTGCGCCACGGATAAGGCTTTTTTTCATCTGGTAGAAGCTGAGGGACTAAGTACTTGCTTTCTGCCTTATCTACTTCAAAACAAATATCAAAACGATTGTTTTTCATCAATTTTAACAACTCTGCTTGCTTGTCTTTATACTTTTCTTCTTTCCAAATATACTGTAAGTTATCTTCTGTAAAATAACCGTGATTGTCAATGACCAGTTGATTGTCCAAGACATTATAAATCGCATCTGTGACCCAATCATAATTCAAAAAAATCGTATTTTTCAACAACAAATCTTCTCTAAAATGTAAAAACACCCCAATTCGATGATAATATCCACTAAATCTATAGGCTTCCTCTTCATTCCT
>ENA-ORXM01001978-ORXM01001978.1-marine-metagenome-genome-assembly--contig:-NODE-1978-length-25814-cov-17.228931_pt1 | contig 25814 bp, 23 predicted proteins | sample MGYA00237867_ERZ511480 | MGnify/ENA primary metagenome ERZ511480 (study PRJEB26309, sample SAMN06266103) | marine metagenome | isolation source: Algal blade | place: United Kingdom:Sidmouth, United... | reverse complement strand
TAAGCTTTTAGATTACCGTTCTGTCGGGACATTCTCAGAACAAGTGCAACGTTATACGGACCTGTTCCCGAGAGAAAATATAAAGGTCATTCGTTTTGAAGCTTGGGTGCGGGAGTCCCGCGAGACCTATTTAAGTCTCATGGATTTTTTAGATTTAGAAGATGACGGCAGAACGAGTTTCTTGCCCGTAAACGAGGCCAAGCAGCATAGATTTGGCCGTCTTGCAAAAATCACACAACGCCCGCCTGCGTGGATGCTTTCAATGTCTACAATTATCAAAAAGATTTTGGGGCGCGAAAACTTGGGTTTAGCAAGTCGGCTAAGGGATATGAACCATGTCAAAGGCTATGCGGGGACAACAGCGGACGCGGTGAAATCAGATATTATTGAATATTTTAAAGCGGATAATGTAAAATTATCCAACATATTGGCAGACTTTGACGGCTAGTTTTATGCCTAGGCTTTGTAAGTAATTGCTATTTAAGGCTTTAAATCGTATGCTGCGCTTAAATACGAACTGTATATTCTCACGATTATAGCTAGGTTTTATCATAGCAATTATTGAATAGACTGTATCCGTGATGTACATCACATGAAATTATTGTGAGAGAGATCATGCTACACGCTATTTACCGCGTTATCCCATTTAAGAAAAATCTCTTTGATCTGATTAAGCTCGTATATAAGCCCTCAAAATCAGTCTACCAGCATTTGCATTTTCACGGCGACATTAAGGTCAAAGTTGGAAAATCGAACGCTTTCAAAATACGTCATTACGGGTATCAAATCGAAAATGATTTATATTGGGCTGGATATGGTAATGGCTTTGAAAGCACGTCCTTAAATTTATGGGCGCTTCTATCCAAGGACTGTAAGACGGTTTTTGATATTGGGGCGAATACGGGTATTTACGCCTTGGCGGCCTCTGCCATGAATCCAGATGCAAAAGTCTACGCCTTTGAACCCATTCACAGGATCGCTGATAAACTGGCGCATAATGTCGAGATGAATGGCTATGACATCGAAGTTGTCGTCGCGGGCGCGTCATATGAGAGTAAGCAGACTGAGATTTACGAAACCGCGACCGAGCATGCCTACTCTGCGTCCCTCAGTCCCGATATGCTTGTGGGGGTCGATAACGTTATCAGTTCAAAAATTGATGTCATTCGCGTCGATGACTTTGTCAACACACAGGCAATCACCAAGATTGATCTGGTAAAAGTCGATGCTGAAAAATTTGAAGCCGAGGTCCTTGAGGGATTTGGAGATTTGATCAAACGCGATAAACCTGCCTTTCTTATGGAGGTTCTCAACGAACAATTAGGGCAGGATGTGTCGAAGTTTTTTGTCGATATGGGCTATACATTTTTTAGGATTGAAGACGGTATTGGCGTATTTCCAACGGAAACTTTGGGGACAAAACCTCTGAATTACCTAATTTGTACATCAGACGTCATAGAGCGCTTTGGATTTGAAGGCTCACGTCTGCATGCAGATTTGCTGCCGTAAATTTATTTTTAACTGTTTGAATGTGTGCGACGATAAAGGGGGGATGAGTTTACATGTTAAATAGCTTTGCCAATAGCTTGTCCCAAATTGCGGTACACTTAAGGTCGCAATATTTAAAGTTTTCTTATGCGTTAAAATGCGAGGGGATTGATTTTCACAAGAGCGTCAGGCTGAGCGATAAGACCCGTATTCGGTGCACAGATGGCGGGACGATAAAGTTTTCTGAAGGGACACATGTCGATTTCGGGGCATTTATTGTGGCGAGGACGGGGCAGGTCTTGATTGGAAAAAATAGTTATATTGGCGTTTGCAGCGTCATAACGGCATTGGACTCTGTCACGATCGGTGACAATGCCCTAATCGCAGAACATGTCACCATTCGTGATCAAGATCATAATATCCACAGCGGAGGCTTAATTAACCAAGCGGGCATGACGTCGTCGCCCATTGTTATTGGTGAAAACGTCTGGATCGGCGCCAAATCCACGATCACGCAAGGTGTTACGATCGGGTCAAATTCTGTTATCGGGGCAAACTCAGTTGTGACGCGCGACATTCCTGAAAACGTTATAGCAGTAGGTGCGCCTTGTCGTGTTTTACGCCCGCGCGATCCAATCCCGCGCAACCCAATAGAGACTGTCACTAAAGATTAGTATTCGTGGCCATTGCGCATTCGAATAAGAACTTTCCAAACTAATATATAAAAGAGCTCACTTTGGCCCATATGTGCATCATTCTACCGACTCTTTTGCCATTTGGCGGGGCAGAGCGGCTGGCTATGACTTTGGCGCAAGACCAAATTGATCGCGGCCATAAGGTCGACCTTGTTTTAATGAATGAGCCTAAGGATGTTTCGGGTGATGTCCCAGAAGGCGTTCGTGTTTTTAATTTAAACGCTCCGCGACTGCGCAATGCTTTAAATCCACTTTCCAAATATTTGAAAACGGAACAACCAAATGTTGGCATTGCCTTCATTTGGCCTTTAACCGTTTTATCAATTCTGGCGAAGGCTTTTGGACGCTCTAAAACGCGGATCATCGTAAGCGATCATAACCCGCTCTCAATTCAATATAAGGATTGGGGCTTTGTAACACGTATGTTTCTAAAGCTTTCAATTTGGCTGTCCTACCGATTTGCGGATGGGCGCATTTGTGTATCAGAAGGCGTGGCGAATAATGTGTCTCAGCTTGCTGGTCTGCCCGTGTCGCATATGGAGGTGATTTATAACCCAATCGCGCTCCCTGTTTCGACAGCCAAGGGGCGAGCCGTCGCAGAAAAACTTTGGGACGGCTGGACGGGGCCGCGCTTGCTGACACTTGGGCGATGCAAAGCGCAAAAAAATCATAAACTCCTACTCGACGCGTTTAAGATATTTCTCGAAAATACAGAGGCCAAGCTGATGATTTTGGGGACGGGGCCTTTGGAAGACCAAACCAAAGCCTACGCTGTAGAACAAGGTCTTGAGGCCAGTGTGATCATGCCCGGGCATGTCTCGTCTCCGGCTGAATATTATGAATGTGCAGATGTGTTTGTTCTGTCCTCTGATTATGAGGGGTTTGGTAATGTCATTGTTGAAGCCATGTCTTTTGGCTTGCCAATTGCATCAACCGATTGTCCAGCGGGGCCGTCTGAAATCTTAAATAAAGGGGAATACGGGGAGCTTGCGACCATTGGCAATGCGGCTGAATTAGCAGATGCGATGCGTCGCGCGTTAAAACGTAGCCCTGATATTGCGGGGCAAAAGAGACGGGCAATAGAAATTTCAGGTGCAGACAGTCTGCAGAAATACAATGATATCTTCTTTAATAATTGATTTTATGTTGTATAGCCTCCGACAATATGCCGCGTTCCGTGTTTTTGAAACTCAAACAATGCGGGCCAAGAGTAGGATGAGATGAATGATTGAAAAAGTAAAAACCGCGTTTTGGTTTGCGGGTCGACCCAAGCATTGGAATCATGCCGTAGAGCTTTTTAAACGGAAGTTCCGTGAAAACAAAGATACGGAAGCTTTGCGTGCAGAGGCGACGGCTTGGGCTGCCGCGCGTGCCGTTTCCGTTGATGAGGCGCTTGTTAATCTTGGAATTATAGATGCAGGCATTTCTGCTAAAGTCATGCCAAATAGTCTTCTAGAAGAAGCCACGGCGCTTGCAGAAAAGTCTGAAATTAAGATGGGCGGCCCAGGTGATTTAAACTTGTTACATGCCATTGTGAGTGGCTCTAAGCCAAAGCGCATTATTGAAACAGGTGTGGCCTATGGTTGGTCAAGCCTAGCTATCTTATCCGCGCTTGAGGGCAATGAAGGCGCGCGCCTTGTAAGTGTCGATATGCCTTACCCTAAAATGAATAATGAGGCGTTCGTCGGGATCGTTGTATCTGAGCGTTTTCGTAATGCTTGGACGCTTGTGCGGGAACCTGACCGTCAAGGTATTGAAAAAGCGGTACAGATATTTTCAAACGAAATTGATTTGTGTCACTACGATTCTGATAAATCTTGGTGGGGACGCCAATATGGTTTCAAATGGCTTTGGGAGGCGCTAAAGCCCGGCGGCATTTTTATTTCAGACGATATTCAAGACAATATGGCGTTTGCAGAATTTGTTGAAGACAAGAAGCTGAATTTTTCTGTCACTGAAAGTGACGGCAAATATGTCGGTATATTAAAAAAACCGATTTAGGTTTTGAGTTTAAGTAAGCGAGATTTTTCGAGCGGCCTTTATGTGGAAATGAACGAATATGGAAATTCAAGCAACGAATAAGGACGGCGATCGTAAAAGTCGGACATATAGTTTCCTGCAACACGATACATGTAATATGTGCGGGGCGGCAGCGTCGGATTCAAAGAATATGGGCCTACGTCTCGATACCTCGCAAGGGCGTCGCCCGCGGAGTAAGCGCGGCATAGCAGTGAGTATTTCTAAATGTAATAAGTGCGATCTTATTTACGCAAACCCTCAACCGATTCCTGAATCTATTGATGACCATTACGGGCTGCCACCAGAGGCGTATTGGAACTCTGTTAGTTTTGAACCTGTGCCAGGCTATATTGAGCGTGAATTAAAAGTTGTGAAAGACCTCTTAGGGTTTGAGGCAGGCATGAAGTCAATTGATATAGGCTTGGGATTGGGGAAATCAGCCTCTGTCATGCGTAAGCATGGTTTTGATGTTTCTGGTATTGAGCCGTCCGAGCCGTTTTATAATAAAGCGATCGAGCTTTTGGGAAATGAGGGTAATCAATTCCAACACTCGTCTATTGAAGATGCAGAGTTTGACGAAAATGAGTATGACTTTATTACATTTGGTGCGGTGTTAGAACATTTATATGACCCAAATGAAGCCATAGACAGAGCCCTCAAATGGTTAAAACCGGGCGGGGTCATTCATGCCGAGATACCTAATTCACGTCATTTTGTGACGAAAATTCTAAACACTTATTTCCGCATGGTCGGGACATCTTTTGTCACAAACACATCGCCTATGCATGTTCCGTATCACCTTTATGAATTCTCACTCGATTCGTTTCACCTAAATGGTAAGAACCTTGGGTATGAAGTCGCCCATCACTGGGTCGATGTTGCGACGATATATAACATTCCAGGCTTTCTGCATAAACCTCTTAGGTGGTGGATGGAGCGGACAAATACAGGCATGCAGCTTTGCGTCTTTCTCCGTAAAGTTTAGACGATGCCCTCTGTTCTCTATGTCTCTTATGACGGTATGCTCGAGCCCTTAGGGCAAAGCCAAGTCCTGTCATATTTGGAAAATATGACAGATGATTACCAGATCAGGATTATCTCTTTTGAAAAGCCCGAAGACCGTCGGGACGGTGATAAAATTAGATCTCTAAAAGACCGCTTGTCGCAGTCTGGCGTTAAATGGACGCCGCTTACCTATCATAAGAAGCCGTCTTCCTTGGCTACCGCATGGGATATCCTAATCGGTACGCTTGTCGTCTTATGGTTTACGCTGACAGAACGGGCTGTCATTTTGCATGCACGGTCATATGTACCCGCGCTTATGGTGCTTTTATCTAAGAAATTGACGCGGGCAAAATTCCTGTTTGATATTCGCGGGTTTTGGGCGGATGAACGTGTGGATGGCGGAATTTGGCCGCGTGACAGCCGTGTTTATAAAGTCACCAAATCGCTCGAACGACGGTTCTTTAAAGCGGCGGATTATGTCGTAACTTTGACGCATGCTTCAGAAAAAATCATACGTGAATTTGACTATCTAAAAGACGCGCCGCCGCCCATGAGTGTTATTCCGACGTGCGCCGATCTTGAGCGGTTCCAACGTCACACGGTGGATCCTGATCGTCCGTTTACATTTGGGTATGTCGGCTCAATCGGGACTTGGTATTTATTTGACGAAACTCTGGCGTTTTTCAAAGCTTTATTGAAAGTCGAGCCTGATGCGCATTTCCTTATTGTAAACCGCCATGAGCACGCTTTGATTTATGAGCTTGCGGATAAGCATGGTATTGCTCATAGCCGCCTGACCGTTGGCGGTGCAGAGCATAAAGACGTCCCAGCTAAAGTGTCTCAAATGCACGCGGCGGCCGCGCTTATTCGGCCCTGTTTTTCGAAGCTTTCAAGTGCGCCGACCAAGCTTGCGGAATATTTGGGATGCGGCGTACCGTGCCTCGGAAATATAGGCGTCGGCGATATGGAAGATACATTGGAACATAAGGGCGGCGGGATTGCGCTTAAGGATTTTTCCGAAGACAGTTTAGCGTCTGCGGCTGATATGCTTGTAAAATTAGCGCGAAATCCTGAAACTTCTACCAGATGTAGAAATATTGCGACGGAGTTATTTTCACTGGAGAGCGGGGTTGCGGAATATCGCCGCATCTATAAAAGGCTGACAACAACCTAAGAATGGAAATGAAACGCGTTATTCGCGCGTTATTAAACTTATCCATTACAAAAACTAAGCCTATGAGTGTGGAGTGTGAGAATGTCTATTGAGCAAGGGAATATCGATAGAACCACTGTAAACTCATTTGGCGATGAGTGGGCTCAATTTGATCAATCTGAACTTATAAACCAAGAATGGGAAACCATGTTCCAAACCTATTTTGGAATATTTCCTTGGGATATGGTCAATGAAACCTCCGAAGGTTTTGATATGGGGTGTGGATCAGGGCGCTGGGCTAAGGGTGTCGCGGGACGTGTTGGTAAATTAAATTGCATTGACCCGTCTAGTGCGGCTTTGAATGTTGCGCGCCGTAATTTGTCTGAGTATTCAAATATTGTTTTTTTTGAAGCCAGTGTCGATGCCGCCCCTCTAGCTGAAGCCAGTCAAGATTTTGGCTATTCTCTGGGTGTTTTGCACCATATTCCTGATACGCAAGCTGCGCTCGCGTCGAGTACAAAGCTTTTGAAACCGGGTGCACCGTTTTTGCTCTACCTTTATTATAGCTTTGATAATCGCCCTGCATGGTTTCGAGGCGTTTGGAAAATGAGTGAACTTTTCCGAGCTGGGATTAAGGTCTTGCCCGCAGGCGTGAAGTCGATTGCAACAGATATTCTTGCCGCTTTGATCTATTGGCCACTTGCGCGCTTTGCATGGTGTGTTGAAAAAATCGGTATAAATCCAAGCGCGATACCTGTGTCTTATTACAGAGATAAAAGCTTTTATACGATGCGCACAGATAGTCGTGATCGTTTCGGAACGCCGCTTGAGCAAAGATTCTCGAAAGCTGAAATTACGGAAATGATGACGCAATCTGGTTTGAAAGATATCAAGTTTTCAGACTCTGAACCCTATTGGGTTGCTTACGGTATCAAAGCCTAGTTTTTCGGAAATAGCTGCAATGACCTCCAAACGCATGCTTGTTATCTGCCCCTTCCCGCAAGGCGTGGCGGCAGGCCAACGTTTGAAATACGAACAGTATTTTGATGTTTGGAAAGCCCAGGGCTGGGAGATAGACGTTTCGTCTTTCATGGATACAGATATGTGGTCTGTTGTGTATGAAAAGGGCAATTACGTCGGGAAGGTTTTGGGCGTTTTGCGCGGTACAGCGCGCCGCATCCGCGATCTCTTTCGTGTCTCAAACTATGATCTTGTTTATGTCTTTATGTATGTGACGCCGTTTGGGACGTCCTTCATGGAGCGCCTTATCCGTAAACTGGCACCGCGTCTGGTTTATGATGTTGAAGACAATATTTTAGTCGAACAAAATTTACCCAAAGACCAAAACCCCAATCCGATTATGCGATATTTGAAAGGGCCTGGAAAAACGCGGTATCTGCTTAAAACGGCTGATCACGTGATTACGTCATCACCCTTCTTAAATGAGTTTTGCCTCGAAATTAATGCGAAAAAATGCTGTACTTATATTTCCTCGTCCATTGATACAGATACGTTTTTGCCAAAGACACCTTATTCAAATGACACGCCCGTTACGATTGGTTGGACGGGCACTTATTCTTCAATGGTGTTCTTGGACCTTTTGCGGGACGTCTTTGTGCGCTTGGCAGAGCGTGTGCCTTATAAGCTGACGGTCATTGGAAACTTTGATTATGAATTGCCGGGGGTGGATTTGAATGTCATTCGCTGGAGCCGTGAAAAAGAAGTCGCGGATTTGCAAACTTTTGACATCGGGGTATACCCGTTACCAATCGATGATTGGGTGTTAGGGAAAAGTGGGCTTAAAGTGATCCAATATATGGCCTTTGGTCTACCGTCTGTTTCAACCAATGTTGGCACCACGCCTTTAATTATTTCAGACGGCGAGAACGGACTTTTGGTTAAAACAGAAGACCAATGGGTGGACGCCCTAGAAGCGCTTGTAAAAGATGAAAACCTGCGTCGTAAGCTTGGGGAAACCGCGAGGCAGAATGCCGTTGACCGATATTCACTGCACGCGATAGGTCAAAAATATACAAATATACTCAATCAGCTTGTGGAGAGTGATCAGTGTTAAGTGGAAAAAAAATATATATTGCAGGGTCTGGCGGTATGTTGGGCGAAGCGTTCCATAAGGTATATGGCGAGACTAATACGCTTAAATGTACGGATAAAGACGTAAATGATACGTGGTTGAGTTTTTTGGATTTTAGAGATGCGGACGCCTATTGGAAAGACGTCAAAGATTTTGCGCCGGATTATTTATTTCACTTGGGCGCGCATACAAGTTTGGAATATTGCGAGACTGAAGTCGACGACGCCTATGCGACGAATACATTACCTGTTGAAACCGCAGTACATATCGCAAACGCGCTGGATATACCGCTTTTATATATTTCGACGGCGGGCATTTTTGATGGCCTTCAAGATACATATGATGATTGGGATATGCCAAACCCGTTGGGACACTACGCACGGTCAAAATATATGGGCGAGAAATTCGTCTCTCAAAATTGCCGCAAACACCTTGTGTGTCGCGCGGGTTGGATGATGGGCGGCGGTCCAAGCAAAGATAAGAAATTTATCCAAAAACTTATGGCTCAAATTAAGTCAGGAAAAGACGAACTCTTTGTTGTCGACGATAAATTGGGTACGCCGACCTATACACATGATTTTGCCCGAAATACGGCCGTCCTTATGGAAGGTGAGTTGTGGGGTATTTATAATATGGTCTGCGGCGGTATTACCGGCCGCTTGGAAGTCGCGCAGGAACTGGTCAAGCAAATCGGCAAGTCTGACGATATCAAAGTCACGCCTGTAGGATCAGATTATTTTGCAAAGGAGTATTTTGCCGCGCGTCCACCATCAGAGCGTTTAATTACGAAAAAACTTGATCTTCGCGGTGTAAATGTGATGCGGGATTGGCGTGTTTGCCTCGAAGAATATCTAGCTGATTATTACCAAGATTATCTCTAAGTTTTGAGGTATGGTGCAGGCATTCATACAAACGTTGAGCGGTAAATATTAAATGTGCGGCATAGCAGGGTATTGGGCAGAAGGGGATCGCTACCGCGCGCCTGAGATTGCCTTACAAATCCTTGCGGATATGGCGCAGGCCATTCATCACCGCGGCCCAGACGGGCAGGGGGCGTGGCAAGACCCCGCAAGCGGTATCGCCCTAACCCAAGCACGTCTGGCGATCTTAGATTTATCCGAGGCTGGGCGTCAGCCCATGCATTCAAAATCAGAACGCTATTGCCTGACTTTTAACGGTGAAATTTATAACCACGAAACGATACGCGCGGAGCTAGAGACGCTTGGCGTCGCCCCCAAATGGCGCGGGCATTCAGACACAGAGAGCCTGCTTGCCGCGATTGAGCATTGGGGATTAAAGCAGGCTTTGGAAAAATCCAAAGGTATGTTTGCTTTGGCATTGTGGGATAGAAAAGACCGCACTTTATCACTAGCCAGAGACAGAATTGGTGAAAAGCCGCTTTATTATGGTTATGTTGGGAAGGCCTTGCTTTTTGCATCAGAATTGAAAGCCTTGCAAAAGTTTCCCGACTTTACACCTGAGTTAAACCCAGACGCGATCTCGCTCTATCTTGACCGATCATATGTGCCGCAACCCATTAGCATTTTTAAGGGTATATCCAAACTAACGCCGGGCACAATTGCCGTCTTTAACGCTGCAAGTGCAGACGCGGATATTAAACCCTATTGGTCTTTTTCAAATATTACGCAGACGCCGCGCCGAGCCGAGGCGGATGTCAGTTTCGCAGAGGCATCTAAAACGCTTGAGAATTTGTTAGAAGAGGTTGTGTCGTCTCAAATGATTTCAGATGTCCCTTTAGGGTCATTTTTATCAGGCGGAATCGACTCGTCTTTGATTACGGCTTTGATGCAGAAATCCTCATCAGATAAAATCAACACATACTCTATTGGATTTGAAGACCCACGGTTTGACGAATCCGTTCATGCCCGCCGCGTTGCCGCGCATTTAGGAACGCACCACACAGAATTTACTGTCACTGAAAAAGACGCGTTAGATTTAGTCCCAAGTGTAAGCGCCCTCTACGACGAACCCTTTGCCGATCCCTCCTTGCTGCCGACAGTGTTACTCTCGCGTATGACCCGTAAGAATGTGACAGTTGCGCTTTCGGGCGATGGAGGGGATGAGGTCTTTGGCGGTTATAACCGTCATATTATGGGGCCTGGCCTTTGGTCAAAGTCCCGAAAAATTCCGAAATCTGCACGGGCGCTTTTGACCAAAGGCGTCACGAAACTTCAAGGGGTCGCCACACGCGGCGGCGAGAGCGGGATGAGCGGACGCCTTGCACGACTGGGCCTGCCGATTACAGCGTTAGAAAAAACAACAAAGTTTTCGCGTGTGATTTCAGAAGCCCGCACATTTGATGATTTCTACGCAAAAACGATTTCTACGTGGCCCGGACAATATGCCATGCCTCAATTGGGCTCTGATGTAACAGGGACTGACGGACAGGCGATACATCCAAGTTTTTCGCATCTGGGTATAAGTGCAAGCCATATTATGGCCTTAGACACGCTGGCCTATTTACCAGATGATATTATGGTCAAGGTTGACCGCGCGGCGATGAGCGCGTCGCTTGAAACGCGCGCGCCGTTCTTGGATCCAGACATTATTGAATTTGCTTGGAGCTTGCCTGAGGCATATCTAACAGAAAATAAGGTTGGCAAACGCGTCTTAAGAGATGTTTTATACCGCCATGTACCGCGCAATATTATAGACCGCCCAAAGCAAGGTTTTGCGATTCCACTCGACCGTTGGTTGCGCAATGACCTCAAAGACTGGGCCTATAGCGGCATTGAAGGGTTTAAAAATGATTTTTGCGATATGCAAATGTCTCAAATAATTGACTCTCTTTGGCAAGACCACCAAACAGGTCGCGCGAATAATGGCGAGGCGATTTGGACAATCACAATGTTAGACTCTTGGAAAAAATCTCTAAAGGCGACGTCCGTGTCTTGCCAAGCCGCTAACGTGCTGCAAAACCAATGATCGTTTACTGGTTATTATTTGCTATTCCCGCTTTGGGGGCCATGTTTGAAGGCATACGTCATCGCTCGCAATTCCTAAACCCGATTTTATTTTTCTTACTTGCCTTATTTCTTGTTATGGCATTCCGAGAAACAGGCGGGGATTATCACCGCTATATTCTCATGCTGAGTTCCTATAATTCGGAACCGCTTTCGCGCTGGATACTTTTGACGGAGCCCATTTATGGATACTTGAATTGGCAGTCATTGCAATTCGGTTGGGGGATTTACGGGGTAAATGCCGCTTGTTCTCTTATTTTTATAGGGTGTTTATACAAATTTGCATTGGATGAACCAAAACCCATTCTCGTGATTGCAGCGGCCATCCCATATCTAGTCATTGTTGTTGCAATTGGATATACGCGGCAAGGGACGGGGGTTGGCTTGTTTATGTTAGGTTTAACATATTTGCGTCGTCAAAATGCCCTCGCATATCTAATATGCTGTGTCTGCGCGATTGGTTTTCATACATCTGCTATTATTTTGCTACCTTTGGTGTATTTCTGTTTCAGCTTTAAGAATAAATTCACAGCTTATATTGTGGGTGGGGTTTTGTTGGCGGCCGCTATCATCGGCTTAGTATTCTTCTTCCAAGAGAAAGTTAACTTTTACGTCAGTATTTATGCTGAAAGCGACCATTATCAATCTAGTGGAGCCTTTCAGCGAAGTCTCCTAAATGGATTGGCGGGCCTTGTATTCTTCATCTTTTGGAAGAACTGGAAACAGATTTTTGGAGCGGAGCAATATTTTTTCTATTTATCCATTCTCGCCCTCATAAGTGTTCCTGCAAGTTTGTACCAAAGTACAGTGGTTGACCGTATGGGATTATACTTATTACCTTTTCAGGTCTTGGTCTTTTCTCGCCTGCCGCTTTTACAGGGTAATCAAAAATATATTCAACTGACGACGCTTACAGTCATCAGTGCGTATGCGTTAGTTTTGTTTGTTTGGCTGCATCTGGGAAGCTTTTCAAAAGTGTTATGGCTCCCCTATGAAAGCTTAATTTTAGGTACGGTTTATTAGCCCACGAGGCTGAATTTATAAAATGCGCATTCTTATCTCAATTAACACAGCTTGGAACGTTTATAACTTCCGTACAGGCCTTATCAAACATCTGATAGGCTTGGGGTATGAAATTCATATTGCGGCCCCACGGGACGACTATGTTGGACGTCTTGAGGCCTTGGGGTGTATATTCCATGCTTTGGATATGAATAATAAGGGCACGTCCCCGCGCGAGGATTTTGACCTTTACTGCCAGTATGTGGCATTGATGACGGCGATAAAGCCTGACGTTTTTATCGGCTATACGATTAAGCCGAATGTGTACGGAAACTTTGCCGCACATAAACTTCGTATCTCAACGATCAATAATATCTCTGGCTTAGGTACAGCCTTCATTCGAAAGACATGGGTCACTTACGTCGTTAAGGCGTTATACAAAGCGTCTTTAAAAAAAGCGTCGACTGTGTTTTTTCAAAATGATGATGATTGTAACCTTTTTAAAAAAGCTGGTCTTGTACGGCCTGAGAGCACAGAAGTCTTGCCCGGATCTGGTATCAATCTCGATACATTTAAAGCCCGAGACCAAGTGTCCAATTCACCTCCAAAGTTTCTTTTAATTGCCCGCCTTTTACGCGATAAGGGTGTCGGCGAGTATGTTGAGGCCGCGCGACATTTACGTGAGCGCGGCGTGAACGCCCATCTTCAAATCCTTGGATTTTTGGATGTTGCCAACCAAACGGCGGTGACCCAAGACGAAGTTGACCTTTGGGTCAAAGAGGGTTTGATTGAATATCTGGGCACGAGTGACGATGTGCGCCCCTTTATCAAATCAGCAGATTGCATAGTGCTTCCGTCCTACCGCGAAGGGACGCCGCGGACTTTGTTAGAAGCTGCCGCAATGGCGCGCCCGATCATTGCGACCAATGTTCCAGGCTGCAAGGAAGTCGTTATCGACGCAGAAACTGGATATTTATGCGAGGTTAGAAATGGCGAAGATCTGTCGCGTAAGATGGAACAATTCTGTATGCTGTCGAGTGATGCAAAGAAAACTATGGGGCAAAAGAGCCGCGCCCTAGCAGAGCGTAAGTTTGATGAAAAAATTGTGATCCAAGCCTATGAAAATGCAATCGCGCGCGCTGGGAATACCACATAGGGCGTTTCAAACGCTAGTAAAATAAAGGCGTGCTAGCTTATACCAGACTTAAAAAAGTCTGCTATGGCGTGCGCGATTATATTTTGGTCTTCCATTGATAAATAGGCGTGCATAGGTAGGCTTATGACGCGCTCCATACAAATGTCCGTAGATTTCAAACCCGCCGCGTCGCATGTGAAGTTTTCATAGGCGGTTTGCAAATGTGTCGGTCGGGGATAATAACGGGCGCTTGGAATCCCTTTATCTCTGAGATGTTTTGACAGTAAATCGGGGGCGTCGACTTCGATTGTGTATTGCGCCCAAGTCGAAATAACCCCGTTCATAATATGCGGTGTTTTAATGCCATTGCCCGTCAACGCCTCGCTATATGTTTTTGCAATCCTGTTGCGGGCTTTAATTTCGTCTGGGAATATGCCGAGCTTACACTGCAAAACTGCGGCTTGCAGGGAATCAAGTCTGGAGTTTAGGCCCACTTGAAGGTGATTATTCGGGACGCTATCGCGTCCGTGGAACCGAAGAGATTCTATCTGAGCGGCAATTTCAGGACTGTTTGTAAACACAGCCCCGCCGTCCCCGTAACACCCAAGTGGTTTTGCGGGGAAGAAGCTTGCTGTCATAGCATCGGCCCAGTGAACGGGGTGATGACCGTTTAAGGTCGAGCCAAACCCCTGTGCGGCGTCTGAGATGACTTTTAACCCCGCCTTGCGTGCGATTGGCATAAGGGTCGGGTAATCGGCGCACTGGCCAAAAAGATCGACGATTATGACGGCTTTGGGCGTATAGAGCCCGTCTGCTTTTATCTGAGCGATGGTACGCTCTAAGCTAACAGGGCAAAGGTTATAGGTCTTTCGGTCTATATCAACAAAAACGGGATGTGCGCCGATAAGGGCAATACTTTCAGCAGTCGCGCAATATGTAAATGACGGACAAAATACGGCGTCGCCCGGCCCAACACCAAGTGCCCGCAAAGACAGGATAAGTGCGTCTGTACCGTTTGCGCACCCCAGTCCAAATTTCGCCCCGCAAAACGCAGCAAGGTCTGTTTCAAGCGCTTTGACTTCTGGGCCTAAAATATATTGGCCATGCGCCAAGACTTCGGCAAACCGACGGTCAAGTTCGGGCTTGATACGGGCTTGTTGGGTTTTTAGATCTATAAAATCCATCACTTAGTCCTGATAAAAAGTGTCAATTACCTCTGGGGTCATATGCTTGAGGTGGGCGAGTTCTAATGTAAATTTCCGTTTTTGCAAAGCTCAGGAAACAGGTCTTCAATATGGTGTTGTGCGGTCTTGATATTTCTATCTTTTAAGGCTCGTGTCAGGGATTTAAGGTCGCGCGTCTTTTTAACATCTGACGAATCTGCGTCTTGGTAATTTAATATACCTTCTACATCTGTCGGAATACACTGTTCCACGCGCTCGAACAAATCCTCTGAAAGCTTTTCGCCTGACGCTAAACCTGTGAAGACGATATCAATATCTTTTTCGGGGATAAGGCCTTTGAGGCGGATAAGCTTGCGCGCCAAATCCACAATTTTAACGCTCTCGCCCATTTCTAATGTGTATATATTTCCTGCATTCTGTTTCACAGACACATTATAAGCTGCAGCTTGCAAAACGAGGGCGGTGGCTTCTTTTGTCGTCATGAAATATCGCCGTACATCTGGATGTGTGACTGTGACAGGGCCGCCGTTTTCGATCTGTTGTTGGAAGACGTGAACAACCGAGCCTGTCGAGACAAAAACATTCCCAAACCGTACGGCGCAGCTGGATGTTTTTTTATGGCTTGTCTTGTCGGATAAGACGATCAGTTCCGCCACACGTTTACTCGCGCCCATAAAGCTTGTGGGCTTACAGGCTTTGTCCGTTGAAATCAGTGTGAAGGATTGCACCTTATGTTCTAAGGACAGGTCGTGAATAATCTGCGTGCCTAAAATATTTGTTCGCAAGGTTTCGAGTGGGTTCTCTTGTCCAAAGATCACATGTTTCAGCGCCGCAGCATGGATGACGATTTCAGGCTTTTCTTTTGCAAATATTTCTGACATGCGCTCCGCGTCCAAAATATTACCAAGATAAGTTTTCCACTTATCTGGACTCGGCGGCGCTTTACTGTCGAGCAGTTCTTGGCGAACATTAAACAAGGCCAGTTCCGACATATCAATCATGGCCAGACGTTTGGGATTCGAGCGCATGATATGCCGCATCAACTCCGATCCGATGGACCCGCCTGCGCCGGTTAATAAAACCCGTTTTCCATTTAGGAAATCATGCACGGGTTGGGTTTGCATTTCCCTCGGTGTGCGCTCTATTAAATCTGAAATTTCTAACGGGGTGAAGACATCATTACGGCCGAGTTCTAATCTGAAAACACGCGCGCCGACGCGCGAGGCTTCGCGGACAATTTCGTATGTTTCGAACATGCCGCGTGTTTTTTGAGTTTCAATATCAATGATACTTGGCGGCGTGCCGTGTTTAAGCGTGAGGGCTTCAAATGTCTCAGAGATAGACGACAAACCACCCATAACCGGCACGCCGCCAATATAGTTTTTATGAAATTTTTGATTGGGCGTGATTGCGGCAACGGGACGATAGGCAGAAGATTTCGGCGACTGTTTTGTATCTTTGATAAATTTATGGACCGCAGGCGCACTGCCCACAATTATGGCGGTCGAACCGCTTAATTTGTCCCTGAGAAACAGGCCTTTTAAATTTCCGTTTTTGATATAGGCGAGACCCACTCTGAGGGAGGCAAGCACAATAAAGCTTATGAGGATGGCTAAAACAGGTGCCGAGCGCGGGAGGCCAAAACCTCGATCAAGGAACATAAAAATCAAGATGGATGTAAAAAGCCCTGACAGAGCTAGAACATTAAACAGGCGAACCATGTCGCCAAATGCAGAAAATCTCCAAATGGATTTATGGTTTCTGAGAACAAGTGAGGTCACAAGTACGCAGGCCGAAAAAACAAGCGCGGCCTTCAGGTCAATATCGACTTTTACAGGATTTTGCCATTGAAAGTAGCGTAGGCGCACAATTCCAAACATGCATAGGCCCGACAAAACTGTGTCGAGCGCAGGGCGTAGTACAAATGGAAGTTTGTCATTCAACCCCGACCGCGTCTTATCTATTGTTTGTATATTCGACATCCCTAAACCCACTACGCGTTTTGAACCCAAGTGACAAATTATTCGGGATTAAAAAACTGTTATGACACTTAGCTCAAACAGACATGAAAAGGCGAGGGGATTCCCCTCCGTCGTGAAAATTCAAAGATATAAAGACGGGCACTAGACATTCAGGCCTATGCGTCCCAAATGCCATCTATGCGCCCCACAGATACATCCGACCCTGCCGCTTCTGATCCGACGAACAAAGCCCGCCCAGAAGAAAAGATTTCTTATCAGCTCAAAAGCTTTGGCCGACTCTGGCCTTATCTTTGGAAAACGGGTCGCCCCTCAGATAAGGTTCGGATTGTCCTCGCGATTATATTGACCATTGCGGGCATATTCGTGTCTGTCCTTGCGCCGTTTGGTGTGGGGGCCAGTGTGGACGCCGTGAAAGCCTCGCTTGAGACACAATCGGTTTGGCAGGATGTCGGCCTTGCGGTCACGGGCCTTGTTCTGGGCTATGGCTTGCTTAAGCTTGCTTCCGTTATATTTAACGAAACGCGCGAGTATATTTTTGCGCCTGTCGGTCAACGCGCACAACGCGAAGTCGCAACCGCCACATTTGCGCATTTGCACCGCATGTCTTTGCGCTATCATTTGGATAAACGCACGGGCGGTCTGTCGCGCATTATTGAGCGCGGGATACGCTCGATTGATTTCCTCTTTCGGTTCCTGCTGTTTAATATTGGCCCGACATTGCTTTTGCTTGCCTTCTCAAGCTTGGCCTTGTGGTATGAATATAGTTGGCAATTTGCGGTTATCGCGCTTGTGGTCGTCCTCAGTTATATTTGGTTTACTGTCGTCACAACAGAATGGCGTTTGAAGTTCCGACGCGAAATGAACCGCCAAGATACAGAGGCCAATGCCAAAGCCATTGATAGCCTTTTAAATTACGAGACGGTCAAATATTTCAACGCCGAAGGGTTTGAGATTAACCGCTATGACGGGGCAATGGCCGGATACCAAAAGGCGGCGATTAAATCTCGCACCTCGCTTGCGACTGTGAATATCGGGCAGAGCTTTTTGATGAATGGCGGGATTGTCGCCATGTTGGTTCTTGCGGCCTATTTCATCGTGAACGGCAAAATGGCTTTGGGGTCTATGACGACAATCGCGCTTTTGATGAACCAAATTTATCGTCCCTTAAATATTTTAGGCTTTGCCTACCGCGAGATTAAGCAAGCGCTGACCGATATGGAAAAGATGTTTGCGCTTTTGGATATTACGCCCGAAGTCGTGGACCGCGCAGATGCCAAAACCGTGTCAAAAATTAAAGGGCATATCGAATTTAAAAATGTCGGCTTCAGCTATGACCCCGACCGAGAAATTCTGCGTGATGTCAGCTTTGATTTAAAGCCCGGGCAGACCTTGGCCGTCGTTGGCCCAACGGGGGCGGGTAAGTCCACACTCTCGCGCATCCTGTTTCGATTTTACGAAATCTCGCGCGGCTCTGTTGAAATAGACGGGGTCGATATTCGGGACATGACCCAAGACAGCCTGCGCAAAGCGATAGGGATCGTGCCGCAAGATACCGTTCTGTTTAACGATACAATTGGATTTAACATTGGCTATGCCAAGCCTGGTGCGACGCAGGCCGAAATCGAAGAGGCGGCCAATGCAGCGCAAATTCATGACTTCATCCAAACCTTGCCTTTGGGATATGACACAATTGTCGGCGAGCGCGGCCTAAAGCTATCGGGCGGTGAAAAGCAACGGGTTGCCATAGCGCGAACAATCTTAAAAGCGCCCGCAATTCTTATATTAGACGAGGCAACTTCTGCACTCGACAGTGTGACAGAGCGCGATATTCAAAGCGCATTGGAAATGGTCAGTCGCTCCCGCACGACGCTAGTGATCGCCCATCGTCTTTCGACAGTCGTCAATGCGGACCGCATTATCGTGCTCGAAGCCGGCGAGATTGTTGAGACAGGCACACATGAGAGCCTGTATAAAACGGGCGGGCTTTACGCCACGCTTTGGGCCCAACAGGAAGGTGTGCAAGAAGGCACGGCTGAGGAAACAGACTCTTAGCGCGCATAAGTGTAAGTGTGATTGTGAAGGTTTTTAAACTAGCCACCCTCGACACAACTACGCTAAGAGACGAAAAAGTTATTTTGGATATAATGTTATGATCGAACACACACGCCATAATACGGTTTCAATCCCCGCGCAGGCGGGCGCAATTGAACTGGCCAATGATAAACCGTTCGTGTTATTTGCAGGTCCGTGCGCGATGGAGAGCCGCGATCATGCGATAGATATGGCGGGCGGTATCAAAGAGATCACGGACGCGCTGGGTATTAAATTTGTTTATAAATCCTCTTTTGACAAAGCCAACCGCACCTCAGCGTCGAGTAAGCGCGGGATAGGCCTAGAGCAGGCTTTGCCTGTTTTTGAAGAGGTAAAAAAGCAATTTGGCGTGCCTGTCCTCACCGATGTGCATGAGCGTCAACAATGCGCGGAACTTTCGAGCGTTATTGACGTCATACAAATTCCCGCTTTTTTATGTCGCCAGACGGACTTACTTTTGGAAGCGGCCGCCACGGGGCGCATCATCAAAATCAAAAAGGGCCAATTTCTGTCTCCAAGTGATATGAAAAACGTCGTCAAAAAAGTTGTTGATGCCGGCAATCCCAACGTCTTGGTCACAGAACGCGGCGCAAGTTTTGGGTATAATACATTGGTCACGGATTTGCGCGGAATTCCGACTATGGCCCGCGATACAGGCGCACCAATTATATTTGACGCGACCCATTCCGTGCAACAACCAGGCGGGCAAGGCGCAACCTCTGGCGGTCAACGCGAAATGGTGCCGACCTTGGCCCGCGCGGCCATTGCTGTTGGTGTTGCGGGTATCTTTGCTGAAACACACCAAGATCCAGATAGTGCGCCGTCAGACGGCCCGAATATGATCCCGCTACATTTACTCAAAGCTTTTTTGCAAGATTTAGTAGATATTGACCGCGTGGCTAAGCGCCGCCAAAACCTGCATTTCTTTAGCACATAGACCTCGCAACATGGCCGACGACCTGTCAAACCTTGAAGCGCAACGTTTAAATCAGGCGCAATCTGTTTTGAATACGGAAGCGCGCGGTTTGGAAGATGTGGCATCGGAACTTGACGCGGTCTCTTATTCAAAAGCGGTCGATCAAATCCTGGCAACAGAGACATATTTGATTGTTGTTGGCGTGGGGAAGTCAGGCCATGTCGGGCAAAAGCTTGCCGCGAGTTTTGCGTCCACTGGCACGCCTGCATTTTTTCTGCACCCGACAGAGGCCAGTCACGGCGATCTGGGTATGATGACCCAAGGCTGCACTGTCCTTGCGATTTCCAATTCGGGTGAGAGCAAAGAAATGCTGGACGTTCTGCGTTATGCCAAGAAACATAAAATTCCTGTGATTGGGATGACTCGCGAAACGGGCTCTACGCTCGGGCAATCTTCTGATATTGTTTTGAAATTGCCAAAGTCTGCTGAGGCGTGTCCAAATGGATTGGCCCCGACGACATCTACGACAAATACATTGGGACTCGGCGATGCGCTTTTTGTGTCTGTCATGACTGAAAAAGGGTTTACGCGCGAAGCCTTTGGTTTGCGTCACCCCGGCGGAAAACTCGGGCTGCAATTACAATCGGTCGCGGATTGGTTGCAGGGTCACAAGCAAACGATCAAACCCGTATCAGAGACGACAGATATGAAAGCGGTAATCATGGCGATTTCTGAGGGCGGCGTCGGATCTGTTGCTGTCGTGGACACGGTAGGCGCATTTACAGGTCTGATAACGGACGGTGATTTACGTCGCGCTATGAATGCCGATTTCTTTGCGAAAAAGGCGGGGCAAATTATGACGCGTCACCCTTACGCGCCGACCCTTGATATGAAAATCAAGGACGTGATCGATGTCTTCACAAGCCGACGCATCGGCACCGCCTATATCGTAAAAGACGGTCGTCCGATTGGCGTGATTGATATGAAATCCCTCCTCGCAGAAGGTTATGTCGCGCCGTAAGTGGTCGCCTAGAAGCGTCTTACATAAGAGGCTGTGACACTTTGCGCCCAGCCAAAGTCTTCATATTCATAACCGGTTGTATCTAGGCGCCAGCCATTTTTATCCGTTGTGAAATATTCAAGACCTGCACCCACTGCAAAACCGTTTACATCCTCAGACCTGTTGACGTCGCGAAGGCCTGTTGCGCTTTGCGAAACGCCGATTTGTGTCTTGTGATATCCGCCGCGAAGATAGAGCCGCGTTTTGGGCGAGATATTCACCCGCCCCACGCCAAAGGCGGCAAGTGTGTAATCCACGCCCGCGCTTGTCTCGCCTTGAATGACGCCTTGATTTGGACCGACGAAATTTGTGGTTTCATTGTTTTTCGTAAGACCCGACATGGCTTCGACTTCTGCACCAAAAAAACCTTCTTCAATACCGACTCGTCCGACAACTCCGTAAATGCTACTATCTACATCCAAAGACCCTGCGCCGATATTGCCGTAGAAAGACACTTTCTTGCGGCCTCTGAGGGGCGGGGCAAGATGCGTTGACGTTGAATTTACATGCGTTGAATTTCCATATCCGGTTGGATAAATATGTGTTGCTTGGGTCGTAATTGACGAGATATTTTGTGTCTCTTCAATAGGTCGGCCCGCCGTGTAACTCGGCGAAAGTTGACGCGCTGTCGGGCGATTGAATTGAGCGTGCGTATTTGCAGGATGACCTTGCGCTGACGCCCCTAAAACCGAGGCGGGTATATAGCTCGTATGACTGATCGGGGCACATGCAACGCAGATAAATGGAAGTGTCAAAAGTAGTAAACGCCGCATTGTGTTATCCCGTCATCAAATGGGACACATCCAATTCGGATATGTCTCTACGGGTTGCGGGTTCATGTTACGTGCCAGACATTTGGGTCGGGCGGGCGTTAATAAATAGAGATTGCCAAGCTGAATATGTTGCAGACAAATTTGAGGACTGTTAAAGTTTTGATAAATATAGGTATTATGAAATTCTGTAGCGCATAATCGCAAGAAAGTAGATCAAATTTATAGGGTCTACAGCCGCGATAAATTACGTTTTAGGGTTAACCAAACCTTTCGGATCTTGGTTAATTTCCCCTATCTTTATCAGGATTTCTTCCAGCCATTGTATACGGGACGATTCTTCTACGATCCCCATTTCAAGGGCAATGGCTTTGCCTTTCTGATTGATTGTTAAATCTTGCCCGTCATAATACCGCTCTTTAATGCGTTTGAACTTTACCAAATTAGATTGGTGTTGTTCGATCCGCATAGAGAACTGTTCAATCAATGTGTTCTGGTCAACATCTTCTATCGCGTAAAGCTTGACTAAGAGGTCATCTTTAATCGAAGGCTGGCGGCTGGGGTTCTTTGACCAATTATATAAAGCCTTGCGACCACTTTGTGTAATGGTGTGAAGAATGCGGTTGGGCTTGCCAGTTTGGCTGATCTCTTGGCGCTCCACAAACCCCTTTTCGCGGAGCTTGCCCAGTTCGCGGTAAATTTGTTGATGAGACGCCCGCCAGAAAAATCCAATCGAGGCGTCAAAGTTTTTTGCAAGGTCGTAACCGCTCATCGGGCGTTCCGTCAGGCAGACTAAGATTGCTTCGCCGAGTGCCATACATATCCTTCTACGCTACGTTTAAACCAACTCAAACCTAGCCCTTGTTATTATGCAACAAAGTTCATATCCTGACTATAGTGGGCAGAATTGAAAAGGGAAGATATATGGCGGTTCAATCCTCATTACGCGGGAAGACAATTTTCATGAGCGGCGGCAGTCGCGGAATCGGGCTCGCGATTGCTAAAAAATGTGCCCGCGACGGTGCTAATATTGCGATTGCGGCCAAAACAGCAGAGCCGCATCCAAAATTAGAAGGGACGATATATACCGCCGCGCAAGAGATCGAAGATATGGGCGGGCGCGCCCTGCCAATCATATGTGATATTCGCGAAGAAGAGGCCGTAATCGACGCCGTTAATTTATGCGTCAAAACATTTGGCGGCATTGATGTCTGTATCAATAATGCCAGTGCGATTTCTCTGACGCCGACGACGGCGACCGATATGAAACGTTATGACTTGATGAACCAAGTCAATGCGCGCGGCACGTTTATGGTTTCAAAGTTTTGTCATCCTCATCTTGTCAAAAGCCATAACCCGCACATTGTCAATATCGCCCCGCCCCTAGATATGAGCGCGAAATGGTTCAAAAATCATACCGCCTATACAATGGCAAAATACGGTATGAGCTTGTGTACGCTCGGCATGGCCGAAGAGTTTCGTCTGGACGGTATTGCGGTAAATTCCCTTTGGCCTATGACGTCAATTGATACGGCGGCCGTGCGCAATGTGCTGGGCGGCGAATCTCTTGCGCGCATGAGCCGACTTCCTCAGATTATGGCAGACGCGGCACATGTGCTTATGTTGCAAGACGCGCGGGAATATACAGGTCAATTCGTGATTGATGAATTTATTCTGGCAGGTACAGGCGTCACGGATTTCAGGCAATATCAACATGCCGATTATGAAGGCCCGCTCGCGGCGGATTTCTTTGTTCCAGATGAGTGGATTAAGCGCTCTGCGTCTAATATTATGCAACATTCTGGCTATCAATAATCATGGCGACCTTAAACGCGCTCGACCCGACTCCCGATCAAATCAAAGCTTTCCTATCGCACAAAAAAGCAGGCGAGCCTGTCTTTATGGTCAATCTGCTTAAGTTCAAAGACCGCGCGACATATAAGGACGGCGAAGACATTTCAGGCCGTAAAGCTTACGCACGTTATGCCAAAGCCTTTGGCGAGATGGTACGCGGCGCTGGCGTGAACATGGACACTGTTTTTGGTGGGAATGCGAATGCGTTCCTGATTGGCGGAGGCATGGGCGCAGACCCTAAAGGCTTCGAATGGGACGCTGTTGCAATTGTAAAATATCCAGATGCGGCCACCATGTTCAAAATGGTCAGCTCTGAGGACTACAGAAAAATTCATAAACATCGTCGCGCAGGATTAGAAGGTCAGCTTCTGATTTCTTGCGACGGAGAAGGCGTCTTTTAAATGACAAAAAATAGAACTCTGCTGGTTGATAAAACGAAGTTCGAAACCGTTGAATTTAGTGATCAAAATCTAGGGTCCCTCGAAGACGGCTTTATTCGTATAAGTGTCGGGCCTTGGGCCTTAACAGCTAATAATGTGACCTATATGGTGACAGGCGAGCGTATTGGATATTGGCATTATTTTGCGCCGCAAGCTTACGGTATTGGGGATGACTATCAGGGTCGCATGCCCGTTTGGGGATATGCCAGAGTTACAGATAGCAAATGCGAAGGCATTAAAGTCGGCCAAGAAATTTACGGCTTTTTCCCGATCACACAGGTCTTAGATATGAAGCCTGTAAAGATCTCTCGGACAGGGTTCCAAGACGGCAGTGAACACCGCATACCTCTGCATAGCCTCTATAATAGCTATACTATGACGGATAAAGATCCGTCCTTTGGTGTCCACAAAGATTTGCAACCCATATTACGTCCGCTGTTCACGACAAGCTTTTTAATAGACGACACGCTGGCAGACGAAAAGTTTTACGGCGCAGAACAAGTGCTCGTCCTCTCAGCCTCATCAAAGACGGCTTTGGGTACGGCGTATTGTATGAAAGCGCGCGGCGGAATTAAAGTAACTGGCCTGACATCAAAGGGGAATGCTGATTTTGTCAAAGGGACAGGCTTTTATCACACCGTGTTTGACTATAACTCCATTTCAGAAATGGACGCGTCCGTGAAAACTGTGATTGTTGATATGTCAGGCAATGGAAAACTATTGCAGGATTTAACCCAACACTTTGGTGAGAGCCTCGTTTACATCTGCCGCGTCGGCCTGTCCCACTGGGACGCCGGTGAAACGAAGCCTGTTTCGAACCAAGAATACACACCTAAGTCAGAGTTCTTTTTTGCGCCAGACCAAGCCAATAAACGCATCAAAGAATGGGGCGGTGCGGGGTTTGCAGAGCGCCTCGGCGCGCGTTGGTTACCGTTCCTTGGCAGTGCAAGCGATTGGTTGTCTGTCAGCCATTCAAAAGGTGAGGCGGCTGTGCTTGAGACTTATAGTGAAGTTTTGAGCGGACAGGCATCGCCGAAAAACGGATATATTTTCACACTTTAATTTTGAATTTGGGCCTGTCTCAAAGGGAAATTCTATGAGCTATAAATGTTTTGAAGTCACGATTGACGACGGTGTGGCGCATATTGAAATGTCGCGCCCTGAAAAACGCAATGCGATGATTGCAGAGTTCTGGGAGGAATTGCCGCGTATTGTGCGCGATATAGATCATAATTCCAAAGCGCGCGTGATTGTCCTCTCGGGCCAAGGTCCAGTGTTTAGCGCAGGTATTGATATAGGCATGTTCAGCACAGATATCGCCCATACCTCTGATAAAAATGACCCTCAATATGGGGCGGGATTTTATGGCAATGTCAAACGCCTCCAAGACAGTTTTAACGCGATTGAAGACTGCCGCATTCCTGTGCTCGCTGCCATTCACGGCGGGTGTTACGGCGGCGGGGTCGATTTAATTACCGCTTGCGATATGCGCTACGGGACAGAAGATAGCTTTATCACCATTTACGAAATCATTGTCGGCATGACGGCAGACGTTGGCACGTTTCCGCGTATCCTAAACCACATGCCCGAAGGTATCGTGCGAGAGCTGGCTTATACAGGCCGTAAAATGATGGCGGAGGAATGTAAATCGCGCGGGCTTTATAACGCGGTTTACAAAGATAAAGCCGCGATGATGGACGCGGTCATGGCGCTCGCCAAAGACATTGCCAAAAAGCCGCCGCTTGCGGTCTATGGTTGTAAACGCGCCATCACCTATAGCCGCGATCACGACACAAAAGACGCGCTCGATAATATCGCCGTCTGGAACATGTCCATGCTCATCCCAAGCGAGATGATGGAAGCCATGCAGGCCAAAGCGACGAAACGCGACGGCGCGTTTAAGGATTTACCAAAGATTAAGGGCGCGTTTTAGGGGGCTGTGGG
>ENA-ORXM01001977-ORXM01001977.1-marine-metagenome-genome-assembly--contig:-NODE-1977-length-25831-cov-30.860682_pt1 | contig 25831 bp, 19 predicted proteins | sample MGYA00237867_ERZ511480 | MGnify/ENA primary metagenome ERZ511480 (study PRJEB26309, sample SAMN06266103) | marine metagenome | isolation source: Algal blade | place: United Kingdom:Sidmouth, United... | reverse complement strand
CAGGAAATTATAATTTTTCTATAGATAGATTCAATGCAATATTTGATCTTGTAAAACAGAATAACTTAAGGCTGCCAGCAGAAGCCTTATATAGTATAAGAGAAATGGCAGGAATGGCATACCTCAGAAAAGCTGAAATCGAAAATTGTCTGCATAATCATAATGAGTATTCTTGTATTCTCCCGATAGCGCCACAAGGGCAACACACTAAGAAAGAGGGTAGCGAAGCAGCTCGCGATGTATTTTTGGATCTGATGAAATCTCCTAATGCTACGACACAGACTAAGTGGTTATATAATATTACCGAGATGACCTTAGGAAATTATCCTGGCGATATTCCTAAAGAATATCTTATAGATGCATCTGTGTTCCATTCAGAAAAAGACATTCCTCGCTTTACCGATATAGCAATGTCAGTAGGTGTCGGTGTAGATGATATCTCTGGAAGCGTCGTTATGGAAGATTTTAATAATGACGGCTACTTAGATCTAATGGTAAGCTCTTATGGTCTTGATGATCAATTACGTTATTATGAGAATAATAAAAATGGAGCCTATACTGACCTTACTGAATCTGCAGGTATTATGGGTCTATGGAGTGGGCTTAATATGGTGCAAGCAGATTATAATAATGATGGATGGACAGATGTATTTATATTAAGAGGTGCTTGGCTAGGTGCTGATGGGCAGCATCCTAATTCGCTACTTAGGAATAATGGTGACGGCACTTTTTCTGATGTTACTAAAGCAAGTGGATTGTATAGTCTGTTGCCTACACAGACTGCGAGCTGGGCTGACTTTAATAATGATGGATGGATAGATTTATTTATAGGTAATGAACACTCTGCTAATGCTACTGCTCCAGCACAGTTATTTCAGAATAATGGTGACGGTACATTCGTAGACGTCGCTGCAGATAAGGGTGTTAATATCAATTCGTTTATTAAAGGATGTGTCTGGGGAGATTACAATAATGATGGTAATATGGATCTCTACGTATCTGTCATTAATGGAGACAACTACTTGTATGAAAATACAGGTGAGACATCATCTTATAAGTTTGTAGATAAAGCGAAAGCATCAGGAACAACCAAACCTAATGTCAGTTTTCCATGTTGGTTTTTCGATTATAACCAAGATGGCTGGGAAGATATATTTGTAAGTGGTTTTGACTTTAGGCAGTTTGAGACAGCTGCCGGTGAGGTCGCTAAGGATTATCTTGGATTGCCCGTCACTGCAGAGCTTCCTAAGTTATATCTCAATAATAAAAATGGCACCTTCGCCGATGTTACCAGTAAGATGAATGTAGATAAAGTCTTATATACTATGGGTTGTAATTTTGGAGATCTTAATAATGATGGTTATCCAGATTTCTATACTGCTACCGGTACGCCGGATTTCAGAGCATTGGTTCCTAATCGTATGTTTCTTAATGATGGTGGAAGTCAATTTCTCGATGTCACTACAGCTGGTGGATTTGGCCATCTTCAGAAAGGACATGGCGTAGCATTCGGAGATTTAGATAATGATGGTGATCAAGATATCTATAATGTCTTAGGTGGCTCATATGATGGCGATAACTTTATGAATAGCTTATACCTTAATCCAGGCAGTAAGCAGCATTGGATAAAGCTTAAACTCATAGGTACAACATCTAATAAGTCAGCTATAGGAGCACGGGTTATAATAACCGCAACGAACAAAAGTGGGGCTTCTAAAAAATTCTATAATCGCGTCAACTCTGGTGCAAGCTTTGGCGCTAATCCTCTTCTCGTAGAACAAGGTTTAGGAGATTATAAGACGATAGTTAAAGTCGAAATAATATGGCCAGGACAATCAGAGGCGCAGATAATTACTGATATAAAACCAGATAGCTATTTTTCAATTACTCAGAACAATAATACGCCTAAAACTGTCAATGCAGGTCCGATAGAATTTGTAGTGGGTCATCATGGACATCATTGATTGTCAGTAATTGTGAGAGCTTATGGAATCTGTTACAGGAGACTTTAGTATTAGAATAGATTTTTTTTGAAGTTTACACATTGCTATACTTAAGTTGATAAGAGCGATTTAGTTTTCTACATTTTGTATAAATAAAAATTCTCATTGAAAATAATACTCCATATTGTTGTCGTAACTCTTCTGACCGTACTTACTCAAGTAGGTGGCATAATCTGGATTCTTACTTTTGGATTCTTTCGGTTCTATAAGTCAGACAAATCGGGCTGGAAGAAACTGAGCATATTTGTAACCATTTATATCGTATCAACTTTTACTATAATACCTTTCCTGTCAAATCTAAGTGGATGAAAACCTTTGCCCATAGGTAGTAGAGGAAATTTAATACCTCATAATTTTATAACTGTTCTTCTTATACCATTTAAATATTAAGGTGTCGGATAAGATTATAGAAGAGAATTTGTTAAGATTAAGGCATGAACGAATGATTTCGCTGTAGACGAATCGAGTATGACAATACTCGAAAAGAGTGAACCACGAAAGTGGGTGGGCTGAGTCATAGCGCTAGCTACCGCCGTGGGCGGCACAGGTAATGATGAGTATTTTTTACGCAGAGATTGACTAATTCTATTATAATATAACCGACATTCTAATATTTAAATGGTATATAAGATTCCATAGCAACGGATAATCGAAATACCCCTACGCATAATAGTTGGCCGATGTAATACAGCCATTCTCATCTGATATTTGAATTGTAATTGATATTTATTCATAAATCAAAAATTCAATATCATGAAAAATCTAATATGCATCTTAATCATCAGCCTTACAGTAATAGGCTTATCAGCGACAACGACTCCAGAACCAGTAACTAAAAATGTCGTCGCATTCTCAGGATTAAAACTAAGAATCGCCCCAGGACTGGATCAGCAAGTACTTAGTGTCATTCCTTACGGAGAAAAAGTAGAACTTATCGAAGAGACAGACATCACACTATCTGTAGAATGGCTCGAAGGAAAGTGGATAAAAGTAAATTATGAAGGTGATGAAGGATATATTTTTGATGGATTCCTCACAGATTTTCCTATCCCTTATTATGACTTTGAATTGTCCCAGAATGATCTGCAATTAAGCTACCCATTATTAGCTTGGACAGAATATCACTTTGATCAGGTCACAAATCCTGACACTTTAACTAAAAATAATTTAACTACCACAATACAATACATGGAAGGTGGAAAAACACTCCGAAGAGAAGAATCCTCAGCATACTTCAAGTCTTCATTAACAATCGAAAACGGCGAAATTTCTGATGCTTACAATCTGCTTAAAAGCATGTTACTCACTAAATCTGAAAGAGAAGAATTCGAGAAGAATTCGATTTTTATCTCTGATAGTGAGGGAAAAATATATAGAATAAAAATAAATCTCTTAAGCCCTCTTAATATAAAGAAGGAAAAAAATGGAGACGTAACGATAAGTGCTATTTCATTTCATACAGGTTGTGAATAGTTATTTTTATATCTGATTTTCAAGAAACCCATGGGAACGCTCATGGGTTTTTTGTACTGACAAGTAGGTGTCAGTAACTAAACATTAACTATTTAATTACTAACCTTTTCATTACTTTAAAGATAAAATACCGACTAAATAAGAAAACGTAATGAACTACACCCACCTACCTAGATTTATCATCGTGGCATTGCTGTGCCTATTTTATACCCAAAATCATGCAACCGAACCTATAACCACCTCTCTAAAATGCAACGAAGAAAGTAGTGTTATGTGTGATGTTCCTCCACGACTTTCTTGTCCATCATTCGTATGGTTAAAACCTACAGAAAGTACTCATCCATCGAGAACTGGAGAACCTGTCGCAGAACCTGGAGCTCCAGGATGTGGTACTCCGATAGTAACATACAGAGATACAAAAGAGATCATTAACTTATGTCATATCGTAATAACAAGAGTGTGGTATGCGATAGATCCTAATAATACTGCTCTATTTGACACTTGTCATCAGACAATTAAGCAAGTAGACGAAGAAGCTCCCATGATTAATAATGTTCCAGAAGACATTACAATATTTGCTAATAGATCCAATTGTAGAAGCATGGTTTCGTGGCCTGACTTAGTCATCTACGATAATGTGTTATTAGATGATATCACAATCACAGGAGAATATAATGGACAAGAGTTCGTCGCTGAAAGAGGAGGTATGTTTAATGAAGGTGTAACAACAATAACTTACAGAGCAACAGACATATGCACAAACTTTACAGAAGCAAAATTTAAAATAACGGTACTGTGTGCTGACTGTCACATAGTATGCCCGGCTGATGTGTGCATACCAGTCGGTAGTGATATCTCTACTAATGCCTTGGGGTCAGCACAAGCATACTCTGGTAATGTAGATTGCGGCACTGCAGATATTGACTTTAATGACATAATGATAGAATCCAGTTGTAATGGCGCTATGGTCTACAATAGAATATGGACGGCCACCTTTGCAGAAATGCCAGACAGGCAATACTCATGCATGCAGCGTATAGAACTTAAGAATGATTCTGAGATTCTATTATCTGATTGCCCTGCGGATGTAGTTGTAGAAACTAATTTTACACAAGCATTCTGGCAAGAACCCACTGCATCCAATGGTGCTAATTCAGTATACCTGACAAGTACACACTTACCAGGATCATATTTTCCAGTAGGTCTAACGTCTGTTACATATACAGCTATAGATGATTGTGGCAATGAGGCTCAATGCTCATTTAAAGTATCTGTATTAGACGATGCCACTTACAATGACTGCCCAGATGATATTTTATTAAGTTGTGATGGTAGCGGAGGTGTTACGCTTGATTTTGATCCACCAGTATACAATGGCACGTGTAGCACATGTCCAGATGGAAGGCAGATTCCAGGTTTTGTATACGTCGGTTCGCTTAACGGTAGTCACTATTACTGCTCTATGAGTAACTACAACTATCAGCAAGCTAAGAAAGCAGCAGATAGACTTGGAGGACATATCGTATCTATAAACTCTCCAGAAGAGAATAATTTTGTAGCAACACATATCGGATCTCGGACTGCAATGATCGGTCTTACTGATATAGTTAAGGAAGGTGAGTTTGTCTGGGAATCAGGTGAAGATCTGGACTACAATAACTGGTTCTCTAACCAGCCAAATGATAAAGATAAGAAACAAGATGTCGTAGAAATAGATAGAGCAGGATTATGGAATGATGTAGATAATGACATTTCTTTAGAATTTGTTCTTGAGATGCCTTGTGAGTATGTTACTCAAATTTCTGGACCAGTGCCTGGCACTTATGTTACGCCTGGAATATATACAGTCATATATAGAATTGCAGATGGATGTGGCTTAGAAAGATTTTGCGAACTTAATTTATTTGTAGAAGATGGTCTGTGGTTGGAATGCTTAGAAGATATTGTAGTGAGGATTCCATCTAATGAAAGTAGTACTTCCGTATCATTCGATCTTCCAGAAGCATCATCATGTTGTAATACATGTCCAAGTCAACAAGGCTGTGCTACAGTATCACAGATAGGCGGACCATTATCAGGAGCACTATTTAATATTAATACAACGACAAAAATTACCTACAGAGCAACTGATCCATGTGGCAACAAATTAGACTGCAGCTTTAATGTTATTATAGAGCAACGTGCTGGAAGTAGAATTGGTAATGGTAACTATGGTGATAATATAGATAGGGGTGGTAAGGTAACTGAAGTACTGCCTACTGAATATAGAATATATCCAAATCCAGTAAGCGATGTGTTGACATTAGAATTACCTGATTACGATAACATTAATCGAATAAGTATAATGACATTAGATGGTAAGACAAGTTCTGATGTAAACGAGATTATGCCAGTAACTAAAGTATCTATGGATAAGCTAACTTCGGGATTACAATTGATTCTCATAGAATATAAATCTGGAGATATCAGATACGAAAAGATAATGAAGATATAAGTTAATATAGTGAGATTGAGTGAAGGATCGTACAATAGTACGGTCCTATTTTTAATGCACAATATTTTATGATTTCTTATTAGTCAATGCATCAATAACTGCTGTTTTTTTTCTTACACTTACTGGGATTCGACTTTCATCATTCATTAATAAATATCCTCCTTCAGTTTTTTTATAAGATCTAATATGAATCTTATTAACTATGTGAGACTGATGTACTCTTATGAAATCATTCCCTAATATTTTCTCGAATTCCTTCATCGTCTTTGTGACTAATACCTTAGATCCATCTCCCAGATAGAAAGTCGTGTAGTTGCCCATAGACTCTAATCTTAAAATATCATCTCTCCTAACTACTCTCAACTCTTCTTGGGTATTAAGTGCAATCAAATCTTCTGAAGTTTCTGAAGATTGCTTTTCTTCCATAAAATTACTGAGCACCTTATCTATGGCTTTCTTAAGTAATAGAGGATCTACAGGCTTCAATAGATAATCAGATGCAGAATATTGAAATGCCTTAATAGCGTGGTCTTTAGATGCAGTTGTAAAGATTACTTTAATCTCTTCAGTAGCTATCATCTCTAATAGATCAAATCCATCACCATCACCCATATGTATATCTAAAAATATCAGTTGCGGATTATATTTCTTAATTTTCTTAGCCGCATCCATGACACCGTTAGCAGTATCGATAACATTAATTTCTGGATGGCTATCATCGATCTCAGCTTTAAGATTAGCTATCGCATGGGGCAGGTCATCTACAATAAGTGTATCTAATATCATGGTGTAATGTCTTTTAAATTCTCTTTTTTGCTATCCATAATTTAACTATTGTACCAGCAGACTCAGAGTTATCTTGTAAGTTATTATACTGAATATAATCCTCTAAGCTATCCCATCGATCTATTAATCGCAATCGACTTTCTGTTATTGATGTCGCTTTAGATTCATATTCTTTATTGATTTTGTCAGCTGTCATTCCTACGCCATTATCTTTGACAGAAACGATAATATATTTTTGATCTTCATCAAATGTAATTAGGATTATACCTCGTCTATCATTCAGCGGCGCTACACCATGTATAATAGCATTCTCTACTATAGGTTGTATAAGCATAGGCGGTACTGTTCCGTCTATAATATTTGTCTCAATTTTATAATCAAAATTACATGCTCTAAGTGCTCGCTCTAATGATAAGTACTTCTCTAAAAACTCTATCTCTTCATCAACACTAATACTTTCTTCTCCCGAATTATCCAAAGCCATCCGCATCAATTGTGCAAACTGATTCAAACTCCTCCGAGCCAGCTTATTATCATTCATAGCAATCATACCTGCGATACTATTGAATGCATTAAATAGAAAATGAGGATTCAGTTGGGCTTGCCCTAATTTCTGTTCTGACTTTAATAGTGATAACTCTTTGGCTATAGATGCCTTTTCTGTTTTTAGTTTCTTCTGTTCGTTACGACCTTTAATCAATGATAGTAAACTCGATAAAGTCATAAGCAATAGCCCACCAAATATATAAGGCCACACAGAGTTACTTAAAGCTGGCTTTATAGTAAAGACTATAGATTTATGACTTGTGTAATACTGACCATCTACAGTCGCCCTAAATTGAAGATTATAATTATCTGGATTAAGATCAGTCAGATAAAGTTCTGGTGAATTGTGATTAATCCATTCATCATTTTTACCTAATTTATATTGATATTTCACCCATATCGGATTAGGCGTATACTGACTTTCTAATCGGATATAGATATCATTCTCTTTGCTTTTAAAACTATGTGCCACTTTTGGATCAAGTAGTTTATAAGCATTTTTAAATTCTTGAATATTAAATTCTGGTAGAATAGCATTTACATATTTGTTATTTAATTCTATGTGCTTGCCTTTGTTGAGATATATCGTCTGCCATTGATCGGTGGCGTAATCGATAACATCAGTAGCGACCTGACTTAGAACCTGCTTGTCAATGTCGTAATTGTATAATACTGCCTCTTGCGTAAGCAGCCATAACATTCCCCCTGTATTACGAATGTTCTTAATTTTTTTGGGCAATGCCACACCTGGCACATAGTACTTTTTTAAACTTCCATTACTATATATCCATAGATCATTATCTGAAGCTAATAAGTAACTGTTCTCATCTATACTTGTGCTGGAGTTAATAGTAAAATTAGTTGGCAGAATCGTATCTGATTTTTCGCAGATGTTTATGATTCCGTCTTTTGATATTACGATTGGATCATCATTGGACTGGCTGTATACGTCCATGTTTTCAGAATAGTATAATAGATCAATATTACACTCTGAGTCACTATTTTTTTCTATTCGATAATATTTATCATTTGCGAAAGCATGTAATATCTCACCTTCTGAATGTACCGATCTAATTTCTTGATCTAAGCTTACTATTTCATTAAGATGATAATCTGTGACGGTATAAATTTTGTTGTTTTTATATAGGATATGTTGAGCATTATCATCCTCTGACATAGTCATGTCCTTATCATTCCATGACGACAAAGTAAAGTATGAATTCTTATATGTCCAATAATCTCCATCGATATCCCGTATAATAACAGTCCCCTTATTATCAACGGATAAGTTAATTATAGGCTTATTATGTGACAGCATAGCCTGAGCTGAGCATAATATATGCACTCCCATAAGAACACACACAAGAGTCGTTCTGTAAAACAAAATATTTAATATTGACCTATACAACGAATACTATACTTAGGTTAATAACTTCTGTAAACTAAACTTTATTCTCTATAAACTTTTATGTTATTAGTAATTCAGCTTTAATATATACATTATATTTTTTTATTATATATAATCGCGTAATTACAAATATTTTATAATAATTTTATGTAATTATAGAAGTATGTTTAACTCCATAGTAGAAGATATAAAAAACACTTTCAGAAGTGGCAATATGATCTCCAGATTGATCTTTGTCAATGTGGCGCTATTTATTGCTCTTAATCTGCTGAAGGTATTTGACTTTAATGATTCTATATTCAGTTCTGTATTTAACCAATTCGTACTGACATCTGATCTCAATAAGCTCGTCTATAAGCCTTGGGTTGTCTTCACTCATATGTTTACCCACATAGGATTTATGCACATCTTGTGGAATATGCTCTTACTATATTGGTTTGGTCGTATAGTAGGTGACCTATTAGGAGATAGGCGCATATTACCGCTGTACATCGTAAGTGGATTATTTGGAGCATTGATATACTTATTTTGGGACCAATTCCTACCGGGAGGTAGTGATGGTTCTGCGATCGCCTTTGGTGCATCGGGAGCTGTGATGGCTTTCATATTTACTGCAGCTACGTTGTCTCCAGATTATCAGATGCGCCTACTTTTCCTTGGAGATGTCAGGCTGAAATATATTGCAATAGGTATATTATTTATGGATCTTATCGTATCTGGATCAAGTAACAAGGGCGGATTTATCGTACATCTTGCGGGAGCAGTATTCGGAGTATTGTTTATAACATTATTAAGACAAGGTTTTGATCTTACTTCTTGGTTTAAGAAACCAGATTTTTCTCCTAAGCCTAAAGTTAGAAAAACAGATAGGAGTACTTTTAAAGTTGTCCATAAGCAAAAATCTACTACTAAGAGAACAAGCCGTAATCAAGCGACTTCTACTTTTAATAAAGAAGATGAATTAGATAGAATTCTTGATAAGATAACTGCTAAGGGTTTTGACAAACTATCTGATGAAGAAAAAGATTTTCTAAGTAAAGCCAGTAAAGACTAAGCGAAGATGTCTTTGATACAAAAACTCATTTATGGTCTTAATATCATAGCAGTAATCGCCCTGTTGTTTGCGTATCTATCTCCGTATGTCAATCCTAATACGACATGGTTTTTTTCCTTTTTTGGATTAGGCTATCCTATTCTTCTATTCGCTAACATTCTATTCTTACTATTCTGGTTAACGACTAAGCCAAAATATGCTTTGCTATCCATTATCGTCATAGCAGTAGGTTACAATTCTATTTTTAGAACTATAGGATTTAATAAACCCAAGAAAGTAACTGAAGGGTTCTCAGTATTATCATTCAACATAGGGGGAACTTCACATCACTTTAGTGCTAAAAATAAGAAAATTAAAATCGCTGAATTCAAAACTCTTATTAGAAAACAATGTCCTGACATTGTATGTCTACAGGAGAGAAAAGAGTTTATGATACCCATACTTGATGGCATTTTTAAAGGATACAAAACACACGTAGATCCAGAAAAGAAAACTTGTATCTATAGTAAGCTTCCCATTATAGATCATGGTATAATTACCTTTGATACACCCTACCATTCTGCATCTTGGGTAGATGTAAATTTTCAAGAAAAAATATATAGAATCTACGGTCTACACCTCAGCTCTAATAAAGTGCCTAACCTTGTGGATAACTTTAATGAAATTATAGATGAGAGCGTGTACGTATTGGATAAGTATAGTATACATGCAGTAAAGAGAGTAGAACAATTAGAGGATATTATGAAGCATGCAGAGACATCACCTTATCCAGTTCTTATAACCGGAGACTTCAATGACATGCCGCAATCATACACTTACAGAAAAATATCTCAGGATTACTGTGATGCATTTATAAATCACGGCAATGGCATAGGAAAAACCCAAAAGACTAATCTTCCAGGCTTAAGGATAGACTATGCATTCGCTGATGATAGTATAGACATATTAGATCATAGAATAATAAGCGCTGATCTATCAGATCACTCGCCGATTATTACAACAATACAATAATCCTAAAGTCATTGTAACTTTACACAATTATTTACCCTTATTAAAATATAATTACTAATAATGAGCATTGAGATAAGAGACATATTTATTCAGAATAGCCTGTCAAAGAAAAAAGAGAAGCTTGTTCCCATTGAGAAAGGTTATATAGGAATGTATGTATGTGGTCCTACCGTATACAGTGATGTGCATTTAGGTAATGTAAGAACATTCGTAAGCTTTGATGTCATGTATCGGACGCTACTTTATATAGGTTACAAAGTTAGGTATGTACGTAATATCACAGATGTAGGTCACCTTCTTGACGATGGAGAAGACCGTGTACTTAAGAGAGCTAAACTCGAAGAACTTGAGCCTATGGAAATAGTGCAGAAGTATTCTAACTCTTTCCATGCTATGATGGATACTTTCAATACCCATAAGCCAAGCATAGAACCAAGAGCAACTCAGCATATTATAGAGCAGATAGAAATGGTCCAAAAAATAATGGACAATGGTTATGCCTATGAGAAGAATGGATCAGTCTATTTTGACACGATAAAATTTCATAAAGAGAAAAAATCTTATGGTAATCTATCAGGACGTGTCATAGAAGAATTAATGACAGAAACTCGTGATAACCTGAAAAATCAAAGTGAGAAAAAACATCCGTCAGATTTTGCGATATGGATGAAAGCAGCTCCAGAACATATCATGAAGTGGGATTCTCCATGGTCAGTGGGATTTCCAGGATGGCATCTCGAATGCTCAGTGATGAGTACTAAATATCTCGGTGATACATTCGACATTCATGGTGGCGGTAATGATCTCAAATTTCCACATCATGAGAATGAAGTAGCTCAGAATGTAGGAGCTTGTAATTGTGATCCAGCTAATTATTGGCTACATACTAATATGCTTCTTATGAATGGTCGTAAGATGTCTAAGAGTGATGGCAACACGATATCGCCTGAAGAATTGTTCTCAGGTGACAGTCCGCATGTAAGTAAAGGTTACACAGCAATGGCGGTAAAATTCTTTATGCTACAATCGCATTATAGTTCTACATTAGATCTTACTGATGATGGATTGTTAGCTTCAGAAAAAGGATATAAAAAACTTATGACATCGCTATCTACATTAGAAAGCCTCGAAACAAATGGCACATCTTCAGAACTTGACGAAAGTATTAATGCCCTCCTGGAAGAGTTTCTTGCACACATGAGTGATGACTTTAATACACCGAGAGCTATAGCTACCCTCTTTGAGATAGTTACTAAGATCAACAGTCTTAAGGAAGGACACTTAGATATCAATAAAATATCAAAAGAAACATTAGACAAACTCAAAAAAGAATACCCACTTTTTATCTCCGATATTCTCGGTTTATCTAACGATATGGAAGGCGGCGACAGCAATATATTAAGTGGTATTATGGACTTAATAATAGAGCTTAGACAGGATGCACGAACTGACAAGAACTGGAGTGTATCTGACAAAATAAGAGACGGTTTAGCTAAGCATAACATTACCATTAAAGATGGTAAAGAGGGCACGACATGGAATGTTTCTTAGAGAAGTGACTTAAATTAAGAATTATTAAATATGAAATTTATGTATAAATATATATGTCTTCTTGTAATAGCGCTAGCGTGCTTCAGTTGTAAGACCGATACTCCAGTTACTACTCCTACAACTAAGAAAGATCCTGTAAATATTCCTGCTTTCAATCAGCAGAATGCATACGACTTTATAGAAAAGCAACTTAGTTTTGGTACACGTGTCCCAGGTACACCGACGCATGCTGAGTGTAAAGACTGGATCGTAAGTAAGATGAAGTCCTATGGCGCTGAAGTAATCGAACAAGACTTTACAGCGCAGATACATACTGGAGACAAGTGGGCTTCTACCAACATCATTTGTCAATTTAATCCAAAAATAAAAGATAGAATTATACTTAGTGCTCATTGGGACTCAAGATTTATGGCAGATCATGACCCAGATGAATCCAGACAAAACGATCCTATCTTAGGCGCTGATGATGCGGGTAGTGGTGTAGGGATTCTTATGGAGGTGGGTCGTATAATATCTGAGAATCCTATTGACTTAGGTATAGACATTATTTTCTGGGATGCTGAGGATCAGGGAGATGGAAATAATGACAGGCCAGAGACATGGTGTCTAGGGTCACAATATTGGTCTTATAATAAACATGATAAGAATTATAAAGCCAAGTATGGCATTAATATAGATATGGTAGGTGCTAAGAATCCGATATTCGGACAAGATGTATACTCTAAGAATTATGCTGCTGGTACATTAGATAAGGTATGGACTTTGGCTCAGCGTATGGGCTACTCTGATATGTTCCTTAATAAATCAACTGGAGGTATAACAGATGATCATTTTTTTATCAATACTATCGCAAGAATTCCTATGATAGATATCATTAATCATGACGGTACATCATTCCAGAAATGCTGGCACACACATTGTGATGATCTGTCTGTTATTGATAAGAGAAGCCTTAGAGTCGTAGGTCAAGTTCTGACGGCAGTCATTTATAAAGAATCTACAGGCAACTTATAGCACGTATGTTGCGTAGTACTATGTGTACTACAGATTTTAAAAACTTATTAACTAATAATATTTATAAAATGAGAAAGAATATTTACCTGGTAACATTTTTATTTCTAAGCTTTATTACGTCTGGGATTGCGCAGAGAACAGCGGTTATGTCAAAAGTTACTGCAACGTGGTGTCCTAGATGTGGTACATATGGATGGAATGCAATGGAAGATCTAAAAGCAGATTATGCCTCAGAAGGATCTGATGCTTTAGTATTAGGTGTACATTTTAGTGGTAATCTTGAAAATGACCTAAGTAAATGGTTTGCTAGTAATTTAGAAGCTTTTGGCCAGCCACAATTTTACGTAGCTAATGAATTATATCCAATTACTAATGCAAGTTGGATGACACAAGTAGACGATATCAAAACTGCGATTTCAGAATTTTCAAATGATGACACTGCCTTTTCAAGTGCATCTATCCGTACATATGATAATGTTAGTGATAATGGTGATTTTAATATCTCTGTAGATGTATCTCATAATGGTGATACTTCTGAAGAGCTATATCTTTCTGTATATGTATTTGAAAATAATGTAGAAGATATACAGGCATCGCGACAAGGAGTAGTTATGCACCCTAATGTTCTTAGAGAATCCATTACAGATGAGTTCTTTGGTGATCTTATTGCATCTCCTGGTGACGCATCTCAAGACATGAATCTTAATTATACCTGGACGCCTAATGCTGATTATAACATTGACAATGTAGGCATACTGGCTATTGTATGGCGAAAGGTAGGTGATAATTATATTATGGATAGTTCTACAGCCAAGAGAGAATGGACATCACAATTATCTTCTACGGAACAATTTGCTGTTAACGACTTCACCGTTATCAATAAAAATAATACAATAGAAGTATCATCTAATGCGTCTGGAACTTACCATGCTCAGTTAGTAAATGCTCAAGGTCAAGTTATCGTACAGAAGAACTTCTCAGATAGAACGACTTTATCTTCTAATACTCTTAGTTCAGGATTATATATCCTTTCAGTAACAGAAGATACTAAGCAGATCAGCTATAAACTATATATCGACTAAGTCCGATTATACGTAAAAATGTAAGAAAGAAGTCATTCACGCTATTTGTGGATGACTTCTTTATTTTTTGTCCAAATACCAAGTTTCACAATATTCTTAGAATAATGATCTGATATATCACTCGACTCTGGTATAATCCATTGCACATTATGCATTATATCTAATCCTAACTTTTACTTAATATTCAATTAACTGTTATTTATTCTGCTTATTAAGTTTAGACTGTGTCTTTGTTCTAATTTTGCAGTCTCAAGAAAGTATTTACAATATTATATTCTGTTTTCTCATTAGTGTATAATAATTTTTTTACTACTTAATTCAAACTTTTACAATTAGAATGAAACATACTTTTATTTTTTTAGCGATTTTATTTAGCTCTATTTCATTGAGTGCACAATGGAAAGTAGGACCTAAAGTATCTACTGGGATTATCCTACAAGATGCTCAGTCTTATAGAATCTTAGCGATGTCTGATCATAGAATCTATGACTTAGATTTTGTCGGTGGTACCTCTTCTCACTCTGCTGGTATTATGGCTCATAGAAATCTTGGACCGTTCTTCTTACAGACAGAAGTACTTGCTACAAGATATAGTTTAGAATTCAGAATGGATAAGTTCAAGAGTCTTAACCAAAGCTCTCCCATCTATACTGAAGACTACTACATTATAGAAATACCATTCATCGCTGGTATTCAGTTAAAAAACAACTTCAAATTAGGTCTCGGACCAGTCGCAGATATTAAAGCAGACAAAGACTCACAGTTCCAATCATTAGATTATTACAACGATACAACTAAGTCTATAGAATACGGATTTCAAGCACTTGTAGGTTATAACAAGGGCATCTTCCATGTCGACTTAAAGTACATCAATAAGTTCAGCAGTATCGCTGATGGATTTAACTTTGGTGATGATGATATGAAGCTTGATAAAAGTGCTAACAGATTATCTCTATCTGTCGGAGTAGCCTTTTAAAAAAAAGAAAAATTATAATCCCATAATCAAGGAAGCTTTGGAATCAGAGCTTCCTTTTTTTATGCCCTGCTTTCTATCACATATAATATTTCTATGACGGTCGTCTTGACTTATCATTCATGTATGCAGCTCTCATAATCTTACCTTTGCCATACCTGTCTCTTATATAATCTTTCTCTTTCATCAATGCTATAGCTTTAGACGTGTCATCGAATAGGCTTATCTGATAATTACCTGATACCAGCCCACTATACTTAACACCTATCAGTCTGATGAGCTGTCTACGCTCATTGAGTCCATCGAATAGCTCACAGATGTGTCTTGACAGTACAGCCTCATTAGAGCTATACTGTACCCGACGCTGTTTTGTATAAGTATTAAAATCTGCATAGCGGATCTTCACTGTCACGCAAGACGTCAGCTTCTCTGACGCTCTTAATTCATAAGCCAGTTCGTCGACCATCTTAAGTAGCATACTTTTTATATAATTCAGATTAAGTGTGTCTTCTGTAAATGTCCGCTCCTTAGATATCGACTTCTTCTCACTGTAAGGGACGATGGGACTGTTATCTATCGCATTGGCTTTCTCCCATAAGTGTCGGCCGCTCTTACCGAATTCTCTCTGGAGCAACTTTACGGGTATTGTACTCAGTGTCTTGATCTGCCTCACTCCCATAAAGCTGAGCTTCTTGTAAGTCTCTTTTCCTATACCTGGTATTTTCTTGACTGATAGCGGTGATAAGAATTCTCTCTCTACACCCTTAGCGATCTCTTTAATACCATTCGGCTTAGATTCTCCAGTGCCTATCTTTGATACTAACTTATTAACCGATAAGCCAAATGAAATAGGCAAGCCACTCTCACGTATAACTTTCTGTCGCAGTTCCTTGGACCACTTATAGCAACCGAAGTGCTGATCCATACCTGTGAGATCTATATAGAACTCATCGATAGAAGACTTCTCATAAGCTGGAGCATCATCTGCAATAATCTCCGTCACTAATCGTGAGTGCTTAGAGTAACTATCCATATCCCCTCTCAGGACAATAGCTTGTGGACACAATCTCAAAGCCATCTTAACAGGCATTGCAGCATGCACACCAAAACGCCTCGCCTCGTAACTGCATGATGACACTACCCCACGAGAACCCATGCCACCTATAATAAGTGGCTTACCCAGAAATGCACTGTTCTTAAGGCACTCTACTGAGACGAAGAAAGAATCAAGATCCATATGGAGAATCGCTCGGTCAAACATTAAATATGGGTTCCATATTGCGTGAGGGTGTACATTAGTCGTATAATACGACTAATATATACCGAATAATACGGCAATATATGTAAGATGTATCACTATTGCAATAGCTCTATGTGGAAAGGTTAAGCTGAACCAAGTGCCATCTCAAATTGTTAATCTTAATCTTGATTTATAGAGAACTCACATTAAAATCCATTTTCGATACAGATTAAATAAAACAATATTTACTACATTAAATACATTTAATAACTATAATACGTTGGCTTTGAGTTTAGCTTAATTCTTAAATTTGGAACTTTAAGATTAAAAATCTCATTACAATCATTGCCGACCTATTATTATTATATTAACAAATATTCATACATTTTTTATTATATTAATATATAACACCTTAATTACCACTATATTTATAACTAATCATTACTAACTGACTATGTTTTTTGCTAAAATACCTCAATTCGATACTTTCGGCTTATACATCAACTTGATTGATGAATATTTAGATCAAAAGAATGAATTGGGAAAATATTTAGAAGAAATTTTTATAGAATCTAAAATGGTGCTAAATAAATCCAAAACTTACTATGAAGTTGATTCGAATCTATTACCAATAATTTCTTATTTGGTAAGTTCAAAACCAGATTTTATAAAGAATGCCGATAAAATAGATGATAATACATGGCGCTCACTCAAAAAGCATCTACAAGAAGTCAATGCATGAAAATAGACTTCTTTCATCTTGAGCTATCCTTAATTGAGGCAAAACTAAATTATCTAAATACTATTACATTCTCCGATAATCGGTTGAATCCATATCTCTCTAAATTAATTAAACTTAGAAAATTAATTGAAACTGAAATATCTGGTAAGGTTAGCTTAACCGTTGATGAAGTTAATGCATTCAAAATGCTATTTAATTTTATAAAATTGAGCTTGAATTTTTTAGACGGAAGTAGATTAAATACTATACCATTTGAAACAGTTTTTTGTCTAAAAAAGGCTTTAAATGATTGGGTAGATAGCCAAAACTTAGTTATTGTTACTTCATTAAATTATAGTTCATATTTTTTCAATTCAACTTTGTCACTTCAAGAACCCTTATACATTTTTATAGAGTCTAAGTATAGAATTAAATTTGATGAAAGATTAATACTTCTATCAATTCCAGAATTTGAAATATCTAACTACTTATACAATATCGTACTTTATCATGAGTTAGGACATTTCATTGATCTTAAGTATAAGATATCTGATAAAATAATGTTGGAAAAACATAATAATATTAAAACTAATCCAACTTTGTATATTCAGCAGCAAAGATACTACATGGAGCATTTTGCAGATATTTTTGCCGCTCAATATGTTTCAAATAAATTAAATGATTACTTAGATTTCATAGCAGGAAATAGTAAAAATTCGAGTACCCATCCTGCTACACAGGACAGAATAAAGGTTGTTAATGATTTTTTAAGTGGCGCAGAAAATGAAATCTGCACTACAATAAAAAACTCAACGTCTCTTATTACTAAACTTAATTTGGAAAAAAGATATTCGGAAATTCAAAGTGATGATTTCCAAAATTTTCTACCAATTGAAATACAAGATGAAAAAGAATTACACGGAATATATCAATATGGGTGGGACCAATGGACAAATCGTGGCAAAATCTTCACGAGTATAGATAGTTCAAATTCTTATAGAATTGTAAACAATTTGATTGAAAAATCAATAAGTAATTATCTCGTAAAGTCTATTTGGAATAAATAATTGAAATGCTGACAAAACCGGAAATTGAGGAACTCATAGACGCAGATAAAATAGTAATACGTCCCCTATTAGATAGAAAAAAACAGTTAGGTGAATTAACTATTGACCTTCGATTAGGAACAGATTTTCTTGTTTCAAACCTTAGTAGAAATCCTTACATAAACATAGATTCAAAAGAAAATGTAGGTAAGTGCCACATGCAATCATACTTTTCACAAACAAGGCGATTGCTAGGAGAACAAATTGTACTATATCCTAATCAAACAGTTTTAGCTTCTACACTTGAATACATAAAGCTTCCTAAAGATATTTCATGTAAACTATACATGAGAAGTTCTTATGGTAGGCTTGGGTTGTCATTGTCAACTATAATTCATGCTGGTTATTGTGGTTGTCTTTCTATTGAATTAACCAATACAAATACAAATATTATTAAGCTTACGACCGGAACGAGAATAGTACAAGTTGCTTTTTATAAGTTAAGTCAAGAAACAGAATACTTTAGCAGAAAGAGAAAATATTTATGCCAAGTTAGGCCCATACTTTCTGCAGCTCAAAATGATACAGAATTAAGTAAGTTAGCAGAGCTTAGAAATGAAATATAACTTAAATCAAATTCCTCAAATACAGAATATAGTGATCATTCTGGCAAAGCAGGTCAGGATAGAGTTTGTCAAACTGCCATTTTAGAACAAAAAAAACTCACCGACACAGTCGATGAGCTTTCTAATAGTTTATTCTATGTTATTTCTGACTAAAAGAAAGAAGCTCTCTTATCTGTAATATCAGCTCTCTTCTTCATATTTTCTATAATCTTAAATCCTACCTGACTCTTAGTCGATGTAGATACACTTGTCTTAAGGAAAGGGATATTAGACGGTGCTCCTGCATCCATCGTTCTTACTTTCTCTATAACAAAAACACCACTGCTTCCTACGATAGGCTTAGATACCGCTTGGGCAGCTAAGTCAAAAGCAGTACCGATAACATCTGGCTCAGTACCGACACCTGGAACAAATGGGCTAGAAGCCGTAACATCAGTAGCCGTCTCTACAGTTGTATTATACTGAGACGCTACAGCATCAAGCGTGGACACACTTAGAGAGCTTTTAAGCTTGTCTCCTTTCATCTGATTCATAACAGCAGTCTCGACTTGTGATCTTAATATATCAGCAGTCGGCATACCAGCTGGTACGATAGACTTAAGTGTAAGGACAACATACTTGTTGTCATAATATCTTACAGGATCAGAGAATCTATATACATCTGATGATGCATCTCCGATTTCTGTACTTACATCAAAAACCCACTTAACCATATCACGCTGTGTCTGACCACTTCCGAGTGTCCCGAATGCATAATCATTAATCTTAAGTGGAGCAGAAGATTGCATCGTCACATTAGGGTAAGCCTCAAGTGCTTTAGCCAAGTCTGCTGCTTCTCTATTCTGACTTATTAATTCGGTCACCTCATCATACTTAGTATCTTGAGTCTCCTGTGTAGGAATGATATCCTGACTTATAGATGCAAATTTGTACTTAGGATTATCGTTATTATAGATCTGCTCACCTACTTTGATTAAGTGATATCCAAACTGTGTTTTAACTTTATAAATGCCACCTGTCTTACCATAGATAAAAGCTGCTTGAGCAAATTCTGGCACCATCGTCTCTTGAGTAAACTTACCTAAATCACCACCCTTAGCACCTGAGCCAGGATCTTCACTGTGTCTTACAGCAAGTGTATCAAAAGAAGTTCTACCTCTCTTAAGTACTGTATTAATACTATCTATAAATGCTTCTGCTGCTACTGCACTACCAGGTACATTAGGATCTATTCTTCTTAAGATGTGCTTAGCTGATACTGTATCTGGAACAACTCTCTTGTCGAGCATCTTAACGATGGCATAAGAACCTGCTTCGCTGAATGGTCCATAATATTCTCCTGGATTAAGCGCTGATATTGCATTTCTATTATTATCAGATATCTGATCTAAGCCGTTGTATAAGTGTGTGTAGTAACCTTTATTACTTGTCACAAAAAGAGAATCATTCTTAGCTTCCATAAAGTTGGTCTTCATCTCTTCTACTTTCTCCATCCAGTAAGCAGAATCAGTAGCTGAAGGTACTACATCAAATACTGCATATTCTGCTACTCTTGTTTCTTCTTTCTGCTCGAATTGGTCTCTTCTTGTAGAGACATAATTTTTAATGTCAGAATCTGATACTGTTATTCCAGCACCATCAATCTGATCAAAAGGGATTTTTACAAACTTGAAATCTACTTTTGTATTCTCAGAATTATGAGACTCAGTTGCTAACCATGATGGCGTATAGATCGCTTTTGATATAACACTGTTCAGTTTAGATTTTAATGCTTCATTAATAATCTGCTGCTCTTGCTCTATCCAGTATGATTCCAGATTAGGATTGATAGCTTCACCACTTGTGAGAGAGTTTCTGATACTCTGCAGATCAGCAGGCTTCCATTGATTCTGAGTGATAATCGGAGATGGCGGATTACCAAACTGTAAGTCCATTAATTCGTCATACGATACACTAAGACCTAAAGCATCCGCTTCTTCTTTGACTAATGCTCGCTCTACGAAATAATTCCATATCGTATTTTTCTTAGCAAATGCATCAGCCGTAGAACCTCCAAAGTAGGCTTGTTCTGTTCTCGTAAACTCATTATAATCTATCTGCTGACCGTTGATAGAACCTATCTGAGCATCAGATGCACCACGGCTAGTATTAGATAATGATGTATCCATGATAAGAAAGGCCGCAAGTGCCAATCCGAGTAATATGAGGACAAACCAGAAATGTTGTCTTATTTTTCCTATTAGAGCCATAATGAGAGCTTATTATCTGTAATAATTGTAGAGTTTCAAAAAGTATGCAAATGTAGCCTATTTTAGTACAATTATCAAAGGACATCACGGCGACATTCTCAAGCTATAGAGGAATTTTGGCATATTAATTGAAGTTATAGGTTTGAGATTGAGTATTTGCCTTATTCATTGATTCTTTTAAAAGCTTAGTGACCGTCCTACACCCGTAGGGCGGTTTCTTTTTTTATGAATGATTTATTAGTTTTAGTAAAAAATCTAAACTAATGGTAAAAAAATCTACACTCCTCTCCTTATCAGTTACTACTTTATTATTAATCAGTACTCTACAAGCACAAGTTACTTACGTCGATGCGTCGGCATCAGGACTCAATGATGGCTCTAGTTGGGAAAATGCATTTACACTTCTCGATGATGCTTTAGACAAATTTAACGGAACAACTATCGTTACAGAAGAAGAGATATGGGTTGCTGGTGGGACTTATAAGCCAGGTAGAGATATGGCGGATACAAGTTCTACCTTTTTTATCAATGCTCCTGTAGATCTCTTTGGCGGATTTAATGGAACTGAGACAGATCGAGATCAAAGAGATGCGACAACTAATCAAGTTATATTGAGTGGTGACATCATGGACAATGACGCAGGCGCTATGGATAGTCTTAATCGTATAGACAATGTCAGACATGTCGTATTTGTAGATGGAAGCATTCCTAAGCGTATAACATTTGATGGATTTACTATCACGGGAGGTCAGACTTCGGAAAACGGTGATGACGAACTTTCTAACCGTGCAGGAGGAGGTATTATTAGCTTCTCTGCTATGGTAATTAATGATTGCAAATTCAATAATAACTTTGGTAGATCAGGCGCAAGTATTGCATTTGAAAATATTGGCGAAACTATTTCAGATCCCATAATACTAAGTAACTGTTCGTTTGACGCTAATATGTCAACTTCTCAATCAGCAGGCCCGGTATTTTATGAAGTAGATGATATAGAAGTTAAGACATGTTCTTTCACTAATAATACTACTAATCGTGGCTGCTGTTATCCAGTAGATTGTATTAACGTATTGATTGAAGATTGCCTATTTGAGAATAATGACAATCCCTCAGGTACTGGTGGAGCTATGTTTGTATGGCAGACTTCTAATCTCAGATTAATCAACAATAAGTACATAGGTAATTCTGCGCAGTCTGCTGGAGGAGTTTATATAGACTCACGTGAACTGGTTAATGAAACTTTATCACTTACAATATCAGATTGCGAATTTAATAATAATGAGTGCACTAGATTTGGTGGAGGCTTATCGTTAAATGAGGTCAAAAATGTTACTCTTAGTAATAATGAATTTATAAATAATAAAGCTGCATCCGCTGGAGGAATCTATATAGACTCGAGAGATGTCGTAAATTTTGATATGGCAGTTGATATAAAAGACTGTAAATTTTCTAACAACGAAGCAATAGATTCTTCGGGTTTTGGAGGAGGATTATACCTCTTTCAAGGAAAAAACATTGTCTTAGATAATAATGAATTCAGGTTAAATTCAGCTAATAATGCAGGAGGATTCTACTACTCTGGAAGTCAATCACCGCAATCAAATATTGACAATTTAAAAATCAAAAATTGCCAGTTTGCCACTAATCAAGCATTGGATGGAGCTGGTGGAGGTGTAAGATTATTCAGGGGGTCGGCTGAGTTAGTCAATTGTACATTCTTAGGAAATGTTGCAGCAGGTAGTAGTTCCGGCGGTGCCATGTTTGCTAATGGTGACAACAAAATCATTGAAGTTAATGATTGTCTTTTTGGTACCAACAATTCTAACTGGGGAGCCGGAGTAGCAATATACGGTGACACTACTAATGCTTTAATTAAAAACACGACCTTTTTATCTAATTCTGCAGACGCAAGAGGAGGAGGTGTATATGGCGGATTTAAAGCAGCAGTTTCTGTTGATTCATGTTTGTTCAGGGGCAACCTTGCTCCAAGAGGAGGAGCGATGTCAAGCCAAAATGACACGACAACATTAATTATTACTAATAGCGAATTCCTTAGCAATACCTCAACGGGTTCTGGCGGAGCTATCTCTACTGTAGATGGAGGTTATACAAGTATATTCAATTGCCTCTTCAAAGAGAATCAGGGAAATACGGGTGGCGCTATTGCATTTAATGCAGATAGTAATCCTAATATAGATACTGCAAGATTTCTACTACGTAACTCTGTAATACTTGCTAATACTGCAGAAGAACAGGGAGGTGCTATTAATATCGAAGATATCAAAGGTAGGATAGAAAACTGCCTAATACATGAAAACAGAGCTGAAGATGAAGGAAGGGGTGGTGCCATTTCTCATAATGTTTCTGATAGCATGGAACTTTCTATTGTATTAGATATCGTTAACTCCACCATAGTCAATAACTTAGGACTTCTGTCAAGTGGAATAGCTGCATTTACAGATCTGGAAGGAGTGGGAGTTATCAATATGCAAAATACGCTCATGTTTAATCTTAAAGACTATCAGGTAGAAGCAGGTACGCCTATCTTTAATAGTCTCGGAGGTAACTACAGTAGAGATGTTGCTAATATGACACAGTATTTTAATGATGATGATATCTTACAATCTAATCCATCATTCGTAGATCAAGCAAATATGAATTATCGGTTAATGTCAGACAGCCCATGTATAGATGCAGGCATCGCTGGAAATGCTCCCGAGAGAGATATTCAAGGCTACATAAGAGATGCTAATCCTGATATAGGTTGCTTTGAGTTTGTATTGAATACTTCTATAGGTAACATAGAAACGACAACTTTCAATGTATGGCCTAATCCTACAAGTGAGTATATCAACTTAGATTTAGATCACCAAGAAAAACTAGGATCTATATACATCTACAATAGTCAAGGACAAGTTGTTAAGAATATTGGGGCTAAGGCAAGTAGTAATATCTCAATAGCTGATCTCAATAATGGTCTGTATTTCATTTTAATAAATGGACAGAAAAAATACCAAGCCACTTTCGTCAAAGAATAATTGAATACTAACAGCAAAAACCTAAAAATAAGCGTGAGGCAAAACCTTACGCTTATTTTTTTTATAATATTAAGGGCTTACAATTACATGCCATTTTATACCATTTATTATTCTCATTAACTTAGGTCTACTTGTCAAAATCACTTTACCACCAATGGCAGTCTCAGAAAAATAAGCCAGAGAATATTAGCGTACCGTTAGCTAAGATTAAGAAGATAAAATCCAAAAACGCTATCGCCGAAGCCGAAGTCGTCCATGTAGAAGTCTTCCAAGAGATGGATTGCTTACAATGTGCTAATTGCTGTAAGAGCATCCCGCCTATCGTATCCAGTAGAGACAGTAAGCGTATAGCACAATCATTGGGTATGAGTAGATCTGATTTCGAAAATCAATATATCAGAGTAGATGAAGACGGTGATAGAGTGATCAATGCAAGCCCTTGTCCATTCTTACAAGAAGATAATAAGTGCCGCATATACGAAGTCCGTCCATCAGCTTGTAGGCAATATCCCCACTCTGGAGACAATGACTTCTATAAGCATTTGTCATTACATAAGCGTAACGCTAAGTACTGTCCAGCGCTGTATGAAATAATTAAAAGATTGGAAAAAATAAGTGATAGGTAAGGACAAAAAAAAAGACAGGCGACCCAACAAAACTCAACCTCTGATGATCACCTGTCTCCAAAAAAACAGTAATACTGTATTTATCTATTATAGCTTAGCTTAACATTAGTTCTTTGTTGCCAGCCATTTTTCTCATATTAATTAGGGCATATCTCATTCTTCCTAAAGCAGTATTGATACTTACTCTTGTCAGCTGAGATATTTCCTTGAAGCTCATGTCTGCATAGTGTCTTAGTATGACAACCTCTTTTTGCTCTGGAGGTAACTGATCTACTAAGCTTCTCACTTTCTTATGCATCTCACTTTTGATAATGGTCGTTTCCATAGTGTCTTCATGAGTTTCTAACACATCGAATATGTCAAAAGTTTCACTTGCCGATACTTTAGTTCTTCTTTTAGATCTACGGAAGTGATCTACACACATATTATAAGATATACGCATTGCCCATTGAAGGAATTTACCCTCATGGTTATACTTGCCCTTTTTGAGGGTATCTATTATCTTGATGAATACATCTTGAAAAATGTCTTGGGCAAGGTCTGAATCTTTGACGAAGAGATATATAGACGTATAGATTTTGTTTCTATGTCTATTTAATAATACTTCGAATGCTTTGTGATCGCCTTGAAGGTAAGAAGAGATTAACTCTTTGTCGTTTAACTGCTGCACACTCATAACTAACAATTGAAATTGTGATTAAATCGGAAATCTGTAAGAAATAAAATTGTTTAGTGTAGAGGACTTAGCTTATAGGCGAATAAAATTTATGGTTAAACGAATAATAAAACATAAAAAAAGGCCAATTCAATGAAAGATGCTACCCCTCTTTAATTTGTTAACATTTGTTTAACAGTAGAATTAAGGTCTTTATTGCCTATTTGGAGGAGAT
>ENA-ORXM01001976-ORXM01001976.1-marine-metagenome-genome-assembly--contig:-NODE-1976-length-25839-cov-3.582990_pt1 | contig 25839 bp, 21 predicted proteins | sample MGYA00237867_ERZ511480 | MGnify/ENA primary metagenome ERZ511480 (study PRJEB26309, sample SAMN06266103) | marine metagenome | isolation source: Algal blade | place: United Kingdom:Sidmouth, United... | reverse complement strand
TCCAATTTTTGCAGCAATTTCTTGTGCTTTTTCTGTCAAAGCAGGGATATAAGAACCAACAGCAATGACAAAGCCATTCATCGTATAACGAACTCTATTTTGAGCAATATCTATTTCTTTAACAACTCGATCTAATAACTGGCTATACGTTTCTAGATCCAAGGCTTCATCTGGACGAATACTAGCATAATTGGAGAAGGTCGCCCATCCTGCAGAGGCAATACTTTCTTCTTTAGAGGCTATCCATTGAGTAGCTAATTCAACTGCAAAATCAGTTTCAGCAGCAAGCCAAGGCACGGTAAACTCGCTCAAATAATACCAATAAGCTTTACTTACCCAGTCTTCTAAGTGCGCTTTTGTTATTTTCTTTTCATCTGCCATTAGACCAGCTAGATACATAGCATCTGAATTGCCTGTTGCATACAATTCTAAAGACAATTCATGGTTCTTTTTCGTCTTTTTTAGAATTTTTTTCAAATCTCCTACCTTCACGCCAAACACAGGTTCTTTGGCACCATGCTTCAAAAACGTATTTTTAGTTCGTTCTTCTCCAAAGGCTTCTAGTTGTTCTAAAACTTCTTTTTTTGTCATTGTTTTTCAGGGTTTAATTAGTTATATTTTATGAATCAAAATATTGCATTATTTTTTATTACAACAAGATACAAAAAAAAAAATCATCTATTTATGCCTTAAACTTACGGTGTACTTAGCATAATTGAATGAATGAATTTATTTTTTGGAATAAAGTATATTACAATTCGGGAGTTGGGTTTTCAAATTATCAACTACCTCTTTGGTAATTTGTGTATTAAGTAAATACAGTTTTTCTAAATTAATTAGCTTATTGAGGTTTTTAGGAAGTATTTTCAGCGGATTGTTATTAAGATTAAGATGCCTCAAATAACTTAAACCCCCTATACCTTTGGGCAATTCTGTCAATTCATTTCCTGCCAAATCTAAGTGATTTAAATTTTTTAACTGCTTAAAATCAATATGAATGGCATAGATACTATTATGACCTAAAGACAAAGATTCCAATAAATGATTCTTATCCAATTCTTTACCAATAACAGTTAATTGATTTTTATTTAAATTTAGGGCTTCTAATTTGCTAAGTTGTTTGATGGATTTAGGAATTTCTTCAAACTGATTGGAGTGAAAATTTAATGCTTTCAAATTGGGGAGTAAATAGACTCGCCTATCCCAAGTTTTAAGCTTCTTGTGTTGTGTTCCGTAGCTGGTTTTATTAAATACTCTAATAATCGCTTCTTCTTGAGCTGAAAAGCCATTTTCTTCCTCCTCCCAACCTTCTATAAATGGAACGGTTCCTTCCATCAACCACTCATGGAGTGCTAAGTATTTTTTCCAGTTAAAATTAATTTGTAAAGAGTCTATCAATTGAAAGGCTAAGCGCTTATTTGCTAAATCATCCGAACACAATAAGTCAATGATCTTTTACTGTTCTGGATTACACATAATTGGAAAGCTTCAGTTAGTTCGTTATATCAATCGAAAATAACATTACTCACGAACCAATGTAAATTTTGAATTAACAGCAGGATTATCTGTATCTATAGAGGTAGACGTAGGCAAGTAATTTACTTTACTAATATTTAGTGTAATATCTTTCCCCTTATATTTTGGAGGTAAGACTAAATACAATTCATAAGAACCATCTATTTTGGTATAGCCCTGTGCGCCCATTACTTCAATCAAAGCTTCTGCAATTGGCTGATTTTGTTCGTTAGTAACTTTTCCTTGTAATTTAATTGTACTAAAAAATGCAGCAGGTGAAAGTGGTTCTGCTCCATAATTTCTTCCTCCCCCCTTGTCCATTGGAGAATGTGGTTTTGCACCTTTTTGATTTCTCAACAGTGCATGGATAGAGTCTTGTGCAGAAGCTAAATTTTTGGAAGCGTGAAAGAAACGTTGACGTTCCCAAAAACCCCAAGTGCTAAATATGATCCCACTCAACAAGCCTACTAAAACAACGTCTTTGAGTCGTCTCATTAGTTTGGCTTTCTTAATTGCTTTTTTACTTTGTCGAACATAATACTGTTCTTCTTGCATCAAATCCATCCTTTCCATAAAAGGAGTAATATAAACCAACTCTCGTTCTGTCAACAAGAAGTTTTTAGAAGACAAATAATGTTGATACCGATCGTGTACCAATTTAGTAGCACGCGCTCTAGCTTTGTCCTCTATAGAGGCTTCTTCATATATTTTTTTGGCGATAAAGTCGTGTGCTAATTCTATTTTCATATTATATTCCTATTAACATTAGAACAATGTTTACGAAAGCTCTCTTAAAATACGCATTTCTTTAAAACGAACCACACAGTAATCTATTATAGCAGGTTCTATATTTTTAGAACGTTTTAATCGTTTTTTTATTTGCTCCAAATCAATGGCATGTTTCGTTCCATTATCTGTTACCAATTCAAACAAAATATCTAAAGGAGCACCTTTTTTGGCTGTTTTATATTTTTCTGATAATTCTAATTCTAAGACGTGTAGTTGTTGATCTAAAAAAGTAGACATTACATCTTCTAAATTTCCTGTTTGCTTGATGAGTGCTTCATCAAAAACAATAGGGGCATCTGGGCCATTCGTCTTGACTGAAAGTTGATACAACCGATCTAGATAAACTTGCAGGTTTGCCAAATCAATCTCATGGTTTTTGTCTCTCAACTTTTCAATAATCAATTCTGAAATGTCTTTCCCTCCAGGTGTTTTTTTCAGTTCAATATTAAAATTGGCTGCCGTTCCTTCAATGACATCCTTTAAGTTCTTACTGTTCATTTTCTCTACTCGCAATCGATTATCAAAAAGGTAAGGCAAAATTTCTTCAAACTCTGACAAATAGGCAATATACTCTTCTCTCATAGAGATCTGTACTTTGCATTGCAAGTCCTCTTCCAATAATTGATAAATCATTTCAAAGAAGATTTTTTGTTCTTCCTTATCTCCAAGGATAAAAATTTCTTCAAATTGATCAAAAATGAGGTAAATGGGTTTAAAATAATCCAAATACAAAGAACGTACTTGATCTATAATAGAAAGTGCTGGATTTATTTTTTTAATCGCATGGTCTTGAAACTCCTGTTTCATAGACTCCATGATATTATCTTTTCGACGAATAAAGATGGGGTGCCAATCGGTTGATTCAAACTGATTGCCCAATCCACAGTTAATTAAACTAGTTTTTCCAGTACCAGAGGCACCGTATAATAAAACCAAATTGGTTTCAAATATTCTATCGTATAGTTCAAACGTTTCTTGTTCCCTACCAAAAAAGATGGCTTTGTCTTTTTTATCGTAAGCATCCAAGAACTTGAACGGACTTTTTACTTGTGTTGCCATAAGAGCTAATTTTTAACAATTGATTAGAGATTCTTTAAAATTTTTAAATGTGAGCACTTTGTTATTCAATAAGCTCTAACTGATTAAATCTTTTTCTAAAATCTCAAATTGTCGTTTGAGAACAGCATAAGGGTTAATAACCTGTGTCGTTGTAGAGGTTCTTCGCCTACGTCTAGAACGCATTCGGCTTCTAGTATTAGTAGGCTGTTCATCATCCTTAGTTGCTCCAGCAGGTCCATCAATAAGGAACTGGTCAGATACTCTTTCTTGTGCTACATAAATATTATGGAATGTAGCATAGTATTTATAATCTCTGTCAGGGGCATCCCCTTCTACTCGGTGGGCATACATAAACAACTGTTGTTCTGTTGCTCGGTCTTCAGTTAGACCGTTTCTAAACGCATTTTTATCAATGATAAAAGGCGATAAATTTAAAAATGTCGTAGGATCTTGCAAATCTGAAGTTAAAATAACCGAAGAGTTATTGGTAAACGTTTTATAGATTCTTGCCTTCATTTTTTTGCTTCCTTCACTCACTGCAATATCCCCTACTTTTACATTCAAACGGCTGATAAAGTGGTTAAATTGTGTGTCCATATTTCTATGATTCACTACATGAATGTCACGAACAGTCACTAAATCGTATTTTATAGTAAAAGCTAAATGATACAAAATAGTGGATAAATAATATTCTCCTTCCACACATTTTTCAAAAGTCTTCGCTTCCAAGACCTCCAAATTTCCTGTATTAATAGCAGAACGAATAGATTCTAAATATAAGTATGCTTCATACAATTCAGAATGTGCATCAAACTCTTCTACTACCTGTGCAAATTCGCCAATGCATAATTCGCAATCTGCATCCAACAAAAGTTTGGTTGCTTCTATAAAGTTCTTAAAGTAATCAAATTGTCCAAACTGCTTTTGGTTCATATAAAGCATATCCACCAAGAAACTCTTTGCCGTAAACGTTGCAGCTCTTTTCTCATCCCACATTTGCGACATTACCACATAAAAAATAAATTGGCTCGTCATCGTATAAACACTCACGATTTGTTTCAAGCGATCCATAGAGGGCGTATCCATATCTCCGTCCTTAGCCACCAACAAACGTATTTGTGCGCCAATCGGCCATGGGAAATTTTGAATTATTTGTAACAATACAGCTCTAGGATCTAATTCATCATCGTCTTCATAAGTACACAAAGCCTCTAATTCTGGCTTAACATCAAACATAGGGAAAATCACTTCCTCTATATGCATATTGACTTTGAACTTTGATTTATCAATTGCATCTGCTCGTACACTATCCTTAGGATAATAGGTTGGCATTTCCCAATTGAGTGCGTCCTCGCTATCTTCGTTCAAATAAAGCCCCCAAGGCATCTTAGCCTTGTCTCCATGTACAACAGCATCGCCTCGACGAACAATTGTAGCATCAAAATCTCCACCATAAACAAATTTCATGTTAGCCACCGCTCGACGAAAAGCAGATTCTATCGTATGTCCATTAGAAAAGGAACGATAAAAATCTTCTGCAAAAACAACTGCTTTCTCATCGTTGATAGGCACAGCCGTTGCTATAATTGCCTTAACACCATTCTTGAGCAAAAATTGTACTTGCTCTTCTGTAGAACAACCATTTAGAAACACTAATTTTAGGTTCGGCAGTTGCCCCAGTAGCTCTGCCAATCCCGCAGCATTTCCATCACCTCCTTCAAATCGTAAACTACCACCATCGGCATGCCCTCCATAGTGAAATATGGTAATTCGTTTATCAAAGCGTTCTATTGCTTTCTTAAGGTCATCAGTGGTAGTGCTTTCTTCTCTAAAAACTTCTATAGTTCCCTTGTCATGATATGTACTTAGGATATAGTTGAGTTTTTTACTCTCTTTTTTTAGATTTTCCAGATAAGCATCCTGCTGATTCGCAAATGTCAATAATATGACAGGACGTTCAGTCATAAATAGTGTTGTTATTTTTATTAATACTTCGTGGATTTTTTATTTTTCTATCGAAAAACAAAAAAGCATCTATGCATCTATTGAGTTATCAATATTATAACATCTTAAGTAGCAAAAACTTATCTTATTAATAATCAAACAGATGCAATTTTACCACGGAGTAATGTTTTATTCCTTCTATCCATTTTTAACACTAGTCAAAAAGTTAGGAGGAAAATTTATTTTTATGTTAAATAATAGTTTATCGAGATCATGCAGTTTATTAAAAACCAATTAATAGCAGGATAAATTCTAATAGTAGTACTATTCAAAAAATTACTTACCCAATTAAAACCTTCGCTTGCTCCACCCACTGATCTCTTGCAATCGTTTGCTCAGAAAAGCCCAAGGCTGCTCCTAACTTTGCAATGAATGCCTCATCAAACTGACTTATTTGTTTATAAGTATAAATTCCTAATTGATTCAAGCGTTGTTCTACAAACATTCCAATCCCATCAATTTTCTTTAAATCATCTTTTTCATCTAAGCCAGCTCTAGGAATCGAACGACCAATCTCTTCTAATATGGTATGTTCATAATCTCTTTCTTGGTTATAGTAACGATTAGCTTCTTCTACTTCATCACTAGATGCAATTAATCGATCAGCGTCAATTGGAGCATACAAGCCTTCCACACTCATTGCCTCTATCGCTTGATCCAAAGCAGAGTTCATATCCGAATGATCACTGTCATTTAATACAATCGCTTCTTCATCTGTAGTCGCTTCTACAAATTTCAAGTTAGACAATTCTTTATTTAAGACCTCCTCATTTTCTATAAATCGCTCACTTGATACTTCTTCTTCGAAGAACAGTACTTTTTTAAATAAATCTGCTGTGTTCTTCAAATGCTGATCCATTAATTCTTCATCTCCCACTTCTTCTATTCCCTCATCTGACTCCATTAAAACAGCATCATCTATGTCTTGATAAAAACCTTGCAAACTCATGGCCTCATCTGCTTGAAGAAGCGCTTGTTCCATCATTGCTGTTTCTGTAATATTCACATCGACAGGATCCTCTTCCAGCGCCTCTGTAATCGTAGCATCTTCAGACAATGCTTTTTCTAGATAAACTTTATCTTCAATTAGTTGACTTTCATCATAATCTGAATAAAACCCATCCGATTCCATATTAGTTTCCGCTTCCACTAATAGATCTACCAACAATGTTTCTATTTCTGCTTCTTGAGTAGAATCCGATTGTTCCTTTGCTAAAAAAGGAGCCAATCGTTCCATTAGGTCACTATTCTCAGATTCTAAATCTCGAACATGAGATTTTAGCCCAATCAATTGCGTTTTCAAATCATCATCATTCGTACCATCCAACTGCTGTGTTTCTTCTAGATTAAAAACCATTTTTTTAAGCTCGGCTTTTTGTTCTAGAGCAGCATCCAAGTCTTTTTTTAACAAATGAACGGTTTCATTTGCTTTTACTAATTTTTCTTCTGTTGTTCTCAACTTTTTGTCAGCAATCAATTTCTTGTCTGCCACTTCCAAATGATTCTTAATCATTGTGCCTTTTTCCTGCTCCACCTCTTCAACAAGCCCTTTCATATCCTCCATCTTCGTCATAACCTCCTCACGCTCTCTTGACATTTTTTTATACTCTTCTAACAATTTTTCGTTCGCTTCTTTAAAGTTACGTGCATTGTCTTTATAGAGTTCTAAATCTTCTGAAAGTGTTTTTATCTGTTTGTTTTGAGCAATAACCTTCTCATTTTTTTCTTCCAAGTTGGCTTCTGCCGTTCTTAGATCTTCACTAGCACGACTCAATTTAGCATTAACGATAGTATAACGCTCTGAAAGATCTTTATTGTCTTTTTGCAAAACAGTATTCTCCGCACTTAAATCTTTGTTTTGAGCTTTTAATTTACGGGCAGCAGGAAAATGAGCCAACAAAGCCCACACAAGCATTCCCAAAAGAAAACTGATCAACAAAAGAATAACCAAAACGACAGTTTGTGTAGTATCGCCTGTTGTAAAAAATTTTATAAATGCGTCTTGCATGAATGGATGATTTGATTGGTACTGAGATTTTAATTGAATGGTATTGATTATTATTTTCAAGGACTACACCTAGACTAACAATAATACTTAATTTGTAGATTTTATTATAATATTTACCCGCCGATTTTTTGCCATAGCATCAATATTATAACTACCATCCTCGTTTGTATCCGCTACCGCTGGTTTTTTTTCTCCTTCTGACTTTATTTTAATAGTTGTTTGCAACCCCTGTTCTTCAAAATAATTCTTAACAGACTCTGCTCTTTCTAGACCTAAACGTTGATTATAAGCATCATTTCCTTTGCTATCTGTATGACCAATAATGACCAAATAGTCATTTGGATTACGTCCAAAATACTGTTTCAAGGAGTCAATATAAACACCAAAAGAAGCACTTGGATTAAACGCATCAGAATTATATTCAAATTTAGCATTCTTATCTGTGTACGTAATATCTTTAACAGATGTTTTTATTTGCTCCAAAAAAGCAGTGTCCTCTTTCGTTTCTGCAATAGCCATTGGAGGAATGTACCCTTTTACATCAAAAGTCAAATATTCTATAACAGGATTACTTGAAGCCAATTGTGATTTTGCTTTGATACGATGTTTGGGTAATTTATATTCTTGAACTAATTTGTCTATAATTGTTTGTGCTCTTGCCATTCCCAAATCATTGTAAAGCTTACTATCTTTAATAGCGTTTGCTTCACTTTGCAAATAATAACCTGTTATAACCAAAGAAATACTATCCGCAGGATGTTCTTCTAAAAAAGAAACCACGTAAGCCAAAAACTTTTCATTACCATCTATATAAGTATAATCATGACTTGCGTAGTCAAAATAAAATTGAGGGTAATCGTTTAACAAGACATGCTCTCCTGCTGTCAAGTCCAAGGTTTCTGGAATATTTTTCAAGAAAGTAGAATCTATATCTGTTAATGGAGGACCACACTCGCCTTTGATCTCACAGATATAGTAGTTTCGAGCAAATACTGCCCAAACAACAAAAACACTTAGTCCTATAAAAAATCGTATCATTTAAATCTATTGTCTAACAAGGAATGAAACACTACAGTAATATAGGCTTTTTTTCTAGAACTCTAGAACATCTATCTTGATTCTTATTAGACACTAGAATCAATCTATCCACAAAAAACTCCAACAAGTTTTGTGGATAGATTGATTTTAAAACTTTAAATCAGTAAAAAAACAAGGAGCATATTCATTGAATATACTCCCTTCCATATCTAATTACTAATAATAAAAACTAATGATCATGCCCATCGTGATTGTGTTTTTCATTTTTTTCATAATCCATTCCACACACAGGACAAGTTCCTTCTTTGTCACTACCACTTCCTTCACAATTCATTGGACAAATATAAGCAGCTGTATATTCTTTCCCTGTTTGTTCTGTTGATTCTTTACCTTCTTTAGAATCCATATTAACTGAACAAGCAGTAAACATAAAAATCATTACACTTAATAAAATAATACCATAAATTGTTTTCATAATTGTTTGTTTTAGAACCAGTTTCTTCTACGAGAAACTAGATTAGTTAAAGATTAAATGCTGTGTATTTTATCTTTTTTAAAAAGTTAACGTTTCTTCTACAGAACCGCATCGAAGCATCTTAGCCCCAAAATAAGGGTTCTGAATAGGCTTTTCTTTGCTCAACCAATTGGCTCCCTTATTATCCAAAGTCATTGGACAATACTGAATAAATAAAGATCCCTCTGGCAAACCAACTACTTTTACCAATTCAATTAATAATTCTGACAAGGAAGCAAAAGCAGCTCTTTGGCTTTCTATATTTTTTGCTTCATTTAAAACTTCAATTTCTTTCTGAGCCTTAGGCATTATTTCCATCCAATACAAGTGAGCATTCCCTTTGATTAAACTCATATCAACTGCTTCCAAACGTTTACCTAAAGCTTTTATTTCTGCTTTTGCGCCTTCAAAATCAGTAGCTACCAAAGCCTCTTTTAAATTCAAATAACCTTCTACAAAAGACACTAACTTTGCTTTAAAAGCATCCGATGTTTCGTTTTGATAATTAGGCAATTTATTCTTAGCAAGTACCTCTTTTTTAATACTTACCAAACGATTCATCATGCTATTTTTATTATTCAATTGTGCTGCTGCATCTACCCTAAACACCCCATTTACCACCACTTCTTCTCCATTAACAAGACCTTCCTTAATGACAAAATACTGCCCCAAGTCTGTTCCTAAAACAACTACTCTAAATTCAAATGTAGGTACTTCCATATCAGCTACTTTTACATATACTACAGAGCGTTTCCCTGTCCATAATACAGCCGTTTTGGGTACAATGATAGGCGTAGTAGACTCCTTCTGTAGTCTAAATGTGTTGACTGCTACAATTCCTTTGGCAAACATTTCAGGTTTTAACACCCCTTTGCGATTGTTTAGTTCTACCCTAGCAGAAGCCACCCTTGTTTTGGGATTGATAAATGGGTCAATAAATGTAATTCTTGACCGAAAAGTCTTTTCTGGCATGACTTCCAGATTAAAGGCGACTGTTGTACCAACCTTGATCCATTGCAAGTCTTTTTCGTAGACATCAAACAACACCCAAACCTGATTCAAATCCATAATATCAAACAAAGGACTTCCTTGTTTTACATAGTCCCCTTCTTCAACATAACGTTTCATCAAAACCCCTGAACGCTCAGCATAAACAGCTATTTCTTCTTCAATCTGACCACTTTTCTCAATCGCATCAATCGTAGATTCTGGCAGTTTCCATTGTCTAATCTTTTGGCGAGCTACCTTGTACAATTCTGGATATTCTGCCTTAATTTTGATGGCTTCTAGCAATTCTTTTTGTGCATTAACAAGTTCAGGTGCATAAAGCATTGCTATTTTTTGATTCTTTCGTACTTGCTCTCCTTCAAAAGAAACCAACAAACGCTCTAAACGTCCATTAATATGAGCTGTTTGTGTAGCTGATTTGGTAGCATCCATTTTCACTTTTCCTGTTAAGAAAATTTCTTTCTTATTATTATAATCTACATCCTCTTTTGGCTGACCAACAACGATTGTCTCTACTTGTGCCAATTGAACAGCTTCTTTTGTCATAACCAGTTGAATAGGATTATCTGCATTCGAATCATCAGAAATAGGAATCAAATCCATACCACAAATTGGGCAATCTCCAGATTCATCTTGACGTATTTGAGGATGCATTGAACAGGTCCATATTTCAGATTTATCTGTTTTTCCAAGCCCTGTTTCTTCTCCATTTTTAGCTACTCTTGTATTGGAATGATCTTGGTTTCCAGAAAAAGCAAACCATCCAATTAAAAGCCCTACCAATAGACTCCCCACTGTCAAAGGAATCTGTTTAATATTATTTAAAATCATATTTTTAATTATTATTAGCTTATTCAAATAAAGGTTCTGCGAATAATTGTTCTATCTCAATCAGTGATTGATTTTGCAACAAAGCATACTCCACCATTTTTTTTTGATAATTAAGTAACATCGCTTCTAATTTTAAAACTTCATCAAAGTCTTTGGCATCAACACTGTACTGTGTTAACAATAAATCCAAGGTTTTTTGAGTAAATCGAACTTGTTCTCGATAGCGTTTTAAGTTAATCTGTGCGGCTCGATATTGAGTCAACACTTGCTCTAATTGCACTTCTAAATGATCCAACAATTGTTCTTCTTGATATTCCAACGCGATTAACTCAAAAGCTACCTCTTTTACTCTAGCTTGGTTTTGAGCTTTATAAATTGGTACTTGAATACTAAACATAGGCATCAGAATTCCTTGTCCATTTTGAGGTGGATTCGCATCCGTTCGTTTTGTCAAAAAAGCATAATCTAAACCCAGACCATACGTTGGACGATTCTTGGTTTTTTGAACTTGCATTTTTTCATTTGCGACTCTTATTTTTGCCTCTAACAATCCTACCAAAGGATTCTGTTTTCGAATCCATGCGATCAAAGAATCTTCGGGATAAGTCAAGGTTCGCAGCACAATCGTATCCAATGTTTCAGGAAAAGATAAACTATCTTGTTTTATAATTTTGGCAAAAGCCAATTCCAAAGTTGGTAACTTATTGTTTAGTAAATCAATAGTTGCTTTTCGGTCGTTTTGTTGAATCTTAATTTGATACACATCAGCCAAACTTCCTTTTCCTGTTTCTATTTTTTGTAAAGCCAATTGTTCCAAAGTTTCCAAGAGTTTTACATTCTGCAACTCTACGGTTATCAATGCCTTAATTGCGCTTACTTGATGCCAGATATTTCGCAAATTAAAATAGAGTTCATTTCGAAGAACTGTTGCTTCTTGAAGTTTCAAAAACCCCTGCTCATTGATTAGAGATTTTTGAGCTTTTAAGGCACCAAAAGCAGGAAACATTTGAGTAGCACTCAGCTTAAATCGTTGCGCTCCTAATCGAGTTTCTACAGGAAGTATAAATACTCCTAGTGCAATAGAAGGAGTAGGCAATTTGATCTGTGCTACTCGCTCTCGAATACTATAATATTGATTAAAAACCACCTTTAATTCTGGGTTGTTATTAGCAGCTGCCTTATAGTAAATGTTAAAATCTTGTCCCAACAAAATAGTACTACTCAAAAAGCAAACTGTTATTATTAAATATCTCATAAGACTTCTTTTTTGTTTTGTTTTCTATATAGTTTTAATTCAGCCCAAGCACAGTACAAAACAGGTACTGTAAACATGGTAATCATCTGAATCAACATACCGCCAAAAGAAGGGATTGCCATTGGAATCATAATATCAGAACCTCGCCCACTTGATGTTAACACAGGTAGCAAAGCTAATATGGTTGTAGCCGTTGTCATCATAGCAGGACGTACTCGACGACTACCTGCTTCTAGAACAGCAGCTCGAATATCTTCCACTGTTTGTGGTTCGTTTTCTTTAAAAGATTGCTGCAAGTAGGTTCCGACCAATACGCCATCATCTGTTGCAATGCCAAATAAGGCCAAAAAGCCTACCCAAACTGCTACACTTAAATTAATTGGACTAATTTGAAATAGATCTCTCAGATTTGTCCCCCAAATAGGCACATTCAAAAACCAATCTTCATTGTATAAACCTATCATTATAAACCCACCAGAAAAGGCAATAATTACCCCCATAAAAACCATTAAGGAGAGAGCAACAGATGAAAATTGTAGGTACAAGATTAGGAAAATACACAACAAAGCTACTGGCATAACAATCCCTAATCGCTTGTTGGCTCGCACTTGATTTTCATAATTCCCTGCAAAACGATAACTGACTCCTGCTGGTACTTTTAATTTTCCTTCTTGAATTTCTTGTCTTAGATAAGCCTGTGCATTTTCGACTACTGTAGTTTCCGAAAAGCCATCTTCTTTGTCCAACAAAACATAACCTGTCAAAAAACCATCTTCGCTCTTAATTGCTTGAGGTCCTTGCTCGTAATTAATCGTCGCAAGGTCTGACAAAGGTACTTCTCCTGAGCCATTAATAGGAATTAAAATTTCTTGAATTGCTTTTGGGTCTTTCCTCAAATCTCTAGGATAGCGTACTCGAATGCCATAACGTTCTCGACCTTCTACGGTCTGTGTTAGGACCATCCCTCCTATCGCAACTTGAACGTAGTTTTCAACCGTTTTAATTTTCAAACCATAACGAGCCAAAGCCTTCCTATCAAACTCAATTTCTAAATAAGGTTTGCCTACAATTCGATCTGCAAAAACAGCTTTTGCTTTAACGCCTTTTACTTGTTTTAAAGCTTTTTCTAATTCAAAACCAAAGTCTTGTATGGTTTTTAAATCTGGTCCTTTCACTTTGAGTCCAATTGGGGCTCGCATTCCTGTTTGCAACATAACCAAGCGGGTTTCTATGGGTTGCAATTTAGGGGCTGGTGTGACTCCTGGTATTTTTGTTGCGGATACAATTTCGTTCCAAATATCATCTGGCGATTTAATATGCGCTCTCCACTGTCTAAAATATTGTCCATTATCATCTGGAATTAATTCTCCTGATTGATTATAAATAAAGTGTCCATCATGGTCTATTTTAAATCGAATTCTTTGCCCATTTTCATTCGTTTTATATTCTGATTTATAATTGATAATGTTTTCAAACATAGACATTGGAGCAGGATCCAAAGCCGATTCCACTCGACCTGCTTTGCCAACAACACCATCTATTTCTGGAATGGAAGAAACTGCCATATCTAACAATCGAATAACTTCCTGATTCTCTTCCATACCTGCATGTGGCATTGTGGTTGGCATAAGCAGAAAAGCCCCTTCGTCCAAACTTGGCATAAATTCCGTTTGGGTTTGTTGATAGGCTCGTGCCCCCAGTACAATAATTACCACTGGAAAAAGCAGGAATAACAACTTATATTTTAAGCAAAAGCGCAAGACCTTAGCATAGCTAGAAATGATCAACTGAAAAAAACTTAAAATCAAGGCAATTAGAATACTTGTGAACAAGAAGTTACTAAATCCAGAATAAACTACTCCTAATGGCATCCATTCTATCGCCAAAAAATAACAGAGTATTAGGGCATAAACTATATTTTTAGCATTGGCTACAATAGGTTGTAACTTTGTTGGAAAAACATTTTTCTGCAGGGCAATTAATTCCATAATAGCCATAAAAATGGCAATGCCCCCAGCTAATTTTTGTCCGTAGCTTAACCCAAATATTCCTAATATAATCAGACCTCCATACAAGGCAATTTGTATATAGTTTTTTTGATCTTTTCCTTTTTTATCAAACATCCAATACGCCAAGGTAGGCAAGACGGATACTGTTAAAAGAATAGAAGCTAGAAGGGCAAAAGTCTTGGTCAATGCTAAAGGGCGAAAAAGCTTTCCTTCTGCTGCAACCATTGTAAAGACAGGCAAAAAACTAATAATGGTTGTTGCTACGGCTGTAATAATCGCAGAAGCGACTTCCTTGGTGGCTCTGAAAATAGTATCTATCTTAGCTTCTTCTTTTGGAGCTTTTTCCAGATTTTCTACTATATTTTCGGAGAGCACAATTCCCATATCGACCATCGTTCCGATGGCAATTGCAATTCCTGACAAAGCAACCACATTGGCATCTACACCTAGATAACGCATGGCAATAAAACACATTAGAACGGCTATAGGTAATAAACTAGAGACTAAAATAGAAGCTCTCAAATTGAGTAATAAGATAATAATAACAATAATTGTAATTAAAATCTCTAAGGTCAGCGCCTCTTGAAGCGTTCCTATAGTTTCTTTGATTAAATGACTTCGATCATAAAAAGGGACAATGTGTAATTTAGAAACAGTTCCATCAATCAATGTTTTGCTTGGCAGACCATTTTCTAATTCTTTTATTTGTGCTTTTATCTTATTAATAACCTCTAAAGGATTTGCTCCATAACGAGCAACAACAACGCCTCCAACTACCTCTGCCCCACCCTTGTCTAAGATACCTCTACGAGCAGCAGGTCCAAGTACAACTCGACCTATATCTTTGATATAAATAGGATTGTTGTCTCGATGTGTGATAACAGACATTTCTATATCTTCCACGCTTTTGATGTAGCCCAAACCTCGAACAAAGTATTCAACTCGATTAATTTCTAAGGTTTTCGCTCCAACATCAAGATTGCTGTTTTGTACTGCTTCGATCACTTGCCCCAAGGTTATATCATAAGCCAATAACAAAGCTGGGTCAACATCAACTTGATATTCTTTGACGTAACCTCCAATAGAAGCTACTTCTGAAACGCCACTAGCAGATGCTAAGCCATATTTGACATAAAAATCTTGTATTGACCGTAATTCCTGTGGATCCCAACCTCCTGTTACTGCTCCTTTTTCATCTCGACCTTCAAGGGTATACCAATATATTTGCCCCAAAGCAGTAGCATCTGGTCCCAAACTTGGTTGTACTTCATTGGGTAAGACTCCAGAAGGCAAAGAGTTCAGTTTTTCTAAAATCCGAGAACGACTCCAATAGAATTCTATATCCTCTTCAAAAATGATGTAAATACTAGAAAAGCCAAACATTGAGTTACTCCGAATCGTGCGCACACCTGGAATTCCCAACAGAGCAGTTGTCAAAGGGTAGGTAATTTGATCTTCTATGTCTTGTGGAGAGCGCCCATTCCAAGCAGTAAAAACAATCTGCTGATTTTCGCCGATATCAGGAATAGCATCTACTGCAACAGGATCATTTGGGAGAAATTGTTTGTCTATATCAAACGGCATTGTAACAATTCCCCAAGCAACAATTAGGATGACCAATAACAAAGTAATCAACCTATTTTTCAAAAAAAATAAAATTAATTTATCTAACATAAACTGTATTAGATTTTGATACTCAATGTATGGCTACATCAAGTTTATTTAAAGCATCTTATGTACATACATAGATATGCTACATAAGTTTTCTAAAACTTAAAATCAAAATCTAATATTCTAACAACGAAAAGAGCAGAGTAATAGGTGCAAAGGTGCTTTGTTGGGAGGCGCTTTGTAAGAATAATAACGCAGTTGTTTACTTTTATTTAATAAAAACTGCTGCTCTATTACTAACTCCATAAGAGTTGATTTAATAGCAATAAAACTAATATTACCTGTAGCAACCAAGCCATTATCTATGATTGATAATTCTTGAGCATTGTCATTTATGCTAAGGATTGTCTTGTTCTCACAGCAAGGTTTTTTATAGATTTGTGGACGGGTAGAGTCACAAGGTTTAATTAGATGTTTTTGGTGCTTTTTGCAACAATCTTTTGTTGATTGGGTGTAAAATGATAGCGTCTTTAACTTATCTTGGCAATAATGCTGATGCACCAATACACCTGTTGTAGAGAACAACAAGGTAAAAAGGTTTATAATATGCAAGAATTGCAATAACATTATTATAGATTAAATTATAAATTAATCACTATCTAATTTGCTTGTGATAGTCCAGCTTATACAAATGTAAGCTAAAAAAATTACTCTACTATTGCATTAACATAAAATTAAAGCGTTTTATAAGACACTAGTCCCACAGAAAGTCTTATTAGATTGATTATCAAACAGCTAACAACAATAAATATTCTTTTGATAATCAACCTAATAGACTCTTTTCATAAAATATTAGTGAATAAATGTGAAAAGCACAACTTACTTAACCACAACTGATTTTTTATTCACAAAGCCCAAGATACCTTCTCTCCCTAATTCACGACCAACACCTGATTGTTTGATACCTCCAAACGGAATTCTAGGATCTGAACTCATTAGCTTATTAATTGCAACAGCTCCTACCTCCAATTGCTGTGCAACAGCTATTGCATCCGATTCATTCTCAGACCATACGGTAGCTGCTAAGCCAAAAATAGAATCATTTGCCAAAGCGATCGCTTCTGTGCTATTTTTTACAACGAAAAAAGTACCAACAGGTCCAAATAATTCCTCCTCATAAGCAGGCATTCCTTTTTGAATATTGCTCAACAACATGGGATAAAAACAATTTGTTCCTTTTTTGTGTCCTCCAGAAAACTCTACTACAGCACCCAATTCAATAGACTGATCCACTTGTTTTTGCAGTTTTTCTGCTAAATCAGTTCTAGCCAGTACACTGATCTTTGTTTTCTCCTCCATTGGGTCACCAATGACTAAGGCATCCATTTCTTTTTTTAATAATTCTTTAAATTCACCTGCTACCGACTCCTCCACAATAAAACGCTTCGCAGAAATACAAGTTTGCCCAGAATTATGCATTCTTGAGTGGATGGCAATTTTCGCTGCATTTGGCAAGTCCGCATCCTTCAAGACTATAAATGGATCTGAACCACCCAGTTCAAGTACACACTCCATTAAATTTTCCCCAGCCAAAGCCCCAACTGCTTTCCCCGCAAGTACACTTCCTGTTAAAGCAACTCCTTGAACAGTTTCTTCTGCCAGAATATCTTCTACCAAATCATTATCAATAATTAAATGTTGAAAAACACCTTTAGGAAAACCTGCTTTATTAAATATTTCGTCAATCAATTCTCCACAACCAAGCACATTGGGGGCGTGTTTTAAGATCGTTACATTTCCTGCCATCAATGCTGGTGCTGCAAAACGAAAAACTTGCCAAAATGGAAAATTCCAAGGCATGACTTGTAATACCGTTCCTAGAGGTTGATATGTCACATAACTTTGGGAGAATTCAGTTTCAATACTTTCATTTGCTAAAAAATCTGCCCCATTTTTGGCATAAAATTCACAAATTAAAGCACATTTTTCTACTTCAGCAATAGACTGTTGAATTGGTTTTCCCATCTCCAGTGTAATTTGCCTAGCGTAGTCTTTTCTATTTTCTCTCAAAATGTTAGCTACCTCCATAAAAAAAGCTGCTCTTTGGGCATAAGATTGACGTTTCCATTGATGGAAAGCGACATTTGCTTGTTTTAACTTCCCTCCAACTTCTTCCCAAGTTTCTAAGCTGTATTCTTTTATAATCTTATTATTAACTGGATTAATTGTTCTAACAGTAGTTTCTATAGCATTCATAATATATCAAAATTTCTTTTTGCTCTAACAAGAGCTAGTTTATTTTTTTGTCTTAAAACCTTTGATTTTTTTCAAATAAAACAAAGATTGAAAGCATTTTGTTCTCTTATTTATAATTAGTTTTTTTTCTACAACACTCCACCTTTAAACCACACCAACTTGATTATCAGTGACATATTTTTTTTTATTTATTAAAATACAAATATACTAATAATCAAATAAGTACAAATCTTTGACTTTCTCACCCAGTAATAATGAAACGAACTAATCCATAGAGTGTTTTTCCTGAAAATCACCTAATTTTCAAAAATTAGCGCTTATAAGGCAACCAAATTAAAATTTGTTACGTACTAATTAATAGTACTTCGTGGGATTTTTCAACGAAGTATTGAATTACACACAAATCAGCCATCTATTTCCCCCCTCAATTATCAATCAATAGTCCGTTGATTAATACACTACATTAAACTACAATAATAATAAAAGTATTAATTTTCATTGCCTATAAACTTTTAATCCTTATTTTTGTAGATCATTTTTTGTTACCATAAAATCACATAAAACCTACCTTACTTGACGCAAGTTATTGTCAAAACAACAAGGCAAATAATTTACACTTACAAAGGTAAAATCTTGTTTTCTTCAAATATCAATAGAAGTTTTCTTCAAAAAATAACATGAAAGGGTAACATTCTTTTAGCAAACTACATAAAGCTTTAGAACCGTACAATTAAACTAAGTTTTTAAAGAATTATAACTAATCAAATCAATTATTACATGAAAGTCCTAAATAATCTCCTCCAATTTGGTTTCCTAGCTATCCTATCTATTATGGTAGTATCTTGTTCTAGCGACCAAACAGAAACAGCAGATGCCAATACAACAGACGTAGAATCAACCGAAATCAATACTCGTAGTGCTTCAAGCAAAATATCAGCTAAAGCATTTTACTACAATAGCCTGGCAACTTTCAAAGAAGGTTTTGCGGATGTAGACTTAGCGAAACTAGCTACACTAGAAGGCAAAACAGTTAATTTAGTAGTCTTATATGAAGCAGATGCTCCTTGGGCAGAAATTTTCAATTCAGGAAAATATGACCAAACAGGTGACGATACTTTTAATGGTTTGATGGCATCTTATGAGTTGGATATCGTTCAACAATTTGCTATTGATGAAGATAATGAAGGTTTGGTTTTAGAACCTAATGCACTTTTAGAAAACCCAGTAGAAGCTGCACGTGAGTTATCTTTAATTCAAGATGTTTTGATGGTTCAAATTAAAGAAGTACCTCAAGAAGAGGATTTGAACACAACTGCTGACGTAAACTAGTTCTGAATCAAACAACTTAATATAATGATAAAGCCATTATTCTGTAGAGTAATGGCTTTATTGCTATTAAAAAGACTTACTTTTGGTTTATATTAGAAATTATAACAAAAACATATTCCATTTAATCAACTACTTTTACTTTACCAATAACTTCCGATTTTGTCCCCATCCTTTTAATATAAAAGTAAAGTATTAAAAAATTAACTTAGAATGAAACGTATAAAAACTTTATTGGTGTTTAGCTTTTTTGCTTCTTTTCTGTCTCTGACAATTGTTTCTTGTACTAATAACGAAACGACAAATACAGCAGATGCAACCACTATGAAAGCAGATTCTTCTATTGCGGATACGTCTTCTTTGGGAACACGTACAGTCAAAAAGAAAATTGCTGCAAAGTCTTATTACTACAAAAGTTTAGCATCTTTTGAAAAAGGAAAAACGACCTTAGAACTAGAGGATTTGGCTAGTTTGGCAAATAAAAAAGTTAGCCTAGTCGTACTTTATGAGGCAAGTGCTCCTTGGGCAGAGATTTTCAACTCAGGAAAATTCGAAATAACTGGAGATGATCACATGAATGGTTTAATCGACTCCTATAACCTATTAATCACAAAGCAATTTGCTATAGATGACGCTAATGAAGGAATTGTGATGGAGCCTAAAGCAATGCTTGAAGATCCAATTGAGGCTGCACGTGAAGTCTCTATGGTTGATCATGTACTGATGGTCCATGTCAAAGAGGTGCCTACTCCTACCAATACTGTAACGGCTGATACTGAAAAATAATCAAAGCTCAAATTATACCTAACTTAAAGCAAAAGCATTATTCTGGATTACTTCTAGAATAATGCTTTTTTGTTTTTTAATACTCAGAAATTCTTGTATTTTCAAAGAACTGATTTCCTTAACAAAGGTAGACATAGTTAAAATTAACTTAATGGTCTTTCTGCTTTTATATTTTTTGAGTACCTTGTACTTATAAAACAATTAAAATATGACCTTAGATTTAGAAATACTAGAAGCTATTTTCACAAATGAGGGTAATGACTTGAGAACCATCACAGAAGAGAATACTGTTATGTTAGTTTTCTTGCGCCATTTCGGTTGCGTCTTTTGTAGAGAAGCGTTGGATGATTTCTCAAAAATTAAAACTGAGTTAAATGATCTTAATATAAAATTAGTCTTTGTCCATATGTCAGAAGAGGCTTATGGAGATCAATACCTAAAAGAGTACGGTCTTGAATCTGAAGAACACATTTCTGATCCAGATATGACTCTTTATGAATATTTTGGGCTACAAAAAGGAACCTTTAGAGAACTTTATGGTCTTAAAGTTTGGTCTCGTGCAATTGGTTTAAAATTTGGAATGGAGACTAAAAAACCGCTAGGAAATATGCGACAAATGCCTGGTGTTTTTCTACTCAAAAGTGGGGAAATAATCAATAGTTTTATCCATAAATCAGCAGCCGATAAACCTGACTATTTAGAAATTTCAAAATTTCTCTGCTCAGACACCTCTAATGCAAATTAGTATATGAAGTTGTTTAAAAATGAGCTAGTGTCTAAATGACTTTTCTTTTTCAACACAACCTTATTTTTAAACAACTTCTATAAGAAAAACAACCCAATACTTTTAAATCTTCTTATGGAATAAAAGTATTGGGTTGTTTATTTTACTCTCAATAGCTACACTACTCATTCCTTATATTATGAAAAAAAAAACTAAAACTCGTTTAGGTATAGGACTATTTATTCTAATTCCTTTTTTGATTTTTGGTTTTTGGCCTTTAGGCAATCCTAAATATAATATTGTTTTTAGTAAAGAGAAAATTGACTATCGACAGGCTTACCTTAGTAAAAAACAACCTCATCTAGATTCCACACCACTCCCTAATATCATTGTTATCCTAGCAGATGATTTAAGTCTCATGGATGTTTCTAGGTACGGGGGCAAAAATGTTGTGACCAAAAATATAGATGCTATTGGTGCCAATGGTGTTACCTTCAAAGAAGCCTACATCTCTTCTCCTATTTGTGCTCCATCAAGAGCAGGACTAATTACTGGACGTTATCAGCAACGATTTGGCTTCGAAATCAATATCCATGAGCGATATCCAAAAAATAGAATCGAGTATTTTGTCTACGCCAATCTTTTGAATACAGGAGATTGGAAAGTAGCTCAACACGAAGATTGGGCAGTTCCAACCTTTGAAGCGATGCACCAACAAGGCTTGCCTCCTACGGAATTTACCTTGGCTGAAATTTTAAAAACAAAAGGTTATCAAACTGCTGCTATTGGTAAATGGCACATGGGTTATAACGAAACAGCTATTCCTATCAAAAGAGGCTTTGATTATCATTATGGCTTCTATGAAGCGTTTAGTTTGTATGCACCTAAAGATAAGGAAGGCATTATCAACCAAAAATTATCTGACTTTTCTGATCCTCATATTTGGGGAAAAGGTAGAACTGGAAATTGTGCCATTCGCAAAAATGATCAAGTTGTTGAAGAAGACACTTATTTAACGACTAAAATTGCAACCGAAACGAATGAGTGGATCAAAGCACACAAAGATGAACCCTTTTTTGTCTATGTGCCTTTCTCTGCACCACATACGCCATTTCAAGCAACCAAAGAATACTACGATCAATATGCACATATTGCTTCTCCGGAAAAACGCATTTACTATGCGATGATTCATGCCTTGGATGATGCTGTAGGAATGATTACACAACAATTAAAAGAGCTTGATTTAGAAGAAAACACTTTAGTCATTTTCTTGAGCGACAATGGCGGGGCTACTTATACTGGAGCTGCGGATAATAGTCCTCTAAAAGGAGGGAAATTTACTAATTTTGAAGGAGGAATTAACGTTCCTTTTATGATGCAATGGAAAGGCACAATTCCTAAAGATATGCGTTATGAAAAGCCAATTAGTGCCTTAGATATTTTTGCCACTAGTGCCGCTCTTGCACAGGTTCAATTGCCTAATGATCGGGAGTTTGATGGGATTAACCTTATTCCCTATTTGCTCGATTCAACTTATGGGAACCAGACACCTCATGAAGCACTTTTCTGGCGTTCTGAATACCACAAAGCAATTCGTAAAGGAAACTGGAAGTTAATTCAAGATGATTTGGCAGCACGGACTGTTTTGTACAATTTGGCAGATGATAAAAATGAAACTCAGAATATAGCGGATAAAAATCCAGCAGTTGTTAAATCTCTTCAAGCTGATTTTCAAAATTGGGAAAAAAAACTTATTCCTAGTAACTGGCCTAGAGTCATGGATTATGAGATCCATGCAGGAGAGGCTGTTTATTATTTTCCTTTATAAATTAATGTGCCTTTAGCATATCTTTAGACGTGTTTATAGTTTATTAGTACTGATCTCTGTCAAATTTATGCTTATTATCAACATGGAGAAAACTACGCACCTTTATCCTTAAAATTCAAACCTTATCTAAATTTCTATGAAGAGAGCAGACTTATTCAAAGAGCCAAGCATTAATCAAATAAAATTCAAACAACTTGAGAAGCTATTAAAAGTTATAGTAGAAAAAATTGACGCTGACCAAGATGTAACCAAGGAAATTAGCTCATTTCATAAAGTCGCTGAAAAAAATAATTTCTATGAACTTTATAGCTTTGAAAATTATTGGAGATCTAGTGAAGAAGAAGAATTTATAAATGAGATACTTATCCCAGAAGCCCCTAAAATTGAAAATATAACTCTTGATGAAATACTTTACATTATTCAAAAATTTGAAACTGGAAAAATAATTTTTGTTAGTTATTATATAGATCTACTAACTAAAAGCACCAAATATCCATACGTTCATGATATCATCTTTTGGCCAAATACTCTTGGATATGATTTACATATTGAAGCAAAAGAAGTAGCTAAAATTATATTCTTAAATGAGGTGCCGCCAACCAAAGAAAACACCTAAAAGATTAGATTAACAAAACAGGTTCGCTAATCAAAACCACGATAGAGTTTTCTATAAAAATTAAATATCCCAGTTTTCTGATTTTCGCCATTCTATAAAAAAAGAAATTTCCCACGAAGATAGAAAAGTCCAGTCCTTAAATTTTACATATGAACTCCACTGAAGAAATACATGGCTTTTTAAATAAGATAAGTAGATTATCTTCAGAAACTTGGTCCCTTTTAGTTCCTCATATCACTGAAATTGAATTAAAAAAGAACGATTATTTCGTAAAACAAGGGCAAATCTCGCAAGAAATAGGTCTACTAACAAAAGGAATTATTCGTTCTTTTTATATTACACAAGATGGGAAAGAATATAATAAAACGCTGTTTGCTGCACCTAATATTGTTGGTTCCTATGTTTCACTAATTACAGGACAACCAAATCGCTTGCCTCAGCAAGCTCTAACCGACTGTCTTATTACAAAAATTCCTTTGAGCCTTATCGAAAAGTTATCTGAAGAACGCATAGAAATGGAGCGATTGCGTAGAAAGATAGCGGAGTATTTTTTTGTACTAAAAGAAAAACGAGAACTTGAAATGGCTCTTTTGCAGGCAGAAGAACGGTATTTGATTTTTCGAGAAGAATTCCCAGAAGTAGAACAACTCATCCCTCAATATCACATTGCCTCTTATCTTGGCATCAGTGCAACTCAACTCAGTAGGATTCGAAAAAAAATGAGTAGCAAATCCTAGTTCTTTACCTATGTAAATGAAATTCCTATTCTCAGACTCTAATTTTGTATTAAATCATTTTTTAACAAAAAAAGAGTTTTATGAGAAATAAAGAATTTCCATTTTTTACTGGTTTATTTTTGGTGGCTGCTGGATGGAATCTTGTGGGAGCTGGTTTCGGCTATTTTAATACCGAATATACTTTTCAAGGTTTATTTGAAAGAGAACTTAGTGACCCACTTTTTTACGAGATTTATAAAGGAGCCTGGGGTACAACGTTAATGTTTTTTATTGGTTATTTAATGGTGGCGTATGATCCGATTAAACATTCAGGAGTGGCATTAATTGGAGGAATAGGTAAATTATCGTTTGCAATCGCAGAGTTACAATTATACCTTCATGGGCTGGCAAATTCCCTTATCTTAATAATCGTAGTAGGTGACTTTATCTTTTGTGCATTCTTCGTTTATTACTTTACCAAAATATATGCTCACGAAAGAGTCATCGTTTAACTTCCAATATCCAAACTATGAAAACAATATTATTTCTGATAATTATATCAGTTAGCATACCCCAAATCCATCAATCGGAAACATGGGAACTTGCAAAAAATAAAAAAGGAATTAAAGTCTACGTCAGTCAAATTCAAAATAGTGCTTATTACGCTTTTAAAGCTATCATGTCAGTCAAGGCAACTGAAGCTGAAATCCTCAAAATACTTAAAGAGGTGAATAAATACTCTGAATGGTTTGCCTTTACAGCATCTGCCAAACTAATTTCTAAAAAAACAGATGAACAAGATTTTTTCATGAAGACTGATTATCCTTGGCCATTTTCTAATGAATGTATGCATTACAATATGAAATTTGTAAAAACTCCAAACAATAAGCAAAAAATCATAATTAGTGGAATTAATAAAAGTACTAATTGCAAATATTCCTTAAAAAAAGCTGATGGTTATATTTTACTTGAACCTAATGGAGCGTATACAAAAATATCGTATTATCTACATTCCGAACCTTCTCAAAATATTCCAACGTGGCTTATCAATCCAAATATACATGAAATGCCCTATCAAACTTTTGTCTCACTGAGAAACAAACTAAATGCTTTAAATCATTAAAAGCATTCATGTTTTTTTGTAATAATCATGAGATTAGACACTGAGAAGACCTAATACATAGTGACGTTGTTTAAGAATAGGATCTTTATGTAACTGCTGCGACATTGTCAAAAAACTTGTCATCCAGAACATTAGCTTATTTTTGAACAACTTTAGCTATTAATACTAGGAAAATGTTCCGTCTCTAAATTAAGCAAAAGTGAAAATTCTAAAGAAATTGTTTTTTCATTGAACAGTGTTCAAGGTTTGCCTAATAACTTGAAGAAGGATTTGGAACAGAAAATAGATGAAGCCTGATTAGGTAAATAATTTGAGATTTGAAAACTTGAAAATGATTTTAACCTCTTCAAATTTACAAATCTCAAATTAATATTTTAATACTTCGTGGGGTTTTTAGTTTTTTCACCAAAAAACATTTTTAGTAGATTTTTTGGACCATCTGAAAGCGATATTATAATGAGTAATTTAGACCACCCTGAAGTACAGGAAGTATATCTCATACAGCGGGATACTGGGCTATTGTTGGGTAGTTATTCGAAAGAAAAAAATATGGATCAGGACGTCATCGCAGGAATGTTGACAGCAATTAAATCCTTCGTAGAAGATGCTTTTAGTGGTGAAGAAGAGAATTTGGAAATGATTCAATATGAAAATTATAAAATATTTCTTCAAAGTTTTCCATTCTATTACTTCGCTGTAGCACTAAAAGGTTCAATATCTACTGCAGAAAAAGAAGAATTATCTAATAAATTATTTAGCTTTGCACAAAATAATATTCCTTTTGATATTACAGAGGTGAATACAGCACTAACAGATATGATTT
>ENA-ORXM01001971-ORXM01001971.1-marine-metagenome-genome-assembly--contig:-NODE-1971-length-25858-cov-3.830883_pt1 | contig 25858 bp, 28 predicted proteins | sample MGYA00237867_ERZ511480 | MGnify/ENA primary metagenome ERZ511480 (study PRJEB26309, sample SAMN06266103) | marine metagenome | isolation source: Algal blade | place: United Kingdom:Sidmouth, United... | reverse complement strand
TGCTTATAGACTTGAGTTCACTTAAGTCAAGCCCTGCGCTGAACGCTTTGCCTTCACCCGTTAAGACGACAGCGCGAATCGTTGAATCAGCAAGTGCCTCAGCAAAGGCTTGGAGCAAGTCATTTTGGAGTGCCACACTCAGGGCATTGCGCACCTCGGGTCGGGTCAGTGTAATGAGACGAACAGACCCTCTAGTTTCCGTTTTCAAAGTCGTCATAAATTTGCCCCTTTTCCATAAGTCGATCAAATGGCTATTTGCAACAAGTTTATCCTTAGCGTACTCACCTTACTGACGAAAAACTGTTTTCTTATACAAACCATTGCTTTATGTGGCAACGGTTTGATAGGTTTAAACGAAACCATGACCAAAGCTAATTATCAATTCATAGAGGTGTTGGGCAAGCGGCTCGAGACCTATTGGTACGGCCCCAATCCAGGCGAAGCGCCCACTCTTATTTTCTTACACGAGGGTCTAGGCAGCGCTGAACTGTGGCGCGACTTCCCCCAAACGCTTGCAGATGCTTGTGGATGTGGCGCGCTCGTCTACAGCCGCGCTGGCTACGGTCATTCCGACACGGTTGAGTTGCCACGCGGCACAGACTATCTTCATAGTGAGGGGCTCGAGGTTTTGCCCAAACTTTTAGAAAAGCTCAGTGTTAAAGAGCATATTCTTATCGGTCATTCGGATGGTGGCTCTATCGCCCTTATAAGTGCAGGCGGTGCGCCTCGCGCAGGTTTATTGGGCGTCATCACTGAAGCGGCGCATGTGTTCAACGAGCCCATCATCCCACCCGCGATTAGGAAAGTAACGCCTCTTTATAGGGAGGGGGATTTGCGCGAGCGGCTCGCTAAGTATCACGACCACGTCGACGCGGCGTTTTACGGCTGGCACGACACCTGGCTTTCAGATGACTTTCAGAGCTGGAACATCGAAGAATTTCTACCCACGATAGAGGTGCCAGCACTCGTTTTGCAAGGCGAGGACGACCATTACGGCACACCCAAACAAGTAGAAGCTATTGCTACCCAAGTTGAGAACGCTCGAGCTATTTTGATACCCAACTGCGCCCACGTACCCCACCAGGAACAGCGCGAAATAACCCTCGAGCTTATGACTGATTTCATTAAAACATTCTCTCTCTGACCACTGTCCCCCGACCCCCTATCCCCGCCTTTCCCTGATAGACTTCAAGCTATGTCCGAACACATCCCCTTAGCCGAACGCCTGCGTCCGAAAAAACTCGAGGATGTAGCAGGCCAGCAGCACCTTGTCGCCCAGGGTAAACCTCTGCACCGAGCGATTGAACATGGTCGCCTGCACTCGATGCTCTTTTGGGGACCGCCTGGAGTGGGAAAAACGACCCTGGCGCGGCTAATTGCTGGACACTTCGACAGCCACTTTGTACCTCTTTCTGCTGTGACCTCCGGTGTCAAGGAAATACGGCAAGTGGCGCGTGAGGCAAGCGAACGGCTCGAGACGACAGGCGATCGAACCCTCCTCTTTTTAGATGAGGTCCACCGCTTCAACAAGTCGCAACAAGATTTGCTCTTACCCTTTGTTGAGGACGGCACCTTAACACTTATCGGCGCAACGACAGAAAACCCGTCATTCGAGGTCAACGGGGCGCTGCGCTCGCGGATGCAACTCTATGTCCTAAAATCCCTCGAGACTGAGGACGTGCTCGAGCTTTTACAGCGAGCCGTAAAACATCCAGATGGTTTAAATGCCACGGTAAAGCTAAAGCCTGACGCCCTAACCTCTCTGGTTGCGTGGGCCGATGGCGACGCGCGGCGGGCTTTGAATGCACTCGAGATAAGCTCGAGCTACGCTGAAGATGGCACTCTGACTGCTGAGCACATACGCAACGCCCTTTCAGTTAAGGGACTCGCGTTTGACAAGGGTGGCGAGCATTTTTACAACCTCATCAGCGCCTTGCATAAGTCAGTGCGCGGCTGCGACCCGGACGCCTCACTTTACTGGTTAGCGCGAATGCTGGGGGCCGGGGCTGACCTGATGTACGTAGCGCGGCGCCTTGTACGCATTGCGAGTGAGGACGTTGGCTTAGCCGACCCTAACGCCCTGCGCTTGGCGATTGCCGCGCGGGACGCTGCTCAGTTTCTGGGCCACCCCGAAGGTGAACTCGCCCTTGCGGAGTGCGCCGTCTATTTAGCGATTGCCCCCAAATCAAATACCGTTTATAACGCCTGGAAGGAGGCGCAGCGCGACGCGCAGAAGTACGGCAGCGCCGACGTGCCCCTGCACCTGCGCAACGCCCCGACAGGCACTATGAAATCGCTTGGCTACGGTAAAGACTACGCCTATTATTTCTCTGACCGCGAAGGCAGCTTTGCCCAACGTTATTTTCCCGAAACTATGCCTGTTAAAAAATATTACTCGGGCAAGGGTGAAGGGTGGGAGAAAAAGCTCGCCTCGAGACTAGCATCTCTCGAGGAAGCTCGGAAAGGAGCAAATGACTAGACAGGTTGAGTTATTTTTCTCCCCTTCACCCCCTCTCCCCTATGCGCTACACTTGAGACGTGAACGACGAACTCACCCATCATCAGGCAAATGAAGCGGCTAGGGCTCGAGCCGAAGCGGTTGGCCTCGATTTGGATGAGCTTAAGACGCGTGACCCGCAGCAGTACAAAATGCTCAATGCGGCAAAGCTCATCGTCGCCGATAACCTCTTTATCGAACGAGTAAGTGCCGTCTTTTTCGCAGCGTTTCGTCATTACGAGTTATTTCAATTAGTAGCTGAAACTAAGACGACGCTGCTTTGCTTCCCAGAACTGACCAGTGCGGAATTAAAGAAGTTTGATGATGCCTTGGGTCGCCTCGTTGCGCTAGCCGAATACGAACCTCTCAACGCCTATTACCGCGTGGTCAATGACCCCTCAGGTGAGCACCGCGAGTTAGCATTACCGGTTGCGCCGCCCGACTGGCAGGGCGAACCCGGGGTGCTCGTAGGACCGTTTGAGTCGCAAGATGAAGCCGAAGCGTGGGGCGAGACGCACGTCCAGCTTGTTTACGACGAGGTTCCCCACGCTTCAAAGTGGTACTGCGATATTTTTTCGGATTTGCAATAGCCCTTGAGCTAAGCTTGTCTATGAACGAGGCTAATAAAAATACGTTGCTTTAAACCAAGCGTGTTGCCGAGCGCGTTGTTCCTAATTGTGTAGCAATCTTAAGCGCTACAAAACCGTCACGAAATACCAGTTGGGTTTTGCCGTCTTCACCATGTAGCATGGTGCCCAAGTCACGCTGTTCTTCATCCAAAAGTGCTAACTGTTCTTGACTGATATTGACAACCCATTTTTCCATTTATTGCCTCCAGAAGCAGATTTCCAAGCTAGAGCATAGCTTGTGTACTTATCTAGGTAAACAGTATATTGATTAGATAAGAACACAGCGCAGCAAATGTCACAGGGGTGAGAAGAATGAAAGTGGGATTTATACTTCTCATTTTGAAGTTACTCGAGCTACTCCCATATAACTAAAAAGTGCCCATCCAAATCTTCGAGCACTTGGCTTCTATTTCTAACTGGCGGTTGATAAATTAACTGGCAGAGCGCAGCTGAACCTCTCATAAGAAAAAGGGATTTAACTCAAAAACAGTGGTAGAGTCAAGCACTTTAATACGGCAGGGAGAACATATGTGCGGAATTTCGGGTTATTGGGGTGCTTCGTCACATGAGTGCGTGGAAACCATGAACGCCCAACTCAGGCACCGTGGACCGGATGGCGTAGGCAAGGTGACTTTGGGTATTTTCACGCTCGGTCACTGCCGCCTGGCGATAATGGACCCAGACGGGGGTCAGCAACCGCTTATTGATGGAAACAGCGCTCTAGTTGTTAATGGCGAGATTTACAATTGGCGCGACCTTCGCACTTCGCTTAACAATGACGCCCTTTTTAAAACAACAAGTGACAGTGAGGTGCCGCTACATTTGCTCAGGTCGAACGGTATGCCGACCTTTGAGCGTTTGGACGGTATGTACGCCCTAGCGTATACCGATGGCGACGAGCTTATTTTGGGGCGCGACCCTATCGGCATAAAGCCGCTTTATTACAGTGAGAAAAAGACCCGTGAGGGCAACCGTTTTCAATTTGCCTCTGAAATGAAGGCGCTGCAAGAAGACGGGGTTAGTTTAAAGACGCTGGCCCCTGGTTCGAGTTGGAGCAGCAAATCAGGCTTCAAGCAACACTACGAACTACCGCCTGCAAGTCCACAAGAACTACCCGAGACCGAAGCGATTAAACGCGTTAGAGAGACGCTCGAGACCGCCACCCGCAAACGTCTGATGAGTGACGTTCCCTTGGGTGCGTTTTTATCGGGCGGTCTCGACAGCAGTATCACAGCTGCGCTTGCTATCAAAGAACTCGGCAGCTTACATACCTTCTCTGTTGGTCTGGAGGATTCGACAGACTTGGTGGCAGCACGCCACGTTGCCAAGCACATCGGCTCGACCCATCACGAATACTTACTCGACCCTGCGGAGATACGGCGCGACCTACCCAACATCATTTACCACCTCGAGTCTTTTGACGAAGACCTGATGGTCAGCGCCATACCTTGTTACTACGTCTCTAAGCTTGCTGCCGAGCACGTCAAGGTTGTCCTTACGGGTGAGGGCGCAGATGAGCTTTTCGCAGGTTACAAATACTATCAGGACTATGACAATGCTCAGGCACTGAATGAGGAAATGCGCCGTGGCTTAAGCATTATGCACAGCGTCAATTTGCAGCGCGTGGACCGCATGACAATGGCGCACGGCTTAGAGGGGCGTGTGCCTTTTTTAGATACCGAAATGATTCGCTTAGGCTTTAGCTTGCCGCTCGAGCTTAAACTCAAAGCCGATACTGAGGGCAAATTGATTGAAAAGTGGGTTTTACGTAAAGCCTTTGAAGACCTGCTACCCGAGACAATCGTCTGGCGCACGAAGTCCCGTTTTGACGAAGGCACAGGCACCTTGGACCTGATGGACGCGGTGCTGGGTGACTGGGCAGATATACCCTCTTTAGAGACTGTTAGGGCTAGTTACCCTGAGGCGCAGTTGAGAACAGCGCAAGAAGCTTTTTACTTTGAACAGTTTCAAGACGTGTTCACCCACCCCGAGCTGCTTTTGAGCAATACCGGGCGCTGGGCATCAGACAGAGTTAGCTAGATGATGAATGTGTGGAGAAACTAATGGCAACACTTATTACACAGGCTCGAGTTCTCGATGTCACAACGGGCAAGATACTGGAAAACCGCAGTCTGCTTATTGAAGACGGGCATATCAAGCGCATTTACGAAACCTCTGAAAAACCCGAGTTGCTGGGGGATGGGCTAAACTTTATCGACGCCCAAAATAAGATTGTCATGCCGGGTCTTTGCGACGCCCATGTTCACGTGCTCGCCTGGACGGCAGATGTCAGGCGCATCACTCGAACCTCGCCTTATTACACAGCGGCAAAAGCAAGTGGAATTTTGCGTGACATGCTTATGCGCGGCTTCACCACCGTACGCGATGTCGGCGGTGCAGATTACGGTATCGCACAAGCGGTCGATGAAGGGGCTATCGTAGGACCTCGAGTGGTCTACGGAGGTCTGGCATTGTCCCAAACGGGCGGTCACGGTGACGCCCGCTTAGCGGGTGAAACCTTTGAAGACCTATTTCACCCCAACGCTATCTTCACCCGACTCTGCGACGGTGTTGCCGAAGTGCAGCGCGCCTGTCGTGATGAGATTCGGCGCGGCGCTAAACACATCAAGCTGATGCTCTCGGGCGGCGTCGCCTCGCCGACAGACCGCATTGAGAACGTGCAGTTTGCCGCTGATGAACTAGCTGCGGCCGTAGAAGAAGCTGAAAACGCAGGAATTTATGTGGTTGCACACACTTATACAGCCAAAACCGTCAACCGCGCGATAAAAGCAGGCGTCAGGTCTTTGGAGCATTGCAACCTTATTGATGAAAGCAGCCTAGAACTCTTTCTAAAGCACGACGCCTTTATGGTCCCGACCCTTGTTACTTACGAGATGTTAGCAACTGAGGGCGTCGCCGCAGGTTTGCCCGAGACGGTTGTTCCAAAGATAGAAACGGTTCGCAAAGGTGGTTTAACTGCCCTAAAAATGGCGCACGAGGCAGGGGTCAATTTGGCTTACGGTACGGACCTCTTGGGCGATATGCACCGCCATCAGCTCAAAGAGTTCAGCATCCGCGCTCAGGTGCAACCCAACCTGGACATTCTCCAGGCCGCCACCATTAACGCCGCCAAGCTGATGAATGAAACTGGTGAAACTGGGATTATCAAAGAGGGGGCCAGAGCTGATTTGCTTATCATAGATACCAACCCTCTCGAGAGCTTAGAGAGCCTACAAAGACCTGAAAGCAACCTCAAATTTATCATGAAGGGTGGGCAGGTTTTTAAAAATAGTTTGGGCTAACAGTTGCCCCCCTTTATCCACTTTTTTGTCCACCTTGCTGAGCTTATCTGCGGGTAGCTGTGTCATAATCCATTAACTTTCTGTGCTTTAAAGCATTTCTCAGCCCTATTCGAAAGGCAACATCTTGATTTTCTATTTTCTACGACAGGTCTTTCTGGCTATTCCTGCGCTGCTAGGCGTCCTTATCATCACCTTTTTACTGATGCGAGCCGTACCTGGCGATGTCGTGACACAACTGGTGGGCTTAGAAGGCAACGTAACGGCTGAACGCATGGATGAAATGCGGCGCATGTTCGGCCTCGATTTACCTATCCATCAACAATTTACGCAGTGGTTTGGGGCCGCCTTACAAGGAGATTTGGGTAGCTCACTCCGAACGAATCGGCCCATTTTACAAGACCTGGCGTTAAGGTTTCCCGTGACCCTCGAGCTAACTATTTTAAGTCTTATCGTTGCACTACTTATCGCTATTCCCCTTGGTGTTTTGGCCGCCCTTCACCGGGGTAAATTCCTAGACTCACTTATCTCGAGCTTTGCCCTACTGGGCTTGTCTATTCCCGGCTTTTTCCTAGGCATTTTGCTCATCTTATTGTTCTCACTCAGGCTTGGGCTTTTGCCCCCTGCGGGATATGTGCCGCTTCAAGAGTCCGTGGTGGAAAATTTGCGGCATATGATTTTGCCCTCAGTCTCACTCGGGCTTGTTTTATCGGCTGCGATTACGCGTATCGTGCGCTCAAGCATGCTCGAGATTTTAGGACGCGACTATGTCCGTACGGCGCGGGCCAAAGGGTTAGCAGAACAAACTGTAACCTATCGCCACGCTTTACGAAATGCACTCATACCGGTCATAACAGTAATTGGTTTGCAGTTTGGTGCGCTTTTGGGGGGTTCTATTATCATTGAGCAGGTGTTTAGTTTGCCAGGGGTGGGGCGCTTTGCACTCGAGGGCATCAACCTGCGCGATTATCCGGTGGTGCAAGGTGCGGTAATAGTCATTGCGGCGTCGTTTATCGCTGTGAATTTGCTCGTCGACCTTATCTATTCACTTATCGACCCAAGGATTCGCTATGGCTAGTGCCGCTCAAAACCTGCGCTCGCTACATCCTATTATGGAAGCTTTGTTGCGCCTACTCAGAAATCCGTCCGGCGCTATTGGGCTTTTCCTCATTATCTTAGTAACCCTGGCAGCTATTTTCGCCCCCTTCATCGCGCCTTATGACCCCATTGCCCTGAACGCTCCTAACCGTTTACAAGGGCCTTCAGAAATACATCTGGTTGGGACCGACCAGTACGGTAGAGACACCTTTTCCCGCATAATCTATGGTGGACGCACGTCGCTTTCGGTGGCCTTCAGCTCCGTTTTATTAGCCACGCTCGTCGGCTGCTTTCTCGGGATGCTGGCGGGATTTTACAGGGGTTGGCTGGACGTTGTCATTATGCGCTTCACCGATATCTTACTATCCTTTCCCGTTATCCTCTTAGCGATTGCTCTACTCGCCTTTCTGGGAAGCGGCTTCAATAGTCTCGTGATTGCCATTGCTGCGGTGTACACAGGCCCCTTTACGAGGGTCGCTAGGGCAGCCATTCTATCCATCCGTGAAGACCTATTTGTCGAAGCAAGTCGCGCCCTTGGCAGTTCTGATGCACGAACGCTGTTTTTGACCCTGCTGCCGAACGCCCTTGCGCCGCTTATTATCGAGATTACGCTGCGACTTGCCTACGCTATCCTTATTGAAGCAGGGCTCTCTTTTTTAGGGTTGGGGACGCCGCCACCAGCCCCGAGCTGGGGGCAAATGATAGCAGAAAACAGACGTTTTTTAGTTCTGAGCCCCTGGGCGACGATTGCGCCAGGACTGGCAATTATGGTGATTGTTCTTGGCTTTAACCTTTTGGGTGATGGTCTGCGGGATGCGCTCGACCCGCGCCTGAAAGTTTGAGTATTTACCTTTAGGAGGTATATATGAGGCGAGTTATTCTACTTTTTGTTCTTTTCAGTCTGGGACTAACCCTGGCGCAGCCCAACTACGGCGGTATTTTGCGCGTGGGTATGCAAACCGACCCCGTTGGTCTTGACCCGCACGTCACCAACGCCACAGCCACGCGCAATATGCTAGAAAACACCTATGACACACTCGTAATGTTTAACGAAAACCTCGAGATTATTCCTGGCCTTGCCGAGTCGTGGGAAGCCTCTGACGACGGGCTTGTCTGGACCTTTAATTTGCGCGATGGCGTAACCTTTCATAACGGCGACGCACTCAAAGCCTCGGACGTTGTGTTCTCCATTAACCGTATCAAAGACCCCGAGATTGCCTCACCCAGAGCAGACGATTTTGCACTCATTGAAGCCATTGAAGCGCCCGATGATTCGACAGTTGTTATCACCCTCTCTGAAGCTTTTAGCCCCCTACTATCGAAACTTGCTCTAAGCCTAAATGTCATTGTCTCAGAGGCCGTTGCTATGGCAAACGGTAATGATTTAAATGAAACGGTCATTGGTACATCAGCCTTCAAATTTGTCGAGTACATTCCGCAAACGCGCATGGTGCTTGAAAAACATGAGGGCTACTGGGGCACCGATGCCGACGGCAACCAGCTACCTTATCTAGACGGTATAACCTTCACCTTTTATCCCGAACCCACTGCCCGCACGACGGCGGTTCAGACGGGTAACGTCGACTGGATTGAATACGTTCCTGCACCCGACGTTGAGATTTTGCAAGCTGACCCCAATGTCGAGGTCGTCGGCGGTCTGGCAACGAACTTCCGCAGCATTTATTTCAACACTACGGAAGGCCCGCTGAGTGATAAGTTGGTTCGCCAAGCCATCTCTTACGCTGTGGATGAGCAAGCCGTTGTTGACGTAGCGCTCTTTGGTACTGGCGGTATACCCGCTGACGGCACAACCATTCCCAGTAGCGCTTTCTACGGTATTGACTCGAGTCCTTACATAGGCCGGGACGTCGAGAAAGCCCAAGAACTCTTAGCAGAAGCAGGGTATGCAGACGGCTTTGAGTTCGATATGTACGTCACCAGCACCTATGACTTCTTGCGTACCCCCGCTGAAATTATTCAGGCCAACTTAGCCGATATCGGCGTTTCCATGAATGTTGTGGCCGAAGACTGGAGCGTCTATTTGCCTAAATTCACTGCGGGCGACTTTACCGCGACGATTATCGGCAGTTCGGGTTTGGCTGACCCTGACGACTACCTCTACGGCGACTTTCACAGCGAAAGTAGCGGTAATTACATCGGCTTTAGCAATGCCGAGATTGACGATTTACTTGTTCAGGGCCGCCGCGCATCTGACCCTGAGGAGCGTAAAGCCATTTACGCTCAGGCACAAGAATTGCTTTTAGAAGAAGCGCCACATGTATTCCTGTTCCACTCAGCACAGTACGAAGCGCACCGTACGAATGTCGAAGGCTTTAAGCACTATCAAAATACGGGCTACTTGAGTTTTAGAGAGACCTGGCTCGAGTAAAACTCTTTTTTAGCTATACCCGTAATCAGTGGGCATTTTGCCCACTGATTTTACTTTTCCGGAACCTCGGTCATCGTTCCATGATGGCAAGTGATATAACGGCTGTAGCTCAGCGGTTCGGAATCTTTGAAGGTGCGATTTGGCATGTCTTAGCTCCTTTTTGCGTTTTGAATAGAACGATTCCGAATCCGTTGCAGCGCTTAGTTATGTACGACCTGACGTAGCAACTGCAAGCTGGGACAGTGGTTTTGAAACAAGTTTCATTTTTAATCCGTTCTGAGTTTCAAGCGCGTGCTGATACAGCGCTGACAGGTCGTGATTGGCTTCTTTCTCGAGTTCAAGCCGTACCTTACGAACTTCTTTGACAACCGAGTCTTCCCACATACTTACACCTCCATGAGTTCTTGTGGTGTACACAGAATTGGCGTGTGAACGTCTAAGGCCCCGTTGAGTGCTTGCAAAAGTTTTTGAACACGTGCGCTGGCAATATGTTTACAGTTCCAACTCAAGACGTAATCTACCTTGTACCAGGCGGCAGTAGCGAGGTGGAAAGCGTCGAGAGCAGCCCTGTCAGGCAGCCCAATAGCCGCCATATATTTCGTCGCTAGCTGCTTTATGTCCTCATTGACTGCGAGTACAGCCATGTCGCTAGTAGCCTCGAGTCTGCTCTTTGCCATTTCCTTATCGCCCCGCGAGATTTCTTGAATAACGAAGGGTGAAATGTAGCAGTCAACCTCTGAGCGCACCGTCGTCCACCAGTCTGACGTAATTTGTTGCTGGGCTGCAATAATCAAGTCACGGCTCGGTCTCAAAGTCAGGTAACCGATGATAGTGGTCTCAATGTAGACACTGGGCTTCACCTATCTAGTTTAGCAGAACCAACTCTTTTTTGAGCTTGGCAGAAGCCAAAGTGCATAACGGCTATAGCTCAGGGGTTCGGAAACCTCGACGGTGTAATTTGTCATTTCCTAAGTCCTTTCTAGAAATTTGACAGGACGATTCCGAATCCGTTGCAGCGCCTAGTTATGTTGCACAAGAGCGAATCAGGCATATTTACCTACTTGAAAACCTGCGGCTCGTATCTGTTCAGAGGTAGCATTCTCAAAATCAAGTAGTTTGACTTCCGCACACACAGGGCAGAATATGTTTTCTGGTTCAACAGCAGTTTCCTTAGCCACTACTTTGGCATCAATAAAACCCGCTCCCTCCTCAGCACAGATTATGCCAATGTGTTGACAATTAGGACAAGCACAAAGTACAAGTGATTCGCCTTGTTCACAAATTGGACAGAAGCCTTCAAGATGCCAGATTGGACGCTCACCTCTAACCATAGTCAGGTCGCGACATAACTAGTGATTATAGGACAAAATGTCCGATAAGACTCCCGTAAGGGGCGTTATGGGACACTTTGTGAGAAGTGAAGTCAAAAAAGACATACTCAAGTCAATCGTCACCTTTCATGAATAAGGTCAGAGAGTCTATACATCTCACACATTTTAGTCGTTCAACTGAAACCTCTTACTGTTACTACATTGTTGATTTTATCAGGTTTCACCGCTATGAACATCCACAAAACATGGGGGCCGAAGAGGTAAAAGCTTATTTAAGTCATCTCGCCATGAATAAGCAGGTGGCAGCCTCAACGCAAAATGTGGCATTCGCCGCCTTACTTTTTCTTTATCAGACGGTGCTTGAACAACCTTTTGGCGAACTTGCTAATGTTGTCAGGGCGAAACGCAGCAAACACATTCCCACGGTTCTAAGTCAAAAAGAAGTCAGGTCTCTTTTGGGCTATGCTTCCGGACGTAACGGCCTTGTGCTTAAACTCCTTTATGGCACAGGTATGAGACTCATGGAAGCCTTGCGTTTGCGTGTTAAGGATATTGATTTTGATTACAAGAGCATCAACATTCATGATGCCAAAGGCAAAAAGGGACGTATCACGGTCTTGCCAGAATCTCTCATTGAACCGCTTCGCACACAGCTCAAATACAGCTGCTCGCTTTATGAACAAGATCTCGAGTCAGGAATTGTTAATGTGCCCATGCCGACAGCTATAGCAAAAAAGTACCCGGAGGCAGCAAAAACTTGGCGCTGGCAGTATGTTTTTGCTTCAAACACTATGTCAGTCGATCCGAGATCAGGCATGATAGGGCGATATCACCTACACAGGAAAACGGTACAACGATCTATGCAAAAAACTGTGGCAGCCGTAGGAATCGAGAAGAAAGCTAGCTGCCACACTTTACGCCATAGTTTGCTACGCATCTGTTAGAAAACGGTTATGACATCCGCACTGTGCAAGAACTTTTGGGTCACAAAGATGTCAAAACCACTATGATTTATACGCACGTTTTAAACCAGGGCGCAAAGGGCGTAAAAAGTCCGTTAGATGACTAAGCTTCTAATTCCCGCTGCTTCTAATTTCCCGCTGCTTCCATCGTCCGATTCTCAATCGCCTCTTCCAACCATCCCACACGCATTTCAGGTACAGATGACAGCAGCAACTCCGTATACGGCGGGTGCGGCGGATTCAAAATTTCGCTTTTCTGCCCGACTTCGACAAGGCCACCCTGATACATCACCGCAATCGAATCGGAAATCGCGCGAACCGTAGCGATATCGTGCGTGATGAATAAATAAGCCACATTGGTTTCTCGTTGCAACCTTAAGAGGAGTTGCAGTACGCCCTCTGCCACGAGCGGGTCCAGTGCAGACGTAACCTCGTCACAAATAATGATTTCGGGGTCAGCGGCAAGGGCTCTGGCAATACACACACGCTGCTTCTGTCCCCCTGAAAGCTCTGCTGGAAAGCGGTTCAAAAATTCCGGTCCCATTTCTATTTGTTCTAAAAGTTCGGTGACTTTGCGCTCGCGCTCTTTACCCGAGGTGCCAAAGTAAAAGGTCATGGGTCTGCCAATAATGTCCCGAATCGTCTGGCGCGGGTTCATGGCAGTATCTGCCATTTGATAAATCATTTGGATTTGGCGTTTTTGTTCTTTGGTACGGCTGCTAAGCTTAGGAGGTAAGGGGTCCCCATTAAAGATAACCGTACCCTCGCGCTGCGGCAATAGCCCCATAATGATGCGTGCGGTGGTCGATTTACCGCTGCCCGACTCACCGACGACGGCGAGCGTTTGACCCGCCTCGAGTTCCATAGAAACATTTTTTACAACGTCCAGGGTCCCATCGTAGCTGGCTGTGACGTTCTCGAGCCTAAGCAGCGCAGGCACATCACTGCGAGGGGTCTCCGGTTTAATATCGCTACGAATCGACACGAGTTCTTTCGTATACTCTTCTTGCGGATTGTTGAAAATCTGCTCCGTCGTACCCATCTCGACCATTTTGCCGTGCCTCAAGACCATAATCCGGTCAGAGACTTGTCCAACCACAGCTAAATCGTGGGAGATGTACAGGGCTGAAATACCAAAGTCGTTAATGGCTTCTTTGATAGCAGCAAGGACATCTATCTGGGTTGTTACGTCAAGCGCTGTCGTGGGTTCATCGAAAACAATTAAGTCAGGACGACTTGCCAAAGCCATCGCCGTCATAGCGCGTTGGAGTTGCCCACCTGAGACCTGGTGAGGGTAGCGTTGACCGAAATTTTCAGGGTCGGGCAAACCGATTTTAGCGTAGAGTTCGCGGGCGTAAGCAAGCGCCTCGGTGCGGCTCATATCGCCTTTGGTGATAGCGACTTCAACCACCTGTTCATCAAGTTTGTGGGCAGGGTTGAAAGCAGCAGCAGCGGATTGTGCGACGTAAGCCACCTGACCGCCTCGGTGTTGCAAAAGCCTATTGCCAATGTACTCGAGCACGTCCTGACCATTCAGTATAAATTGTCCACCCGTAATAGTACAGCCGTAGCGAGCGTACGCCAGTGCTGCGACACCAATGGTTGACTTACCCGCTCCTGATTCCCCAATAAGACCTAAAACCTCACCCTTTTCAAGTGTGAAAGAGACCTTATCGACAATCGTTACATCAAAGGGCTTTTCCCCGGGACGGTGGACTTTTGCCTTGATAACCAAATCTTTAACGGTGATTAAATTGTCTGCCATAAGCTCAGCCCTCTTTCCTTAGCGACGAGGTTTTGTCTAAGAGCCAGTCCACTACGAAATTCACCGACACCGTAAGGATGGCGAGCGCCGCCGCCGGAATCAGGGAAGCGGTACGTCCGAAGGTAATCCCTAACGCATTATCCCTAACCATTCCGCCCCAGTCGGCGGCAGGGGGCTGTACGCCTAAACCTAAAAAACTTAATGAGCTTAGAAAAAGAACCGCAAAAGAAAACCTGAGGCCGTATTCGGCAATAAGCGGCGTTAGCGTATTAGGTAAAATCTCTTTGAAAATAATCCAGAGCGTGCTTTCACCCCGTAACCTGGCAGCCTCGACAAATTCCATCACCGACGTGTCTTCAGCGAGCGCCCTGGCAATACGAAAGACCCGCGTTGAGTCGAGTGTCGCCATCACCAAAACGAGCGTCGTCATGTTGATAGGTACCATAGACAGGACCACAAGCGCGAAAATAAGCGTCGGAAAGGCCATCATAAGGTCAACCCAGCGACTGAGCACCTGGTCAATCCAACCGCCGCTTACAGCTGCAAAAAAACCCGTAAGAATGCCCCAGCTAAACGATAATGAGGTCGCCAAAAAAGCAATAAACAAAGTCGTTCGGGTCCCGTAAATCATACGGCTGAGTAAGTCGCGGCCTACATTATCCGTGCCAAGCCAAAACTCAGCTGAGATGGGTTCCCATACACCGCCGACAATGTCAGACTGTTTATAAGGTGCTAAAAAGGGACCCACCAAAGCGACTAGAACGTAAAAAATAACAATAATAAGACCGAGTTTGGCGGTGAAAGAAGCCCTGGCAAAACTCATTTGGGGAACCTCAGTCTCGGATTACCTAAAATGGATAGGATATCTGCCAGCATATTTAAACCGATAAACACAGCCGCAAAAATGAGGGCGCAGGCTTGCACGACAGGTAAATCTCGCTTGGACACGTTATCGACAAAAAGCTGACCCATACCTGGGTAAACAAAGATAACCTCAACAATCACGACGCCCACAATCAGATAAGCCAGATTAACGACAACCACATTGATGATAGGCGAAATAGCGTTGGGAAGGGCGTGGCGAAAAATTATTTTTAACGGGCTCACACCTTTGAGTTGCGCCATCTCGATATAAGGACTCGACATGACGTTGATAATGGCTGCTCGAGTCATACGCATCATGTGAGCAAGTACGACAAAGGTCAGCGTTGCACAAGGTAGCGCGACAGCTGTCAAACGTTCACCCAGCGACATCGAGGCATTAACTGTGGACAAACTCGGAAACATTTGCCATTTAATAGAAAAAAACAAAATGAGCATGTAGCCTACGAAAAATTCAGGTAGCGAGATAGCGGTAAGCGTCAAGGTCGAGATGAGTTTGTCAAGCCACTTATCCCTAAACCTAACAGCTATCAAGCCTAGAATGATAGCTAAAGGAACAGCAATTAAAGCAGAAACGGACGCCAAAAATAACGTATTGCCAAACCTTGGGCCAATAAGCTCAGCAACTGGTTTTTTATTGACTAGGGCGGTGCCCAAGTCGCCGCGCAAAATGCCGCCCAACCACGCTGAATAACGCTGTAAGGGTGGCTGATTAAGCCCAAGCTCGGCCCTTAGATTGGCGAGGTTTTCAGGCGTTGCCGACTGGCCTAGAATAGTTTGCGCTACGTCACCAGGTAAAATTTCCGCTGCTAAAAAAATGAGGATGGATATTGCAAATAAGGTAAGAAGACCGAGCAAAAATCTTTGAAAAATAAGCCGTAGTAATTGGGTAGACATTAATTAAGTCTCCAAAGAAAAATAAGAGTCAGGCAAGCATTTGTACGGACAAAATTTAAGAATAGCAAAATAGCTTAGGGAATGGAGAAAGTCTATTCCCTAAGCTACAACCTCAGTTAGCCTTAAGAAGCAAACCAGGTGTTTTCAGTGATGAGGTGACCGCCAAGTGAATCCGACGGGTTCTGAATGAAACCTTGAACCTCGCTAGCAATAGCGTCTAAGTAATCGTTAAACATAGGAATGATAACGCCTGCTTGGTCGCGGACAGTACTCTGCATTTGAGTATACATGTCAGCGCGTACTGCTTCGTCTTTTTCAACACGCGCTTGGAACAGCATCTCGTCGAACTGTTCATTGCGGAAACGTGACTCATTCCAGTCCGCGCTCGAGAGATAAGCTACCGAAAAAATCTGGTCTTGCGTGGTGCGCGCTGCCCAGTAAGACGCGTAGAAGGGTTGCACATTCCAAACGTCTGACCAGTAACCGTCACCAGGCTCACGCTTAATTTCAATAGCAATCCCTGCTTTAGCAGCGCTCTCTTGGAACAGCACCGCCGCCTCAATCGCGCCAGGGAAGGCTACGTCAGAGGTGCGCAGCACAATAGGACCACTGTGACCGGATTTGTCGTAGTGAAACTTGGCCTGCTCTAAGTCAAGGCTGCGCTGCTCGAGGGTTCCCTCGAATAGCGGATAAGCCGAGTTGACGGGATGGTCGTTACCCAGCGTACCGTAGCCTGCAAGGACTTGGTCTACCAATTGCTGGCGCGGCGCGGCAAATTTAAGGGCTGTTACTACGTCCTGCTGATCAAAAGGGTTAACGTCCATGTCCATAGGAAGGGTGTAGTGCGCGCCGCTAGGCGTACTGACAACTTGAACAGTAGGAGCTTGCTCTAAAAAGCTAGCCGTTTTCGGGTCAACACGCTCAATAGCGTGAACCTGGCCTGTTTGCAACGCAGCCATTCTAGCGGTTGTGTCATTAATCGTTAATACTTCAACCGAGTCGTAGTAGGGGTAAGGCGAGTTAAAGTAGTTGTCATTACGCGTAAAGGTATAGCGCACGCCGTGCTCAACGCTGTCAACGACAAAAGGACCTGTACCGATGCCATCGTCAACAGACCCCTCAGGTTGCATAATGAGGTGATAATCCGTCAGCAAGAACATAAAGTCAATGTTGCCTTTGCTAAGGGTTACCTGGAGTTCATGTGAACCCGTAGCAACAACTTCTTGAACGTCAGCTAGATTGCCCGCAGCACCCGAGGTTGTATCGGGACCATAGTGGCGCTGTAAGCTGTAAGCAGCGTCAGCAGCCGTGAACGGCTGTCCATTGTGAAATTCAACGTCATCGCGAAGCGTTAGCGTCCAAACGGTTAAATCGTCGCTGCTGCCCCACTCAGCTGCGAGGGAAGGCTCGAGCCCACCTTCAGGGGTTGGGTTGACAAGTCTATTGGCCCAAACCTTAGAGGTAAATGACGGAATAAAGGATGCGAACGTTGTTGGGTCAAAGGTATCAACTGAGCTACCGCCCGAACCACCTACAACAAAGTGGCCTCCGTAGTTAGGTTCTTGCGCCCTTGCTACTGAGCCCAAAATGCCATTTGCCGCCGTGGCACTAAGGCCCACAATGGCACTGGCGCGGATAAAGTCTCTTCTCGAGATTTTACCTGCAATAAAAAGTTTCTTCAGGTCTTCAATTTTCATAGTTCCCTTTCTTACAAGTCTTTATTACTTGCATAACCTTGCGGTTCTATACGCCCTCACCCTGCTAAACATCATGCAATACGCCCAACAATTTTATTGACAGCGTAACGCCTTCGTTTAGAACTGCAATGTCTAGGGTAACAATACCTTAAATCACCTTAAGTGTGCAAAATGACAAACATCATCAAGGCTTAATGGACAACGTTTTAGAGCATTTTCAAGATTTAAGGTAGGTTCCTCAATTTCTTGTCCGGAGTTTTTACTATACAAAAAAGGAGGCTCAGGCTCTTAGTGAGCATTAAAAATGGTGCAGTAAAAAGCCACCTACCTTTGGGGCAGGTGGCTTTTCCTATACTCTTACTTTATGTGAACGGCACTCGTCGCCGCAAAAAGTTCTTAACTTAACAGCGTTAAAGACCCAAATACCAGCTAAATGTGCTAATTGCCAAAATCATCAAGCAAACCGTAACCATGTGAAAAAGGGCTTTGGGGTGATATTGGTTGTTATTGTTACCTAAATTCATAGTGGAACTCCTTAAAATCTTTATAGCTTTAGCCTAGAGCTTGTGCATTTGTGAATCAAAAGATAATGTTTATAGATGGCCTGAAGTTCCATAACTAACATCTATAGATAAGCCTGCTGAGCTAGGCTAGTCTGAGGTATGAAACTGCATCAACTCAGGGCCTTCATCGCAACCTTAGACGCTGGCAGTTTTTCCGAGGCAGGTCACAGACTTGGGATTAGTCAAGCGTCGGTTAGTCACTCTATTGAGGGGCTCGAGCGCGACCTCAACGTAAAACTATTAGATAGAGGTCGTTTTGGTGCCAAGCCAACGGAAACCGGCCTGGAAATCGCCGCCTACGCGCGCGGCATCCTCAAATTTACAGAAACGATTGAGCAGCAAGCCCACCTCGCCAACGGTGAACTGCGCGGCACCCTGCGCGTGACCGCCTTTAGAAGTGCGGCGAGTAAAATCTTGCCCCGGGTTATGGCGACCTTGCGTAAAGAGCACCCTGCCCTACAACTACAATTGGTGGAACTCGAGAACGAACATAAACCTGGCATTGCCCGCCGCGCAATGGTGCGCGACCACCGCGTTGATTTAGCGCTCGTAAGTTACGCGCCACCCAAGGAAAAGAATTTGATATTCTGGCGACTCACCCAAGACGTCGTCAAAGCAATTGTCTTAAAAACTGATACTCGAGAGCAGTTGACCTGGGAAGAGGTGGGGCGCTCACCCCTCATCTTGCCCATCGGTGACGATGTTCATGACACTTACACCCGCTGGCATCTTAAAAACCTCATGGGAGAGATTGCACCCGCTTATGAAGTTAAAGAAGATACAACTATCGTGCGCATGGTATCGGAGGGTCTGGGGGTTGGCCTTCTACCTGAACTCGCTATTGATGAGTTACCGAAAAATGTTAAAGCTATTCCAACAGAGACACCGCTTGAGCGCCCTATTTACACTGCCATATTACCCACAAGCTTAAAGGTACCTGCTGTTCGCGCGTTCATCAAGGCTCTTAAAAAGCGTTTTCCGGAAAGTGAATTGCCAACCCTAAGCTGAGGTTCAAGCCTCACCAAACTTCTTTTCGCCTACGAAAAGGGGAAGCTCGAGCCTATTTTCATAGGGTGCCAGCGGACAGTCCCAGGCGCTGTTATAGGCGCACGACGGGTTATAAGAAAAGTTGAAGTCGAGAATCAGTCTTCCGCTCTTGTGGCCTAAATCAGTGTGCTTGATGGTATCGAGTAGATAGCGTCCACCGCCGTATGTTTCCGTTTCATTTGTCGCGTCGCGAAAGGGAAGAAAGAGGCCGCCACCGTAGCTCTTGAGCCAGAAAAGGGAAAGCTTGACAGGATTTGCTAGCGTCAATGTGACAGTTGCAACACGCTCGAGTCGCAGCGCACCATCATCCCGCAACGGTATTTCAAAGGTTTCAGTTTCAACATGCGTGTCAGGTCTAAGTTCAAAGCGGTAATTTGGATTGTACGGAAAATACTCAAGTCCCTCAAACGACTCTTTTTGTTCTAGATTTAAAGGTGATTGCGTATGTGATTTGAAGAGTTCGTTGCGAATCTCTTTGAAGTATGCGAAGCGCTCGAGGATTGGCACACTTTCATCGCGCACCTTTTCATAGAGCTTAGCGACCTGTCGGCGGTAGTGGGTAAGCTCGAGAAAATCAGGCATAGCTTAAACGATACGCCACCCTCTTCCGAGTGACAGTCTTCCCTACCCCCCAAGCTCTTTAAACCCTTCACGCTTGCGCTGCTCAATAAAGTCGCGTAGCGCCTCGTCCGTAGCGCTGTCAAACGTTGGCTGTTCATACTGGCGCAACTGCTGTTTGTACTTAGCATTAGCCCGTTGCGCGGCGTCCAAACCCCCAGCGGCCTGCCACGCTTCAGCCGAATCGTAATCGAACAAATCAGCGCGGTAAAAGGCGGTGCGAAAGTGGCGCATAGTGTGGTCTGTGCCCAGATGGTGTCCCCCAGGCGGCACCGCCATAATCGCCTCCATCGCCCACTCGTCATCGTCCCAGTTGACGTTTTTAAGGTAAGTATGAAACATGCCCAGAAGCTCGCAGTCGAGCATGAACTTTTCAAAGCCTGCGGTCAGACCTGCCTCGAGCCAACCCGCTGCGTGCAAGACAAAGTTGGGGCGCACGAACATGCTGGGCAACATTGCCATCATGCTTTCGTAGCCCGACTGCGCGTCAGGAATTTTGGAGCTGACGTAACTGCCTGCTGCACGAAAAGGCAAATTATAGCTACGGGCGAGCTGGGCGCTCAAATAAAGCGCTAACTGACTTTCGGGTGCTCCGAATACGGGTGCGCCACTTTGCAAATCCACAACTGCCTGAAATGAACCATAGACGCAGGGCGTACCAGGGTTGACCATCTGTGCAAAAACGATGCCTGCTAGGGCTTCGGCATTGAGCTGGGCAACCGTTCCTAAAATAGAAACCGGACCCATCGCCCCTGACAAAATAAAGGGGGTTACGTTGACAATCTGGTTGTGCCGCGCCGAGGCGATAAGCGAGCCCAGCATTCGGTCATCTAAGCGGCGCGGGCTGCTCACATTGACAATGCAGTGCAGCACGTGCTTACCGCCAAAATCATCCCCGTGAACGATTTGCGCCATGCGCAGGCTGTCTTTGTTGATGGGGCCAGTATGGTAAACACCCATGACAGGTTTATCACCGTAGGTAAACAGGTCGTAGAGGGTCTCGAGATGCCGATAAGCAATCGGTACGTCCCCTGGCGCAACAATTTCAGAGCCGAGCGTGTGCAAATAGGGTGTCATTTGCGAAAGTTTGATAAAGTCGATTAAATCTTGGCGCGTCGCGGTGCGGCGGCCTCTTTCCAGATCATGAGCAAAAGGCGGCCCAGCGACGGGGGCAAATACGACGTGGTCGCCGCCAATAACAATGTCACGTTCAGGATTGCGCCCCGACCAGATGAACTCACTAGGGGCTTTAGCGAGGTACTCGTCAACAAGCTCGCGGTCGAAATATGCAATGTCGTCCTCGATTTTGACACCGTGCTCACGCAAAATCTCTTGCGCTTCGTCGTAATAAAAGGCAATACCTGCGCGCTCGAGAATCTCCATCGACTTCTCATGAATCTGCGCGAGGCGTTCCTCACAGACAAGGTTGTAAGCAGGCAAGGACCAGCGGGGCTGACTAACTTTCTCTTTTACCCCGCCCCGTTTGGGGCGCTGACGGCGTCGGGTAGTCATAAATCTCCTTTTAGGGTCACGATGACCGTATGGTACTACGCGCTCGAGCCCCTGATGCAACTATGTCAATGAGGCCGCATACGCTAAACCGAAAATAGACTAAACTTTAAACTATGTACGACGCCGAAGGCCGCCGCGAGGGCACACCCTGCCCCAACTGTCAAAGCAGCAAAACCGTGACCTATCACTTTGATGAAGGGTTTAGCGAACTCGAGTGTGAGGCTTGCGGCTACACGAGCGAGCAACCCGAACTGAGCGCCCTGAACCGCTACCGCGGTGATCTTTTGGAAAAGGGAGATGGGGAGCTTCCCCCTATCCCGGTGAAAAAGCTCGAGGCTTAAAAGCTTGAGGGCTGAGATCAGGGGCCTGGGGCTAGGGGTCGGTTCTTCCATTCCCCGACCTCTGACCCCTGATCCCCGCGTCGCCCTTTGTTGAAAAACCATCATTCTTCTAAGCGAGATTACGCTATACTACTGTTAACATTTTCACGCTAGGAATTTATCGTTATGACAAAACAGCGGATACACCGAGCTAAAGCCTATATCAGGGTGAACGCCCTGTGATGGAGAAGGAGTCACTATGGACGTAAAGGTCGTGCTGAGTTCGGACGAAATAGTACGGGGTCTCAAACACTACAGGCGCATTGCCAAACAAGATATTTTGCGCTCAACCGAAACCGAGCAACCCGGTATTTTCCGTTCCCACGCCGAAGCTAGACGAGAGGTCTACGCCTATTTAACCGAGTTAGCTGAAAAACTTGGCCCCGCAGATGTCGCTAAAGAGGCCCTGAACTATTACCAGCAACTTCCTTTCGTCACCGGTACAGCCGACACTGAGCACATAGATGTTAAAGCCAAGGAAAATGCCCTCGAGAACTTCTTTTTGATGATTGGGCTCGAGCCAAAAATCAGACGCGAAGTCCGCAGCCAGCGCACTCCCTTGTCTAGCTGAAATCACACTAAGACAAAAAAGCGCACCTTTCGGGGTGCGCTTTTTTTCGTTGGAGAAATGTTATTTTCTTTATTGCAATTAAAAAGGTTATTCCATTCGCATCTGTAGGGGCAGGTCTCGTGCCTGCCCAAGGCTGCGCCCGACTTTGTGAAAGTTCGCAAAGAGGTGGTTTAGTGAAGGGCGAACACAAGATTCGCCACTACAGGGGTTGGCATTTCTACTCTTTTGATACACCCTCTCACCTAAACCAAAAGTCTAGCAACGACTAAATCCTCCAAAGCCAAACCAACGGATTTAAAGAGTGTTATTCGCTGAGGCGCTTGCCGACCTGTCTTTTTGGTCACAATTTCTCCCAGGTCGCCGTAAACCCGCTCGAATGACCAGCCCTGCGCTTGGGCTTGGATGAGGTCACCGGCCTCAATGGTACAAGCTTCTAAATCATCGACAAAGACATCAGCGTTTTTAACGGCGTCGGCGTCAACCTCAGCCATTTCAGGAATAAACGCGCCAACCAAATCGAGGTGTTGACCTCCGCGTAGCTGAGCACCTTTTAGAATCGGCTTACGCGCGGTCGTCGCTAACGAAATAACGTCAGCGTCTCGCACGGCAGCCTCGAGAGTCTCCGCAACCTCTACGCTTTGCTCGAGCCTCGAGCCAATCTTCTCAGAAGTAATTCGGGCTTTATCGAGGTCTCTCCCCCAAACAAAAATACGTTCATAGTCACGAATCTGGGCGTGCGCCTCTGCCATCCAAGGTGCCAGTGAACCTGTACCTATAACAAGTAACGTTTTGGCATTTTTGGGCGCAAGGTATTTGGCAGCTATAGCTGATACAGCTGACGTGCGAAAGCGAGTTAGCAGGGTCGCGTCGCAGGCAAGTGCAGGTGTACCGCTCGGGTCGAATAGCGTATACCAGGCTTGCACACTCGGCTTACCGCGAACCGGATTATTAGAAATAACCGAAACTTGTTTGACACCGAACCAGCCCTCTTTATCAGCGCAGGGCATTGTCAAATAAGTTCCTTGCGAGGCGTTCATAGCCACGCGCTCGGGCAGTACAAAAGCTTTGGAATCAGCCTCTCGAGTTTTGAAAGCAGTCTCGAGTACTTCTAAAACGTCAGCCCAGGCGAGCTTGCGAATATCGTCATTGGTCAAAAGTTTCATGCTTTACTCTAGCCTAATATTATCGCAGGCTTACATTTGCCTGCGTGCGACCTCCGCCATACTTAGCAAAAGGGGGACAGCTATGTCCGAACTAGATAAGAAAACCATGCGCCTCGACTTGCACTGTCATAGTGAGGCGTCAGCCGACTGCATTACACCGCTCTCGAGCTTTCCCACACGCTGTCGTGAGCGCGGCATTAGTGTGCAAGCCATAACCGACCATAATGAGATTTGGGGCGCACAAAAGCTTAAAGAGATGGTGGACTCGAGCGAGACCAGCAATTACTTAAACATCATCATAGGTGAAGAGGTTTCAACAAAAGAGGGGGAAATAGTCGGCCTCTTTTTACAAGAAAAAATCCCAGCGGGCCTGAGTCCTGAAGAAACTGTGAGCGAGATAAAAGCTCAGGGTGGTTTGGTGCTTTTACCCCATGGCTTCGACCCGCTCAAACGTCACGCCCTAAAAGAAAATGCCCGAGAGAGAATTGCCGAGAGTTTTGACGTTATAGAAGTATTCAACGCCCGCATTTCAAACATAAAATGGAACGCGGCGGCGAGCGTGTGGGCGGCGCAGCACGGTTTGCCAGAATCCTCAGGTTCAGACGCCCACACCGTCAAAGACATCGGCAGCGCCTGGGTCGAAGCGCCGCTACAAAACGTCGAAACGCCGCAGGACTTGCTCGAGCTGCTCAAAAGCCCTGAAAGTACCGCAAGCGGTGAGTGGACGCATCCAGCCATAGCCCTAGCTTATAAGGGCTGGGATTTTCTGCGGGATCGCTACCAGAAAGCCGTGGGCGCGGCGTGAAACCTCCCCCTTTCATTATCCCAGAAAGCCCAAAGGCCGCCAGCCAAGTTCAGCGCGACCTGGCAAGCAAAGTCGTACTTGACGGCGACACCTCTAGTGTAAAAAACTTCGCCGCCCTAGATGCCTCACACAAACGTGACGAAGCGATGGTTGCAGCAGCAGTGCTGTGGAACAAAGTGGAAGAGCGAGTTGCAAGTGTCGGCCTCGCTGAAACAAATCCTGACGAGGTTTTTCCTTATATACCGGGCTTTCTGTCGTTCCGCGAAGCGCCTGTTTACTTAGCAGCTTTGGCAGAACTGCCCGAACCGCCGAAACTACTTTTAGTAGACGGTCAGGGAATAGCCCACCCCAGAGCGCTGGGTATCGCGGCCCATTTAGGCGTTCATTTGGATGTGCCAAGTATCGGTGTCGCTAAGAGTTTACTTTACGGTAAACAAGAAGGCGTTTTGGCCGATAAAAAAGGCAGCGCTGTCCCCTTGATGGCAAAGGGCAAACAAATCGGCTGGGTGTACCGCTCGAGAGACAATGTCAAGCCTCTCTACATTTCTCCCGGACACAAAGTGAGTATGGACGGGGCACTCGAGTTCGTCCGCAATCTACCTGGTAAAACCAAACTGCCCGACCCTCTAAGGGAGGCGCACAATTGGGCGGGGAAAGGGCGTAGAGAAGGGCTTCGGGGCTGGCTCGAGCTTAGTAGTCAGGGCAACCTATTTACTTAAAATCCTTCAGGTATCTTTGTGCTGCAAGTAAAGCTCAACTTCGTTAATAAGCTCAGGATGGAGGTCGAGCAAATAGCTCAGGACTTTGTGCATGGCCGTTTTGTCCAGCGGCTCGAGCAGTTCAGCCAAACTCGCCTCGCTGATAATCGTTTCAGGCCGGTGGTGATACTCGAGCGCCACGGCTGCAATGTGCTTACAGTAGCCTCCAAAATTTTCACCGTAGGGACAGGTGCATTCAGCGCTGAAAATATCGTCTTCAGAAAGCTCGAGCGTCACGCGGTAAGGTTGATAATCACTACCCTGCACACCTGCCAAAACTAGATTGCCGCGCAAGGTGAGGTCTAAGACTTCGCCGCTTTTCTGATAGCGCTCTCCTCGCTCAAAAATTCGTTCTGGGAATTGGTCACGAAGGTTTTGTAAATTGAGAGCGGGGCGGGCCATAGTGTAAGTTTAAAGGTTTCCAACCTTAAAGGTCTCCGATTTAGAAAACGAGGACTGCTCAACCGTGCAAGAGGCGTTCTTGCTAATCAGCCTTTACCCCAGCTAAAATAGGTTCATCACCGTTGTAACGCCGCAACACGGGCCAGCGTTGCGCCACCCAACCCACCGCCACAATACAGCCTATCCCGCCGCTCACAATGGCAAAGGGTGCGCCGAGAAACTGGGCGACCAAATCAGCCTCGAGTTCGCCTAACTGCGGCCCACCCATAAAAAATATTTGATTGACGCCAATCATGCGCCCGCGAATATAGTCGGGCGTTTGTAGCTGACGAATGGTGTTGCGAATAATCATACTTACCGAATCCGACGCACCTATAAGAAGCAGCGCAACTATCGCCACAGGCACATTGCGTGCTAGCCCAAACAAAATGGTCGCCAGGCCAAAAACGACAACCGCCCCCAGAAAAACCCAACCCTGCCGCCGAATTTCACGAAGCTGCGATATGGTGAGCGACGCTACCACCGCGCCCAATGAAAGCGAGGCCGACAGCCAGCCGTATTCCACCGCGCCTACATTTAAAACATCTCTAGCA
>ENA-ORXM01001970-ORXM01001970.1-marine-metagenome-genome-assembly--contig:-NODE-1970-length-25873-cov-16.336176_pt1 | contig 25873 bp, 15 predicted proteins | sample MGYA00237867_ERZ511480 | MGnify/ENA primary metagenome ERZ511480 (study PRJEB26309, sample SAMN06266103) | marine metagenome | isolation source: Algal blade | place: United Kingdom:Sidmouth, United... | reverse complement strand
AGTGAAAGCACCATTTAAGAATTTTTTAGAAGGCTCATTGCTTTTAGTATTAAAGTTTGTGCCTGCAAGATTGGTTACATAACCACCTTCAGTACCTTTTACAGTCAATTCAGGTGATTTGTTTGCATCCAATACATCAAAACAGATAGTTGCTAAATCTGTCCACTCTTTTGATAATTTTTCTGTACACTCTGTTGCATTTGGATTGTACAACAAGGTAGAAATCAAGAAATCACCAGGAATCAAGCCATCAAAACTATGTTTTGCATAAGGATGTTGCCCATTACAAGTTGTTGCTGGGTGAAAGCTTTTAGAAGTATAGCTTCCTTGTTGTACATCATCTGTGTGACCAGAGAAGCCTAAAACAGCAGGGTCATAATTAAAACGAACAGAAGCATTACCCAGTTCTTGGGAATTAGCATCTATTAAGTTTACCTGTAAATCAACGCAATATTGAGCGTCCTTACAGCTAGAACTTTTTGAGTTTTCTGTAAATTGAATATTTACAGATTGAGCAGAGACATGTGCACCCATGCCTACTAGTAAAATAAAGGTAGAAAGTAATTTTCTCATGATTCTTAAATTTTATGAAAATATAGATAAAATTTATTAAAAATTCAAATTTAAAGCGACTTTATATGTCAAAAAGACATTATATATAGACTATTCTATAAAAGTCTTTTTATAGAATATTAACGATAAAAAAGGATAAGTGTTTGTATTTCTAGGGTTTAAAACCCAAAAAATAACAATAATGTTCCTTTTGTACTATGTTAATGCTTTTTTTGCCTCTTACAAATATAAACCAACTCTTGGATCAAAGAAAGTACATTTTTTATCCAATGTTAGGCGATAATCTACATTGTTTTGATGTAATCAATTGATTATAAGTGATTTGTATTTGATTTTTGTATGCCTTCGTTGATAAGTAGTTTAATTTATTTATTTTGGAGAGAGCGTTTGAGTGCTTCGTCGTGACGGAAAGGCCTGCTATTCGCTCCTATGGTGGCTTGCCAAAAAGACACACATACATTCGTGTGTCGCCACCGCAGAAGCCACCATACCGCTACTATCAGGTCTATTTTGGATGGTTCTGAGCAACATAAAACTGTTTTTTTTGGTACTGTCCTTGCCAACTAGACCCGATGGTAATGGTATGGGGCGCAGTGAGGCCCAAAGATATTTGCCTGTGTGGGCGACCCATAAGAATGGACAGCGGGAGCATGCTTTAAAACGAAGCCCTGAACCATTGTCTCCAAAAAAAATAATAATAATATTAGATGTTGGGAACTTTTTTTGAAAGTGTTGAGTATAGTATTAGGTAACGTCTTTATAAACCAAAGAATTTTATATAATTAGAGTAGTCAAATTATATTTTTATTTGTGCTAAAATATTCGTATATTTGCACCAAATTTGGCTAGGGGACTATTATGTCCCCTATTTTATTACAATATGGTATGGAAGCACTGAAAGCTAGAATTGAAGAAGTGGTCACAGCACATTTTGAGGGAACAGAATATTTCTTGGTAGATATAAAGGCAGGACAACAACAAAAGATACAAGTATTTATTGACCAGATGAGCAAGAATATAAGTATAGATGTTTGTACTAAATTAAGTCGAAAATTAGAAGAGGTATTAGAAGCAGAAGGTTTGGTTGGTGAAAAGTATACCTTAGAAGTTTCATCACCAGGTATGAGCAACCCTTTCAAAGTGCAGCAGCAATATCTCAAAAGCTTGGGAAAATCTGTTGAAATATTGATGGCAGATGGTATTAAAATGGAAGGCGTTTTGACAAAAGTAGATGACTTAGGAATAGAGGTAGAAGAACACCTTCAAAAAAAGAAGGGACAAAAACCTGATATTATACCACACAGTCTTTTGTTTAGTGACATAAAAAATGTAAAAAAGAAAATAACATTTTGAACCACTTTAAGCATTTCTGAGGTTGGTCGTCAAACACCAAATCTAAATGTGCAAGCCATATAAAATGCTTTAAGTTTCAAAATTCAAAAACCAATGGCACGAAAAGTAAGTAACTTAAACTTAGTTGAGTCTTTTTCAGAGTTTAAAGAGTTTAAAAACATCAACCGCCCAACCATGATGAAAGTGTTGGAGGATGTGTTTAGAACGTTGTTAAAAAAGAAGTACGGTACAGATGACAACTTTGATATTATTGTCAATACAGATAAAGGAGACTTAGAGATTTGGCGAAGACGACAAATTGTGGAGGATGGAGCCATCGAAGATGACACACAAGAAGTAGAAATAAGTGAAGCTTTAAAAATAGAGAAGGATTATGAGGTAGGAGAAGAACTATATGAAGAAATAAAAATATTTGAATTTGGTCGCAGATCTATATTAGCCGCTCGTCAAACATTGATTTCTAAAATCATGGAGCTTGAAAAGGATGAGTTGTACAAAAAATATAGTGATCGAGTAGGAGAAATCATTAACGGAGAAGTTTACCAAATCTGGAAAAGAGAGATTTTGGTATTAGACGATGAAGGCAATGAGCTTATTTTACCTCGTAATGAGATGATTAAGAGCGATTTCTTCAAAAAAGGGGACAATGTTAGAGCGATTGTAAAAGAGGTGGATTTAAGAAACAATGCGCCCATTATTCGCCTTTCTCGAATTGATAATAACTTTTTGGCTAAATTATTGGAGTTGGAAGTACCAGAAATTTTTGATGGCTTGATTGTCATTAAAAAAATTGTGCGCCAACCAGGTGAAAGAGCAAAAGTAGCTGTAGAGTCTTATGATGAACGTATTGATCCTGTAGGAGCTTGTGTCGGAATGAAAGGATCTAGAATCCATGGGATTGTAAGAGAGTTGAAGAATGAAAATATAGACATTATCAACTTTACAAACAATATGCCTTTGTTTATTCGTCGTTGTTTAACACCTGCTAAAATCAATTCAATGAATATTGATGATGATGAAAATAGGGTGGCTGTTTACTTAGATCCTGAAGAGGTGTCTAAGGCAATAGGCAAAAGAGGTGTCAATATTAATTTGGCAAGTAAGATGACGGGATATACTATAGATGTCTATAGAGATACAGACGATTTTGAGGAAGAAGATGACATCTTGTTAGAAGAATTTACAGATGAAATTGACGAGTGGGTAATCAAAGTATTAAAATCTATCGGTTTAGATACTGCTAGAAGCGTGTTAAACTTAGATAGAAAAGAAATTATCCGAAGATCTGATTTGGAGGATGAGACTGTTGATTTTGTCATTAAAGTCTTTAGAGAAGAGTTTGAAGATGAAGCAAAAGCTGCTGTAGAGGCAAAAGTAAAAGCTGTTGAAATAGAAGCAAAAACTGCTGAGACGGAAGTAAAAGCTGTTGAGACAGAAGTAAAAACTACTGAAGAAGAAGCAAAAATAGTTGAGACAGAAGCAAAAACTGCTGAGACGGAAGTAAAAGCTGTTGAGACAGAAGCAAAAACTGCTGAGACGGAAGTGAAAGCTGTTGAGACAGAAGTAAAAACTACTGAAGAAGAAGCAAAAATAGTTGAAACAGAAGTAAAAGCTGTTGAGACAGGAGCAAAAATTGTTGAGACAGGAGCAAAAGCTGTTGAGACAGAAGTGAAAACCACTGAGACAGAGGTTGTTGAGGAGAAAGAGGAAGCAAACGATTCTAAAACGGCTGTAGAAACAACAGCTGAGGATGTCATAAAGGATGAATCTAAAAATGAAAAAGATGATGTGATAGAAGAAGAATAAATCCTTTTATTTGGCATACAACTGTGGCAACTAGTGATAAAAATTTGCTAAATAGCATAATTTTTGTTATTATATATTCAAACGTTTGGAACGTAATAACTGCTTTGAAGTAAAGTAGGCTTTTGTTAGCCTTTAAATTTTTACTCAAACAATAATAGTTAAGCCCTTGTTGATTAACGGGGGGTCGTAATTTTTTCAGTTAAAAGCCTTTTTGGGTAAAAAACTGTAGTTTAACCTATAAAACATTAAATGCCAGAAGTTACAAAGGGAACAAGAATGGCCAAGGTTGCCAAGGAGATTAATTTAGGAATCGAAACGATTGCTGAACATCTTCGTAAGAAAGGCTTTGAAGTGGACGCCAAACCCACTACAAAGATAACAGGGGAGATGTATGCCATTCTAAAAAAAGATTTTAGCTCTGATATAGCTTTAAAAGAAAGAGCTGAACAAGTGACCATTGGTCATAAAAACAGAGAACGCCTTGAATTAGACGATGATGGTTCTATTCAAGCGGTAAAGCCATCTGACATACCTCAAGTTGTTGCAGATGCTACACCACCAGTTACAGAAAAAGAAGAAGTTGTAAAATCGGAGGAAACGGTTGAGTTAGATAAAACAGAACAAACCGCAGTAGATGAATTGGTGAAGGAAGTTACGACAGCCCAGACCACTGCGCCTGTTGTTGAAGCAAAGCCACCTACCCCCACTCCCGCAATAGTAGAAGATGCTATTCCAGAGGAAAAAATCCCAGAAAAAAAGGTTGTAGAAGCAGTAGAGGAAAAGCCTATTGTAGAGCCTAAGCCTGTAGTCCCAAATGTTGTTGAGGCTAAGACTGAAACTCCAAAGGAAGTAGCTACGCCAAAGGAAGTAGCTACGCCAAAGGAAGAAAAAGTCGTTGAACCACCTGTGGTGGAGAAGACTCGAGTAGAAATAGTGGAGGCAAAAGTAGAAGCACCAGCACCCGTAGAAGTACCACCAGTACCAAAAGTCGATACGCCAGAGGAGAATAAGATAGAGAACATTAAAACGGCTGATTTGGATGGTCCTAAAGTTATTGGCAAAATTAACTTATCTGATATAGAAAAACCTTCTCGTAAGAAGCAAGGAAAGAAAGTTAATAAAAATATTGCTGCTAAAGGTAAAGTTGGTGGATTGGAAAGACCTGCTCGTAAGAAAGAAAAAACAGGTAGAAGAAAACCTGATAGACCTATTACTAAGAAAGCAATTGAAACCAAAAAACCTGCTTCTAATAAACCACCAGTTGCAGAAGCAACTCCTAAGAATACCGTTAAGAAGCCTGAAGTTATAGAAATTCATAAGCGAGTTGTACCTAAATTAGAAGGTCCTAAAGTATTGGGTAAGATAGAACTGCCTGTTGAGACTGATAAAAAGGACAAGAAGAAAAAGCGCAGACGAATCCAACGTCCTACTACTAAAAAGCCAAGAACAGGCACAGGCAACCAACAAGGAAACAACAACAATAGAAGTACTAGCAGCGGTAATAATAACAACAATACGGGTAATCGTAGTGGCGGAGGAAATCGTAGCAACAATACTTCAGGCGGTGGCGGTAATAACAACAATCGTGGTGGCAACCGTAGTAATTCAGGTCGCAATGATAATCGTGGTAGAAGACGTCAACAAGGACAAAATATTGATGCCAAATCCAAGGAGGTTAGCGAAAAGGAAATTCAGGAAAAGATTAAGGCTACTATGGCCAAGCTGTCTGGCAAAAATAACAAAAATGACCGTTCAAAAAGGAGAAAAAACAAAAGAGATGCTGCTGCTGAAAAAGCCGCTGCTAAAAAAGAACAGCAATTAGAAGAAAGCAAAATCTTACAAGTTACAGAGTTTATCACTGTAAAAGAGTTAGCGAGTTTAATGGACTCCTCACCAACAGCGATTATTCAGACTTGTATGCAATTGGGTACTTTTGTTTCTATCAACCAGCGTCTTGATGCAGAGTTAATTGATCTTGTTACAGAAGAATTTGGTTTCCAAGTACAATTTATTGATGTATCAGATGATGAGGAAGTAGACGATTTTGTAGATGAGCCAGAAAACTTAAAAGACCGTGCGCCGATTGTTACAATAATGGGACACGTCGATCACGGAAAAACTTCATTGCTAGATTATATTCGTAGTGCCAATGTTATTGCGGGTGAGGTCGGAGGAATCACACAGCATATTGGCGCTTATGAAGTAACAACAGATAGTGGTAAGCAAATCACTTTCTTAGATACACCAGGTCACGAAGCCTTTACTGCGATGAGAGCAAGGGGAGCAAAAATTACGGATATTGCCGTAATTGTGATTGCAGCAGATGATGCAGTGATGCCACAAACCAAAGAGGCAATCAGTCACGCACAAGCCGCAGGTGTTCCAATCATTTTTGCTTTTAATAAAATTGATCGCCCTAATGCCAATCCTGAAAAAATTAAGGATCAACTAGCACAAATGAATATGTTGGTAGAAGATTGGGGTGGAAAATATCAATCTGAAGAAATTTCGGCTAAGTTTGGTAAAAACATAGATGGTCTTTTAGAGAAAATTCTACTAGAAGCGGAGTTATTAGAATTGAAAGCGAATCCAGATCGTGAGTCTGTTGGGTCAGTTATTGAGGCTTCTTTGGATAAAGGTCGAGGGTATGTTACCACTGTTTTGGTACAAACGGGTACACTCAAAATAGGAGATATGGTGGTTGCTGGATCAAATTATGGTAAGGTAAAAGCGATGTTTGATGAAAGAGGCATGAGAGTTGATGTAGCTGGACCTGCAACACCTGTTTTAATCTTAGGCTTAAATGGCGCACCTCAAGCAGGAGAGAAGTTCAAAGTTTATACTTCAGAACAAGAGGCGAAAGAATTGGCAGTGAGGCGTGAGCAGATTATGAGAGAGCAAGGGCGTCGTACTAAGAAGCACATCACATTGGATGAAATCGGCAGACGATTGGCTTTAGAGAGCTTCAAAGAGCTTAATTTGATTGTGAAAGGTGATGTGGATGGATCTGTTGAGGCTTTAGCCGATTCATTATTGAAACTTTCTACAGAAGAAATTCAAGTCAATGTTATCCATAAATCAGTTGGTCAAATCTCTGAATCAGATGTATTGTTAGCCACTGCTTCGGATGCGATTATTATTGGTTTCCAAGTCCGACCTTCTTTAAATGCCCGTCAGTTAGCCGAGAAAGAAGATATTGATATTCGATTGTATTCAATCATCTATGATGCCATTGAGGAAATCAAATCTGCAATGGAAGGAATGCTAGAGCCAACGATTGAAGAGAAAATTGTAGCGAATGTAGAAATTCGGGAGGTCTTCAAAATCACTCGTGTTGGTACTGTGGCAGGTTGTGTCGTACAAGATGGTAAAATCACTCGCAATACGAAGATTCGTCTTGTTCGGGAAGGTATTGTCAAGTACTCTGGTGAGTTGTCTTCCTTGAAGCGTTTCAAAGATGATGTCAAGGAAGTTACTTCTGGTATGGAGTGTGGTATGACAATCAAGAATTACAATGACCTTAAAGTTGGAGACATTATTGAGGGATACGAAGAAATTGAAATCAAGCGTACACTCTCTTAATAACGCCTTATTAAAAAGATATACTAAGCCCTTTGACGATACGTTGAAGGGCTTTTTTTATGTCCTTTCTGGGAAGAGAACAATTTTTGTCTAAGATCAAAATGGTGAATAAAATTAGGAGCGAAAGGTCAGGAGCTTCGTCGTGACGCTAAGTCCTGCTATCTGTTCTTATCGTTTTGCCCTGCTGATATTTGCCTTGCAAAAAACGATACCACGTCTATCAGGGCTATTTTGGATGGTCGGTGGGTTAGTGGAGGATGGAGATATATATAGCAACCCTAATTTGGTTCAGGAATTTTATTTCACGCAAAGAGCGCAAGGATTTTTAATGCAAAGAAGCGTAAAGCGCTACAGAAACCAGTCTATTTGCGAAAAATCTGCGACTAACACTTTATCTATTTTCAAATAGGATTGCTATATATTGAATGGATCTTTACAGAGCTTATTTTTTTGAGGTGGCTAATGCTTCTTTGTAGGTATCAATGGCTCTTTGGCGGGCAAATTTGTGATCTACGATGGGTTGTGGATAGGCATCTGTTCCCCATTCAGAAATCCATTTTTTGACATAGACCAATTGTTTGTCGAATTTTTGAAGTTGGGTGGTGGGGTTGAAGATGCGGAAGTAGGGAGCTGCGTCACAACCAGAACTTGCTGCCCATTGCCATCCTCCGTTATTGGCAGCTAAGTCGAAATCCAATAGTTTTTGAGCAAAGTAGGCTTCGCCCCATTGCCAATTTATGAGTAGATGTTTTGTTAGAAAACTTGCTGTAATCATGCGTACTCGATTGTGCATAAATCCCGTTTCATTTAATTCTCTCATCCCTGCGTCTACGATTGGGTAGCCGGTTTTTCCTTCACACCATGCTTTAAATTCTGTTTCGTTGTTTCGCCAGGGAATATTGTTGTATTGTGGCTTGAAGGCAGAGGTGGCCGTGTGTGGGAAATGGTAGAGAATCATATGGTAAAAGTCTCGCCATATTAGTTCATTTAAAAAGACTTCACTTTTTTGTTTTGTATTTTTTGCTAATTCTCGGATGCTGATTGTACCGAAACGTAGGTGTACGCCTAAGCGAGAGGTACTTTGAAAACTTGGGAAGTTGCGTTGTTCTGCGTATTGTTCTATGATAGAGGCCTTAGGAGTGGAGGCTGGAAAATTTGTAGGGATGGGTTGAAATCCTAAATCCTCTAAGCTTGGTATTGTAAGGGGCTTTGTTTTAAAGAAGTTACTGAAATGCTTTTGTGTGGGATGGCCTTGTAGATGAACGTCTTGTAGATTGGCTTTCCATATTTTGCTGTAGGGTGTAAAAACGGTGTAGGGTTTTCCATCTTTTTTGAGGACTTCATTTTTGTCGAAGATTACATGGTCTTTGTATCCTTTGAATGGGATGCTATGTTTTTGTAAAAGTTCGTATACCTTTTTATCTCTTTCTTGAGCGTAGGGTTCGTAGTCTCTGTTGGTGTAGACTGCTTGAATATCGTAGTTTTTGAGGAGGTCTTTCCATATGTCTATGGGGTTGCCGTGCTTTATGAGTAGACTGCTTTTGAGGTCGTTGAGTTGTTTTTGTATTTGGGTGAGGTGGTCATGGATAAACTGAAGGCGTTTGTCTTTTTTGTCCTCTAATTTGTCTAAGATTTGTGTATCGAAGATAAATAGGGGAAGTACAGGGGCTTCGTTCTGTAAGGCGTGATATAAGCCTGTATTGTCGTTGAGGCGAAGGTCTCTACGGTGCCAAAAAATAGTGATAGGTTGCATAGTTTTTGTTTTATTTGATAACAGTTTTTTTGGTATTTTGTTTAAAATGATAAGGCGATGGTAGAGACCATGCAAAAATAGCCCTGATAGCAGTGGTATGGCTTTTGGTTTATGTGGTTTTTATTGTTTATGTAGTTTTTGTGGTTGTATCTTGAATCTACTTGATAATCCGTAAAAAGCCATAAGAACGGATAGCAGGCCTTTCTGTGATGACGAGGATTGACCTTTCGCTCCTAATTAATTGTATTTTTGGGGTATAAAAAAAGCCACTCCTTGAGGGGGAATGGCTTGGTAAATATTGTACATGTATGTAGTGTTTAACTGTCTAAAAGTTTTTCTAAGGCGATGCCTCTTGATCCTTTGATAAGGATAGTTGTATTGGAAAATTTTTGTTTTTGAAACCATTTGGCAGCATCAGCACTGTTTGCAAAGTGTTTGTGTCCGTTGGAAAACGGCGCAAATTCTTCTCCTACCAACACGACTTGTTTGAGGTCCATTTTTTTGATGGACTTCACTATATTTTCGTGTTCTTTGGAACTGTATTTGCCCAACTCCAGCATATCTCCTAAGATGACAACTTTCTTTTTGCTGTCCATTTCTTGTAGGTTGCTTAGTGCAGCCTTCATGCTCGAAGGATTGGCATTGTAAGCATCTAAAATAATGGTGTTAGAACCTTGCTGAACCATTTGTGAACGGTTGTTGGTCGGTGTGTATTTTTCGATTCCTTTCTTTATGTTCTCATTGGTTACATCAAATTTTGTTCCAACAGTGATGGCGGCTAATACATTGTCTATATTATAACTACCAATGAGTTGGGTGTTGATTTGTATGGCATCATCTTTTTTGGGTGTCCATAAAACGTTTAGATACGGATTTGCCTTTTGAAGTTTGCCATTGATATCATAGAAATTTCCTGTACCATAGGTCATAACCCTTTTCATAAAGTAGGCGACTTCTGCCACTTTGAAATCATTCATATTTACAAAAAGCTCTCCTTCGTTGGCATCCAGATATTCAAAGAGTTCTCCTTTTCCTTGTTGTATGCCTTTTTCACTTCCGAAGCCATCTAAATGCGCTTTTCCAATATTGGTGATTAGACCAAATTTGGGTTGAGCCATGTGACAAAGCTCATCAATTTCATTGAGATGGTTTGCGCCCATTTCGATGATGGCAATTTGATGTTCGGGTGTAATGGACAAGATGCTGAGAGGTACCCCAATATGATTGTTTAGGTTCCCTTTGGTAGCAAATGTCTTGTAGGTTGTACTAAGAACAGCGTTTATTAGTTCTTTGGTAGTTGTTTTACCGTTGCTGCCAGTAATAGCAATAATAGGAATCTTCAGTTTTTTGGCATGTTGTTTTGCCAACTCTTGTAGCGTAGCCAAGCTATTTTTGACGACGATGCATTTATCACTCGTGTTATAAGCTTCATCATCAATAATAGCATAAGCAGCACCTTTTTTCAAGGCTTTTTCAACATACTTGTTTCCATTAAAATTGTTCCCAGTAAGGGCAAAAAATATTTGTCCTTTTTTAATGGTGCGTGTATCAGTACTTACTCCTTTAGATTCAAGAAAGTATTGGTATAATTTTGTTCTCCCCACGAAATTATATTATTTAGTAATTAAATAAGAAGAGATTGATTACAATAAAAACCTGTCCTGTTATGTAGTTTATAACAGTAGTTTGAGACAATATTTTTGTTGTAAAAATCCCTTTTGTCTTTAAATAGCTTGATGATTCAGGAGAATATGGAAAATTTTAAATTTTAGTTTAAGATGATTTTTTTATTGGCAATCATCTTATTTTTTGTATTTGTTATATTTAGTATGTACGTCCCTTTTGGTAATAGATGTGTTGAAAAACGGAATTGGTTTTTCCCTTGTTTGGCATAACTTGTTAACAGCTTCTTGACAAGTTGTCCTTGTGTATTATAAAGACGAATATTTATTACTTCGTCATCTTCTAAATTGAATTCTGTATAGATATAGTTTGTTGTAGGGTTCGGAAAAGCTCTGACGTCGTTATTGTTCGTGTTATTATATAGGCTTGTTGAAGGTTGTTCTATAGGGCTTGTTAATTGAGCGACCCAAGTGCCTCTGATCCCTGAAGAGGTGGGTCCAGAGCCTACAGCTTTTCCGAAAGTTCCACAAGTCCAAACAACACCAGGTTCGTTGTATTTTAAGACAGAACCAGAATAATCGCCCCATCGTTGAAATACAGGATTTGTGCTTGGTGATAGACTTCCTACAATTTTGTTTCCTTCTTTTAGGATGGTTATATCAGAATATTCTCCTTCGTTGTAGAATATAGCTGCTCCGCCTGGAAAATCCTCCAGAGAAGTAAAATTAAAGGAAATGACACATTGGTCGCTGCCTTCAAATCCAGTAAAAGATAGGTTCGGATAGGCTAAATCTTTGACAGGATCACTAATAATTTGTGCAGAAACATTCTTAGCTCCACTGAGTTCTGTAACTTGACCATGATAAATACCTGCAAGTCCTGTAGAAGGAACGACTGTTGTTGAGGTAAAATGTATTTTGTCATTTTCCTGAAATGCTCCTAAAATTCGTCCATCATTTGTTTGTAAGAACTTATTGTTTTGTTTTTGGCGAGCATCAGGAGGAACACCATAATTAAGATTACTTTGACGTACATCTACTTCTAATGTGGCATCTTCATCTGTTAAAGAGCCTGTAATTTCCATAATAAAAATACTATCATTGGTTTCATCAAAATTTCTGTTAGATAGAAAGTAAATATTGGGACCTTTTAAGTCGCTTCCACCTTGTACAGGAATAGCATTGCGAATAGGGCGATTGTCAAAGTTGGTTTGGTCCCAAAGACCTGTCAATAAATCATCTCCTACATATCCTTTATTTTTATCCAATTGCCAAATGATGGTTTGGGTAAAGCCTAAAATCCAGCTACTATTGTCTTGTAGTAAATTGATGCTAATGAAAAGTTCATCTTCTGTAAGTGCCAGCATAGGGTAATCAGACCAAGTTTCTGTTCCAAAAGGGCTTCCTGGTAAAGCGTAGACATTCCAAGAATCTAAGGGATTGGCAGTGGTCGAAAATCCAACGATAATACTGGAGTTTTCGGAATCATATTCATTGAGAAAAACGACGATAAAGCGGTCTTCTATGGGGTCATAAACGACTTTTGGATCATAAACATTGACAAGTGTGTCTAAAACAAGTGCAAATTCTGCCAAAGAGATTTCTGTGGGAGCGATGGTTGAGTCACTGACATCCATCATAAACATGGTCGAATTGACCACAGAAATTAGTTTTCCATCATTGGATATGGCTAAATCATTGTCATTGGGTTGCCCTGTCGCCTGATTGGTTTCAAAAACCTGTTGAACAAATACAGTATCTTCATTTGTTTTATAGGAAGGCGTATGAGGAGCTGTGTTTGTCTGAATCTTTTGTTTGATTTTGAGCAAATAATCCCTATAAGCAAGCCCGTCAGGAGAGGGTGCTTCATTAATATGATATAATTTTGGAAAAAAGTCTTCTTTTACCGTCTGTGGGTCAAAAGTTCCTTTTTTTTCAAATTGATAAGTGTGTCGTTCAAATTGAGCAACTAATTGTAGACCCACTAGTAAAGTAAGAACATAGATAATAGCGTATTTCATGAGGGAGAGCTAATTTAGTGTTATATTTACAGCATCAATTTTAGGGGAAAAATTGATGCTGTATAAATCAAGTCATTATATACATAAAGCAATTTTAATAATATTATAAACTTTTTAGGTAAATAAAAAACTAAGCCTGTTTAATTAAATATAAGTAAGATAGCATCTTTTAAAAAGCTAATTTATAACTTCGTCAAATTCAATACTCATATAGTTTTATCAAGGCGTCTTCGAGTCGTTTAGTGGGAAGATAGTTATTTTCTAGGGTTTTTGCAAATGGAATAGGTGTATCTAAAGAAGCAACTCTGGTAATAGGCCCATCTAAATACTCAAAACATTCTTGTGCTATAATTGCAGCAATTTCGCCACCAATACCGCCTGTTAAACTATCCTCATGTAACACAAGAACCTTGCCTGTTTTTTTAACTGATTTTATAATGGCTTCTTTGTCTAAAGGCAATAAGGTTCGTAAGTCCAATACATCCGCATCTATATCTGGATTTTGTTTGAGTACGTTTGTCGCCCAATGTACCCCCAATCCATAGGTAATAATGGATAAATCTTCGCCACTTTGTACAAGGTTGGCTTTTCCTATTTCGATGGTATAGGGTTCATCAGGGATTTCGGTACTTAGACTTCGATAGAGTGCTTTGTGTTCAAAGAACATGACAGGGTTTGGTTCGTTTATTGCCGCCATTAAAAGTCCTTTGGCATCGTATGGATTCGATGGGTAAACGATTTGCATTCCTGGCGAATGAAAAAACCATGCTTCGTTGGATTGTGAGTGAAATGGTCCTGCTGCAACCGTTCCGCCCGTTGGCATTCTTACAACGACATCTGCATTTTGTCCCCAACGATAATAAACCTTGCTAAGGCTGTTGATGATTTGGTTGAATCCGCAGGTAACAAAGTCTGCAAATTGCATTTCAACCATAGATTTTTTTCCTCGTATAGAAAGTCCCAAACCAATTCCTAAAATGGCTGATTCGCAAAGTGGTGTGTTCCGAACTCTTTCTTTTCCAAATTGATTAACAAACCCTTCTGTTATTTTAAAAACGCCTCCGTATTCTGCAATGTCTTGACCCATTAAGACAAGATTGTCGTGTTGTTCCATTGATTGTTTGAGACCGTCAGAAATGGCGTCAATGAATCTTTTTTCAGTTACCTTATTGGTTTTGGGGGTGATGACTTCGGTGGTAGAAGGACCGTAGGTTTCCGTGACTTCTAAGGTTGTAGCTTCGGTAATTTCTGGGGTATTGTAGGCAATTTTTAATTCTGATTCTATCAGTGCTTTATTGTTTGTTTTTAGCTCCGTAATGTCTGTTTCCGTGATAATATCTTCTTGTAGTAGGAACGCTTCAAAATTGCTGATGGGGTCTTTCTTCGCCCACATATCCATTAAATCTTTGGGAACATATTTTGTGCCTGACGCTTCCTCGTGTCCTCGCATGCGGAATGTCATTGCTTCGATTAAAACAGGACGAGGATTTTTGCGGATGGATTGGGCAACATTTTTGATGGTTTCGTAAACTTCTAAAATATTATTGCCATCTATGTTGTGGCTTTCCATACCATAACCAACGCCTCTTTCATAAAGGAAATCACATTTATATTGTTCGTTTACAGGTGTGGATAATCCGTAGCCGTTGTTTTCGATGAGGAAGATGACGGGTAAATTCCAGACAGAGGCTACGTTTAAGGCTTCGTGAAAATCGCCTTCACTTGTTCCGCCATCACCTGTAAATGCCAAAGCAACTTCGCCTTTTTGATCCAATAAGTTGGCTAAGGCGATGCCACTTCCGACGGCTAATTGTGGGCCTAAGTGGGAAATCATGCCGACGATGTTGTGTTCGTTTGTTCCAAAGTGAAAGGAACGGTCTCGCCCTTGTGTGAAGCCGCCTAATTTTCCTTGCCATTGTAAAAACAATTTGTGTAAGGGAATGTCTCGGTTCACAAATACGCCTAAGTTGCGGTGCATCGGTAGGATGTATTCGTGTTTTTTGAGGGCTTGGGTCACGCCTGTGGCAATGGCTTCTTGTCCGATTCCTGAGAACCATTTGCTTATTTTTCCTTGTCTGAGTAGACTGAGCATTTTTTCCTCAATCATACGAGGTAATAACATGCCTTTGTAGAGGTCTAATAAGCGTTTTTTTCCGTGTTTGTTTCGCTTAAAAGGTATTTTTGAAGCGGGTGTTGATACGATTGTTTTATTTGACATTTTGTTTTTTTAAAGTGAGATATAAGAGGTCATATTTTGGTACTGTCCATTTAAAATAGACCCGATAGTAGCGTTATAGCCTTTGTTAGTTTATGTGGTTTAAGTAGTTTATGTAGTTTTTGTGGTTACTTTACCTTGATAAAAAGGTTCACTCTTGGCTATAGTAGCGGATAGCGGGCCTTTCCGTTGCGATGAAAGACGAACCGTTGTCTCCTTATTATTATTTTTATTTTGGAGAGAAAGGTTTGTTGCTTCGTCGTGATGCATGGTCTCGCTATTCGTTATTATGGTCGAAGATGTAAGGCATTTTAAAAATGCCTTACATCTCTGACCATACCACTGCTATCGAGTCTATTTTGGATGGTCTGAACCTCTATCAAAGTTTTACGTTTTTATTTGTTGTTGGTTGTCCACCAATCGTGAAAGGTGGTTTTGGCAAATTTAGGGAGTTTTGTGTCGTTTGGAAATACTTGTTGAAAAGCTTTTTGGAAAAGAAAACCTCTGATATTGGAGGTCAATTTATCCGTGTTTTTTCGATCTAATAGCGCATTTTTTATTTGGGTTTTTAGATATTGTTCTATTTTGCTTTGTGTGTTTTGGTCTAAGACTTGTTTCCTTGTTTTGAGTAACATTTTTTCGACTTCAATATTGTATAAATTGTACAAATCGTCTTGTTCTGTGAGGTGAAAAAAGGGTAGGGACATGTATCGCTCATCGTCGTATAGGACGGGCGTAAGAATCGCTCCTGCAACGCCCGCAAATTGGGCATGGTAGTGTCGTTCATGTAGGTTGCGATAGATGGGGCAACTGCTCAAAAAGTTGGGACTTTCGATGTCATAAAGCATTTCTCGCCACTCAGAGTTGAGTAGGGAAGTGCGCCCATTGTCCAATAAAATGACGTACAATTGGGTCGGGCCATCTATCTCTTTTCCTTGTAATGGACCTAAAGATAAAGTATTAAAATTGTTGTTGAGTTTACCGTAATGATAGGTGGTGTACAGTGGCAAAATATCTTGGAGATCTTTGAGTGATGGCAAGATGCGCTCGATGCCCGCCACGACAATTTGGATGTTGCTGCAACTTGTAAGCCATGTCTGGCTGCCTTGATTGTCCGTAACAAAAATCCCACCAGAATCTGCCAACAAAAAATCGGCGTTGGTAATGCTCATTGCAGGAAATTGATAGTCCTTGATTATTTCTTGTTTGTATTTATCTAAGAGTTCTCGTAAGGTGACAGGCGGTGAGTTGGGTGTATCTTCTATCTCAAAAACTTCTTTGAGAATTTTGACAAACCTTGCTTCAGATTCTCCGATTAAATGGTGTACAGGATGGCGGCTTTTTTTGCGTAAATAGCGCAATAAAAACTGTCCTATTTCAGTAGAATGAAAGTCGATTTTTTCATCATGCAAAACCCCTTCTAATTCGATTTCTTGCAACTCAGAAGCATTCCCTGTAAAAATGCTTTTGGGCTGCGTTTGTTTGATAAGTTTTAGAATTTTTTTGATGGCTTCTGCGGCATCTTGCGCCCAAAAAACTTTGCCTTTTTTTTCTTTTATGTGTCGCTCAAAATGTATGAGATAGGAGTCTAAGTTTTTTAAGGATTCATGGCGAATGTTTTTAGCTCGTTTTTTTGCTAAATTCAAATCATCAAAATGACTTAGAGCGTGTTGGGTATCCGTTTCCAAATTTGCCAAGTTGTTTGATAATTGTTCTTGAGCATTGTTGGGTAGGAGTTTTACCTCATGTTTTTTGAAGAAAGACATATTGTTTATGTGACGGGTGACGGGTGACGGGTGCTAAGTGACTATGTTGTTTATCACTTATTTTTTGTCTTCTTCTTCAAATACATTTACCTCAATTGTTTTATCTTGATTAGCGATTTGCCAGGCAGTATAAAAAACCAATTGCGCTCTTTTGGCTAACATATCAAATTCGATTTTTTCGACAGTATCGGTTTCTTGGTGATAATCTTCGTGTGTGCCATTGAAGTAAAAAATAATTGGGATGTCATTTTTTGCGAAATTATAATGGTCTGAACGATAGTAAAAACGATTCGGATCATCGTCGGCATTGTATTTATAATCCAAGTTGATTTTGGTATATAGCTTATTTGCGGTTTCGTTGATGTCATGTAATTCAGTGCTTAAACGGTCAGAACCAATGACGTAAACGTAATTGCGATTTTCTTTGTTGTTGTTGTCGTGTAAATCATCGGTACGTCCGACCATATCAATATTTAAATCAACGATAGTTTTGTTGAGAGGGTAAATAGGATTACTTACGTAAAATTCAGAACCTAACAATCCTTTTTCTTCGCCACTAACCGTCATAAACAAAATGCTTCGTCTTGGCCCATTTCCTTCGGCTTTGGCTTTGGCAAATGCTTCCGCTAATTCTAATAAGGCAACTGTACCCGAGCCATCGTCATCAGCCCCATTAAAGATTTTTCCGTCTTTGCTTCCTAAGTGATCGTAGTGGGCTGTCACCACTAAAATTTCGTCTTTTAGATCACTTCCTTCTAAAAAACCTAAAACGTTTTCGGCTTCAAATAAATTTTGATCTTTCGTTATTTTGAATTGAATGGCAGCTTTTGATTTGATGGCTTTTGCTTTTCCTTTTTTAGTCATTTTTTTAGTCCATTTTTCTATTTTTTTAGTAGAGACTAATTTTTTAGCCATTTTGGGAGAAATATAGAAAGTATTGGCAAAATCAGAACCACTTCCATCTTGGAGCTTCATATTTTTGCTGTTGTAATAAGGCTTCATTCTTTTAGAATTTCGGCTATATTCGTCTTCATCTAAGGTAACAAATACGGCTTTTACGCCTTTCGTTTTAGCAATTTGAAGTTTTTTACGCCAATTGGTTGTCCATTCGGAGGCTTCTTCACTATTGGAGATGAGGTAAGTTCCGTCTTTTCGTTGAGGTTCTCCATTTTTGATGATGATTACTTTGTCTTTGACATTGACATTGTTGTAATCGCTGTATTTTTCATCTTGGATACCATAGCCTAAAAATAAAACATCATTGCTTGTTGTTTCTAAGGCTTCCGTAGAATTGGGAAAGGCATAAAAGTCATCAACCAATTTAAAGGTTTCGCCATTAATGTTGATGGTGGGATTGTCCCAACCGCCTTCTTGCATAGGCATGTGCTGAAAATAGGACTTATCTTTTTTGTTAGAAGGCTTAAAACCTAATTTTTGGAAGTGATCGGCGATATAGTTTGCCGCCATTTTTTGACCTTTTTTGCCTGTTTCTCTACCTTCAAAATCGTTGGAGGCTAAAACATTGAGGTGTTTTTCTAAGTCGGCTTCTGTAATGGTTTGTCCAAATTTGAAGGCGGTGCTGTCAAAAGCCATATTTTGGGCTTGTAGTGACAATAAAGCTCCAAAACATAGCAGATTTAGCCATAATAGATGAGTCATATATCTGATCATTTTCTTTTTTTTAACAAAGATAATGTTCTCTATGGCAAAGTAATAGGTTTTTTTGGTTTTTGTCGTTTCTGTGGTTTAAGTCGCTTTAGTGGTTTGAGAAGTTTTCTAAACTACGGCACTAAGAACCAAGAACTACAGAACCAAGCACTAACATGACATCTTATTCACTCTTCTTTCGTGTCTTCCGCCTTCAAATTTGGTAGATAGGAAGGTTTTTATGATTTCAAAGACGGTTTCTAAGTCCATAAATCGTTGGGCGAGGCATAGGATATTGGCGTTGTTGTGTTGGCGAGCGAGGGCGGCAAGCTCTGGAGTCCAACAAAGGGCTGCTCGAATGTCTTGGTGTTTGTTGGCGGTCATCATGACGCCTTGTCCGCTTCCGCAGACCAATATGCCGAAATCAGCTTCTTTTTTGGTGACAGCTAAGGCTACAGGATGTACGAAATCAGGATAGTCTACAGAGTCTTCTGTAAAAGTGCCGTGATCATCTACGGTGTAGTTGTTGTCTAAGAGCATTATTTTGATGGCTTCTTTGTATTGAAAGCCTGCATGGTCTGAACCTATGGAAATTGTCATTTTTTTTGGTTTTAGTGGTTTTTTTTCGTCCCATCGCCCCTTGTCTTATCCCTTCATCAAATTTAAGACGGTGGAGACAATATCTTTGTGTTGGTTTTTCAGATTTTGGTATTGTTGAGTTTTGTTGCCTTTGAAGTTTAGGAAACGCCAATTTGCTTTGATTTTTCTATATCTTATCCAATATTGAGCGGCTAATTTTCCGCCTACAATAATGCTTACTAAAAATAGTAGTGTCCACCAGATATTTTTGAAAATGAGGAAGAAGATGAGACAGAGAATGAGGTAATAGAGTGGAAATAAAAACATGCTAAAGGACATTTTTATGGAGCTATGAAACATTTTGTCTTTGAAATATTTTAAGGTAAATATATCAAGAAATTTGTAGGGTAAGTAATTGAATATAACGCCGTAAAGGTGAAAGGGGAGTAAGAGGACTAAGCCGATGATTTGTGCAAATAAACCGCCTTTGGTTGTTGAATAATCTTCTTCAAAAAGATAAGGGCGAAAATCTAAGTCTTTTAATGTATTTGTATAGATTTCTACTTTGGGTATTAAATTATCTAAAGGTTCTTTTTGTGTCTTATCTATTTCTGTTAATTGCTCAATCATATTTTGGTCGGCTTCCAATTGATGAGAGAGTATTTTGTAATCCAAATTCATTGATTGTACAACTTGTGGATTACAAATCGTGCGTAGATGCTCCATTAAATCATAACGCTCCAAATCGGGGATATGAATCATTTGTTCCTTTAATTTATCATGAGCATCATTCTTGATAATATTTAAGGTTTTCTGTGCATTTTCTTGGTAGCGTTCATAGTAATCTGCTAATTTTATGGGTTTGCCAAATTGGATTAGAAAATCACTTTTGAATTTAGTAAAATGAGCGTAATTTACACCGACAGGAATGATATTGATATCTAAGGAATAGTCATGGTCTGCTGCTGCATCAAAGCCCATGCGGGCAAAACCTTTTTTGAGAATACGCAACCTTCTTTTATCACTATGGCTGCCTTCTACAAAAATAATAAAGGATCTATTATTGGCTAAGAGTTCTTTGCAATTGTTAAAAATTCGTTCGTTTCTTTCTACAAAATCAGGACCATCTTGGCGACGATAGATGGGCATTAACTTCATTTTATTGAGAACAAAATAGACAATTTTTTTTGTGAATACATCTGAACGAGTCAAAAATGCAGGTTGAAATGCAGAAGGACTTAAAGTATTCATTGTCACAGCATCCATAAATGTACACTGGTGGTTTGCAATAAAAATAATAGGTTTGTCTTTGGGTAAATTTTCTATTCCTTTTATTTCAATATTATTGAAAAAATTAGAAACAGATATTTTGCCCCAAGTTGTCATGAAGTGATAAAAGAATGACCATTTTGATGTGACCGTGTACATTTTCGTAATTATGTTTAACTAATTTTGTATAACCATAGAGACCGTTTAAAATAGCCCTGATAGAAGTGGTATGGCAAATTAGTTTAAGTGGTTTTTGTGGTTTAAGTAGTTTTTGTAGTTCTCTACAGACGCAAGAGGTTCTTTATTTGCCATAAGAACGGATAGCAGGACTGAGCATCACGACGAAGCACCGAACCTTTCGCTCCTTCTTATTTTTATGCTGTAACCCAAGTTGTTTTTGCTTCTATATTGCTGATTCTCCTTGATTTAGGCTGTTCTTGTGAGTAGCCTATGTAGAAAAATCCCAAGCAACGATCTTGTGGCGCAAGTCCTAAAAACGTTTTCATTTCGTCGCTATATGTTGCGCCACCACTGCCCCAATAAGCCGCCAAACCATAAGCATGTGCGGTAAGCCACATATTTTGGATGGCACAAGATACGGCTGCGATTTCTTCTACTTCTGCAATGATTTTTTTTCCTTCTGTTTGGCGTTTCATGCAAATTGCTAAAATATAAGTAGCCTTGCGTGGACGATTCAAGGCCTTGTCATATTTTTTTTGCTGAAAATTTTCTGCGGCTGTTTTTTGTTTATAATGGTTGGCTTCAAACTCGCCCAATCGCTTTCGTCCCTCTTCTGCAAAAATCACAAAACGCCAGGGTTCGGTAAAAGCATGAGTCGGTGCCCAATTTGCATTTGCCAATAATTGGTCCAAAATTTCTCGTACAACTTTTTGATTTGAAAAATTTTCAGGTTTAATACTTCTACGCTGCCGAATTATATTGTTTAGGATAATACTTTGTTCCATCTCTTAATTTTCTAAAATAAGTTTCTTATATTTATGCCCAAAGGTAGAATAATTACGGCTATTCTGCCATCAATTATAATGGGTTTATACATTTATTTTTTAGGAGACAACAGTAAAGTGCTTCGTCGTTACATCCGGTCCTGCTATCCGCTATTATGGCTAATCAAGAATCACAAATCACGGAAGAACCGAACCACAGCACTAAGAACTACGGCACTTGATTAGCCATACCGCTACTATCAGGTCTATTGTTCATGGTCTCAACACACTAAACCAAGTCGTCTTAAATATAAACCTAACCAACTCTACAATTAAAAGTATAAATATAAAAATTTACCCCAATGAGAAAAATTTACTCACTAAGCTGTTTTTGTTTACTATTATTAATCAGTGTGTCTGGTTTTAGTCAAACAGAATATAATATGTCCAACAACTTTGTGACCGATTGCGAAGGTATTTTATTTGATAGTGGAGGCTTTTTTGGAGACTATGGAGATTCTGAAGATTTTACATTTACAATTTGTCCCGATAATCCGCCTACTTGTTTACAAATGGAATTTGATGAATCATCCTTAGAAGGTGGAGCGGATTTTATCAGTTTTTTTGATGGACCAGACATTAATTCCCCTTTAATTGGTATTTATACAGGAGAAATTCCTGCCCAAATAGGCGCATCAAGTGGTTGTATAACGATTCGATTCTTTTCAGATAACTCTACAACAGACTTAGGCTGGGTGGCAACATGGGTTTGCTCAGAGGAAGAATGTGCTTCACCGCCACCACCTGTACCAAGTCCACAAGATTGTATCAATGCCATTCCTATTTGTCAAGATGTATACTTTGAGCAAGACGCCTATCAAGGAGTTGGAAATGTTTCCGACGAGATTGATCCTCTTGAATCTTGTTTGGCTTCTGGAGAAATGAACGATGTTTGGTACGTTTTCACAGTACAAACAGCAGGAGAATTAGCTTTTTCCATTACACCTAATGATCTTCTTGATGATTATGATTGGGCAGTATTCAATCTAACAACAGCAGCCTGTACAGATATTAATGACGACTTTGGGCTACAAGTAAGTTGTAATTACTCTGGTGATGCTGGTGTAACAGGCCCTACAGGAGCATCAACTTTCAATAATCAAGATGCAGGAGGTACCAATCAAAATGCCACAATTCCTGTACAGGTAGGAGAGACTTATGTTATCAATGTCAGCCAGTTTAGTACCTCTACCAATGGATATACCATAGATTTCAGTGAGTCAACAGCAGAAATTTTTGATATGTCTCCTCCACAAGTAACAACAGTGGATTTACCTGTTGAATGTGGAGAAAGCACCATCACCATTAGTCTTTCTGAAAATGTGATTTGTGATGAGGTAACACCAGAGAGTTTTATTATTGAAGGTCCTAATGGTCCTTATACCATTTCGTCGATTTTAGGACAATCTTGTGCCATTGGTGGAGAATATGATAACTTATTTGAATTGCAAATCTCTCCAATGCCAACGACATCAGGAATGTACACACTTTCGTCTGATTTGGCTTTCAATGATCTTTGTGGCAATGCTTCCGACCCAATTGCCCCAATGAGTTTCACCTTAGCTTGTCAAGCAGCATTGGCTGGAATTAGCGGTACGGTTTGGAGCGATTTAAATGGAAATGGCGTTCAAGATGCAGGAGAACCTGGTTTACCAAATATTGTGGTTAATTTATATGGAAGTGATGGAACAACCCTCTTAATAACAGTGATGACCAATGCAGATGGAACGTATTCTTTTGTGGACTTAATGTCAGGAGATTATACCGTTATCGTAGGAAGCGGACCAAATGAAAGTATCATATCAACACAAGAGGCTTATACTTATACTTTGGGAGAAGGTGCTAATGAAGGCGGAGCGAACTTTGGTTACCAACCAATTTCTTGTACAGCTTCCGCAGGAACATTAGATGAAAGTACTGTAGATGATTTCTATTGTAATGAATTTAATGGCAATATTTCTGTAAGTTCAACAGGCTTTGAAGCAGGAGCAGATTATGCGCAAGTATACGTTTTAACAAATGATGATTCAAACTTAACAATCGTTGCCGTCAATACAACAGGAAGTTTTGCGACACCAAATAGTGGTTCTTACATTCCACACGCTTTAAATGTTTTGGCAGAGGAAGCACCCACAAACCTCAATGAATTGGTAGGACAATCAGCCGTTTTAGTAAGTATGACCTTAGACTGTTTTGATTTAGTTTCTGGTACTGCTTTTACTGTTTTAAGTGCCGTTTCCGTATCCGTTGATTATGAGTGTGACGCCGAAGCAGGAATCTCTACTTTAGCTGTATCCTTCACTGGAGGTTACGCACAATATGCTGCTGCCAACGGCTTATCAGGCGCAGAATACGAAGTTTCAGGCGATTTAAGTGGTTCTTATGCAGGAGGAGAAGACATCTTATTGTCTAACACTGATAATTCAGCTTATGCGATTACTGCGGTAGATGCACAAGGTTGTTCAGGAAGCGTATCAGGAACACCACCACCATGTATCAAAGTAGCCATTGAGTTATTGGATTTTTATGGAAGAGTTGCTGACAATGGCAATCAATTATATTGGTCAACAGCCTCAGAAACCAACTCGGCTGTCTTTATGATAGAACGTTCTGTGGACGGCAACAATTTTAAAAATATTGGAACAGTAGCCGCAGCAGGAAACAGCAACACCACACAAAACTATGAATTCTTAGATAGCGAAGCACCCAACACAATCGCTTACTACCGTTTAGTAGAAAAAGACATAGATGGCAAAGAAACACCATCCTCAATCATTACGTTGGAACGCCAATCAGAAATCAGCGTACTAAGCATTTCGCCAATTCCTGCAAACAACTTCATTCAAGTTCGTTTCAGCACAATTGTAGAAATGCCTATCGTTCAAGTATATGACGAAGCAGGTAGATTAGTCGAATTGTATGCACAAGACATTTCAATTGTAAAAGACGAAATGACGATTCGCATCAATGATTTACCAAAAGGTATTTACTTCATCACCATTCAAGCCAACAATCAATTAATGACCGAAAAGTTTGTAAAACAATAATGATTGAGTAGACATTAAAAGAAAAAAGAAACCCCGTTAAGCAAAAACTTAATGGGGTTTTTTGTTTTTAGAAGTAAGTGGATAAAATCAACATAATGCCATAACTAATTGATTATACATCCCTTATAAACGTTCCTTTCGCCCTTTATTTAATTCAATCCCCACTCACCACCGCAATACACTTCAACTCAATCGCAATAGGCGTCGGCAAACAATTGACTTCAACCGTTGTACGACACGCCTGTACATCCTTAAAATACTCCGCATAAATTCGATTAAAAGTATTAAAATCTCGTTGCATATTGACAAGAAAAACTGTGATGTCTACCAAGTCTTCAAACTTTGCGCCAGAAGCCTCTAACACCGCCTTCACATTCTTCAAAACAGCATGCACCTGCGCCTCAAAATCAAACGCCACAAAATTCCCCCGATGATCTAATTCCAAGCCAGGAATCTCATTCGTTTCCGCAGTACGAGGACCAATCCCCGACAAAAATAAAAGATTTCCAACTTGACGAGCGTGAGGATAAGCCCCCACAGGTTTCGCCGCTTTTTGTGTATTAATAGGTTGTTTCATATATATATGTATAAAATTTAATAAAAATAAGGAGAGAACGGTAAGTCGCTTCGTCGTCACACATGCTCCTGCTGTCCGCTATTATGGCAAATAAAGAACCTCTTACGTCTGTAGAGAACTACAAAAACTACTTAAACCACAAAAACCACTTAAACTAATTTGCCATACCACTACCATCAGGTCTATTTTGCACAGTCAGAACCGATGTTCATGAGGTTATTGAGCGGAGTTGAACCACAAAAAACTCCTATGTTCAGGTCTATTTTAAATGGACAGAACCGATGGTCATTGATTACAGACAGAACCACAAAACTTATATGTTCTAAAACATCATTGAGCACAGCGAAATAAAGCTTAAATTACTCATATGGTTCAAGGTAGGAAAATAATGACAAGATTCACATATTTACCTCCAAAATTCATTTGAAATAAGCCAAAAAAGTTGTATTTTGCAAGGTGAAAACATAGGTCAATAATTACAAGGATACCTCAATTAAAATTTAAGCAAAAATATATGGAATTTCCATCAAAATTAATCAGCAACGCAGTAGAAGAATTTAGCCGCCTACCAGGAATAGGAAAGAAAACAGCCTTACGCCTCGTCCTACACCTCCTAAAAGAAACCCCCGAAGACGTCAGAATCTTTAGCGACACCATCTATAAGATGCGCAAGCAGATAAAATACTGCAAACAATGCCACAATGTTGCCGATTCCGACATCTGCAACATCTGCGAAAGCCGCACCCGAAACCAACAACAAGTCTGCGTCGTCGAAAACATGCGAGACGTTCTCGCCATCGAAAATACCCAACACTACAATGGCGTTTTTCACGTCTTAGGCGGCGTCATATCGCCCTTAGAAGGTATCGGACCCGACAAACTCAACATCACCTCCCTATTAGAAAGAATTGAGAAAAAGGGCGTAACCGAGCTTATCATGGCACTAAGCCCCACGATGGAAGGAGACACTACCGTTTTCTACCTTTCCAAAAAACTCGCAGAAAAGCCCGTCACCATCACCACCCTTGCCAGAGGCGTCGCCTTCGGAGGAGAACTCCA
>ENA-ORXM01001969-ORXM01001969.1-marine-metagenome-genome-assembly--contig:-NODE-1969-length-25887-cov-4.294769_pt1 | contig 25887 bp, 21 predicted proteins | sample MGYA00237867_ERZ511480 | MGnify/ENA primary metagenome ERZ511480 (study PRJEB26309, sample SAMN06266103) | marine metagenome | isolation source: Algal blade | place: United Kingdom:Sidmouth, United... | reverse complement strand
CGCATCTAGACTAGAATAAAAACCACCTTCAGGAGAAGTTAATTCCGTTTCAATAAAATTTAAAGTTTCTTCAATTACCTGTTTGTAAAGTGGATTTTTTGAAACCTGATAAGCATGGGAATACAAACTCACTAATTGGCCATTGTCATAGAGCATTTTTTCAAAATGCGGAACTTTCCAAATATCATCTACTGTGTATCTTGAAAAACCTCCTGCAAGTTGGTCGTAGATCCCTCCATATGCCATTTTATCTAGAGTCAGATAAACTGCTTCTTTCGCTTTCTTGTTATTTTGCAAAACTCCCTCACGCAGTAAGAATTCATAATTGTTTGGTCTTGGAAATTTTTGTGTTCCCTTAGCCCCTCCTTCTTTAAAATCTATGTTTGTTAGAAATGCTTTGGTAATTTCATCTAGAGTGCTTCTATTAAAATTATGTTCAGAATCATTGAAAGAAATACGTTCTCTATCTTGTATTCCAGCAGTGATCTGTTCTGCATATTTTTCTAATTCCTCTGGTTTATTTTCTCTAATGTCAATAAAGTATTCCAATATCTTGATCCATTCATTTTTGGGAAAGTAGGTTCCTGCCCAAACTGGTCTACCATCTGGTAAAGCAACTGCGTTAAGTGGCCAACCACAGTTTTTTCCAGTCGCAAGGTGACAAGCAGTCATATAAACATCATCAATATCAGGACGCTCTTCCCGATCTACTTTGATGGAAACAAAATGCTCATTCATTACATTACTCACGATGGTATCTTCGAAGGATTCGTGTTCCATCACGTGACACCAATGGCAGGCAGCGTATCCTATGCTTATGATGATCAGTTTATCGTCTGATTTGGCCTTACTTAGAGCTTCTTCTCCCCATGGGTGCCAATCCACCGGATTCTTGGCATGTTGCAGTAAATAAGGGCTGCTTTCATTTTTTAAATGATTATAGACACTATCACTATTTTGCGTATGAGTGCCTGTTGTGGAGCACCCTGCAATCAGTAAAATAAAAAAAGCCAAGTTCAAATAGTTGTAAAATCTCATTAAGTCAATTATTTCTTTTTATGTAACGCATTTTTTTGTCTAAAGATGACTTTTGCTCACCTCAAATTTATCATTTATCTCAAAAAGGAACCTATAATCAACATAGTATGTTATAATAATTATGGTAATGTGAGTTTGGAGCTCCAATTAGTAATTTATTAAAGAATATAATATGCCATTATTATGAAATGGAGACGTTTAAATGGTCAGCAAATTGACCTGCCCATCAAAAAAGCAGTTGAAAATACCATCGTTAGTGAGACTGGCAAAGGACATAAATTAAAGGTTTGTATTGGTACGGATTCTCAAGTTAGGTCTGGTGTTACCGAATATGCTACGGTTATTGTATTCTTGCGAGAAAAAAAGGGTGGCTTCATGTTTATTAGTAATTACAAACAAACTACTAAAATAAGTTTGAAAGAACGTATGATAACCGAGGTTTCCAAATCTGTAGAGATCGCTTACATGCTTTGTGATCTACTTGACAAATATAGCGTCGAATTGGAAGTGCATGCTGATATCAATACGGATCCTTCGTTCAAATCTAATACTGCATTGAAAGAAGCCATGGGTTATATTCTGGGTATGGGTTTTGTTTTCAAAGCCAAGCCTGATGCCTTTGCATCTTCATCCTGCGCAGACAAAATGGTCTGATCTTTCAGGACTTTACATATATAAAAATAAGGAGATGACAAATGTATTTTGTCATCTCTTTTTCATTTCTTTTAAAGAAAAACTCTTTAGGAACTATTTAAGCCTTCGGTTAGTTATTAGAGTATCAATTCGAAGGAAAAATCTACTCCTCCAACAAAGCATTTATAACAAGTTGGTTTAATATTACCGCTTACAGCTGTGTCTGTAAAGCCATTAAATTATATTGTTTGGTTGTAGATAATTGCCTATGAACATAAGAAGAGAGAGCGTGTTAGATTCTGAATTCATATTTGAATTCACAAAGAAAAGAAAAGCTTACATTGGTTTAAGATTTATAAATTTCTTAATAGATACTTTGTCCTGCTACATTCTAGCTACATGCCTAGGTATAATAATTGGAACTGTTATTGGAGAAAATTATCTTTTTATGCAAGGTACCACAGACACGGATCTATTCCTTGATTATCTGATTTTCATATTCATTTATTTAATTTATTACTCTAGCGAATTTTTGTTTGAAGGCAAAACTTTTGGTAAGTTCTTAACAAAAACAAGAGCAATCCATAGAGTGAATCGAGAAATGGATTTTACTTCATTTCTTTTGCGCACACTATGGCGTTTTATACCATTAAATTTGTTCACCTTCCTTCCAAATATTGATGAACGCTGGCATGACTACTACTCCAGAACTATTGTGGTTTGTGATGACGACTGAGGAATGTTTTTACTTTCCCAAAAATGAATTTCCAGTGGACATTCAAACGAAGGAACAGGAACAAAAAAAGAAACCGCAAAATTTAGAATATAAAAGCGCTGATAGTGCTCCCTATTGCTCAATTCTATCGACTACAAGTTTATAATTTGGATCTTCTAAAACATTTACATCAATTATCGCAGAGGCGTTTTGAAGTAACCTTTGACAATCTTTACTCAGGTGACGTAGGTGTACTTTCTTTCCAGCCTTTTGATAGCGTTCTGTAATTTTATTAAGTGCTTCAATTGCAGACATATCTACCACCCTACTTTCTTTAAAGTCTATAATTACAACTGAAGGATCATACATTACATCAAATTTATCGTTAAAAACACTTACTGATCCGAAGAAAAGGGGTCCATAGATCTCATAGTGCTTAACGCCTTCTTTATCAATAGATTTTCTCGCTCTAATGCGGGTAGCATTATCCCATGCAAAAACCAGAGCCGCAATGACCACCCCGATGATTACAGCCAAGGCGAGGTTGTGCAAAAAGACCGTTACAAGTGTCACAACGATCATCACAAAAATATCTGATTTTGGCATCCGATTGATGGTTGAAAAACTCGCCCATTCAAAAGTTCCTATTGCAACCATGATCATCAATCCAGTAAGAGCCGCCATAGGCAATTGCTGTATTAATCCAGATCCAAACATGATAAACATCAATAGCGCTACAGCAGCTACTATACCAGATAATCTTGCTCGTGCGCCATTGGAGATATTAATAAGACTTTGACCTATCATCGCACAACCACCCATTCCAGAGAAGAAACCAGATAATATATTAGCTATACCTTGAGCTATTGCTTCTTTGTTTCCCCTACCCCTTGTTTCTGTGATCTCATCAACTATATTAAGGGTTAAAAGACTCTCTATAAGTCCTACGCCAGCCATAATGGCTGCGAATGGAAAAATTAAAGTCAAAGTTTCCAGACTCAAAGGCACTGAAGGAATATTGAAGGGCGGAAAACCACCTTTAATGGAGGCTATATCCCCTACTGTTTTGGTATCTATGCCAAAGCCAACTACCAATCCGAAAATAACTAGTATGGCAGCTAAAGAGGCAGGTATGATTTTAGTCAACTTTGGAAGACCCCAAATAATGAACATGGTCAACAACACTAGACCCAACAAAATATATAATGACTCCCCATTGAGCCAATTCCCACTTGCATCCTTGAATTGCTCCAATTGAGACATAAAAATAATAATTGCCAACCCATTCACAAATCCAAATATTACAGGATGCGGCACCAATCTCATTAGTTTGCCTAATTTTAGAAATCCTGCCAGTACTTGAAGTATTCCTGCTAACACTACCGTTGCAAAAACATACTCAGGTCCATGAGAAATAGCCAATGCTACAATTACTACTGCTACCGCACCTGTTGCACCTGATATCATACCAGGTCTTCCTCCAAGAATTGATGTAACAAGCCCCATCACAAAAGCTGCATACAGCCCTGTCAGCGGAGATAATCCGGCTATTAGGGCAAACGCTATTGCTTCAGGAACAAGCGCTAATGCTACTGTAAGGCCTGACAACACCTCTGTTTTATAATCTACTTTTTGCTTAAAATCAAAAATGTTTAAATATTTCTGCATACTAATTGTAATTCAAGTGCTTTTTATTCACTTGGATTAATAGGTTTTAATTTATATTAAATGAAAAATAAGGATCGAAATGAATACAAATCCTTAACAAAGAATGACTTAACACAAATAGTAAACCAATGTGTCAAAATCAGTCATTTTTTTGAAGCTGCGAAAGTAATTAAAATTTTTAAGGAGCACCCACTATTCCCCTTTTACTACAAAAATATCTTACCTGAAAATAAAATTTTAAATTATAGAAGAACATCTAAATCTATTTAGACAATAATTCAATTGGGCATAAAAAAAGCCACCCAATTTAATATTGGGTGGCTTTTTTAGAAAAATTCTTTTAGTCTTGTTTTCCATAAACAACACCAAATACAAGAGCTGCTGCTGCCCCCGCTAAAAGTTCGCCAATTAATAGACCACCTATGTTACTCCAAGCAGACATAGTGGCAATACTTACTCCTGTAGCTACCGCTGGGTTGAAAGCACCCCCAGAAAACGGTCCCAGTGCATAAGCACATGCCGTTACCGTAAATCCAATAGCCAATCCATAATATGAATTTCCCGCAGTGCTTTTTGTAGTTGCTGTTTGCAGAACAACATAAACCAAAGCAAATGTCCCTATAAACTCAGCTATAACCAGAGGAACAAATCCGTAGGTTGCTGCGGTTTCTGAGCTTGGTCCAGCAATATCAGGATGCATACCAAATAAAAGTCCTCCAACAAGGGCTGCAATGGCACCTCCCGCTAATTGAGCAATAACATAACCAGGTGCATCTGACCACTCGCATTTGCCTCTTAGGCATACTCCAAGCGTTACAGCTGGATTAAAATGGGCTCCTGAAATATGACCTCCTGCAAAGATCATTACCATCAATATAGAGCCAATCGCTATTGGTGCAAATCCATCAGGTGTATTGTTATTAACCGTTAATACAATAGTTAAGACAAGAAAAAAAGTCCCAATGAATTCAACAATATACTTCTTCATTGTTTTTCGTTTTATAAAGTTAGAAAATTAAATAGCCGTATGATATGGAATCTTGGGGGTAATAATGCGGATTATAATTGCTCAATATATAAAAGATTATTAATATTAGCAGTAATTTTCGGATTCATAGTGCTAACAAATACGTATAAAACAATAAATTTTCATGAAAATAGCCATAATTGGATACGGAAAAATGGGCAAAGAAGTAGAAAAGCTCATTCTTGAAAGCTCAGATTCTATTTCATTCAGGATACGATCAAGCAATAAACAGGAGATTGAAAATATCAATCCAACCAATACAGATGTAGCCATAGAATTCACAACCCCCGATAGCGCCTATCAAAATATTGAGACCCTACTCAAAAAAGGGATTCCAATAGTTTGTGGCACCACTGCATGGTTAAACAGACTTGATGAGGCAAAAGAGCTCGCAAAGAAAAATAATACGGCTTTGTTCTACGCACCCAATTATAGCCTTGGTGTAAATTTATTTTTTGCTGTGAATGAGTATATGGCAAAACTAATGGATCAACATGATTCGTACAACTTGAAAATTGAAGAAATTCACCACACAGAAAAACTAGACGCTCCTTCAGGCACCGCTGTCAGAATTGCTGAAGACCTTATCGGTCAACTCAAGGATAAATCTTCTTGGGTCAATAACAAAGACGCTACGCCAAATGAAATCGAAATTGTCTCAAAAAGAATATCAGGTGTCCCTGGGACACACACTGTTTCTTATCAATCGGAGATAGACGAGTTAAGTTTTTCACATGTAGCGCATTCTAGAGCAGGGTTTGCAAAAGGTGCTGTGCTTGCCGCAAAATACATAAAAGATAAAAAGGGTTATTTTCAAATGAAAGACTTATTGGGTTTCTGATGAGATGGGTTGGATATGAGGTAGTCGCATTTAATTGCGTTCCTACGTTCTTCTGACATCCGACACCTGACATCTGACATCCGACATCTGACATCCGACATCTGACATCCGACACCTGACATCCGACATCCGACATCCGACATCCGACACCTGACATCCGACACCTGACATCCAACATCCAACACCTGACATCCGACCTCCGACATCCGACATCCGATTAATTTATTAATGCTCAGCAAGTAAGCAATTTTGCGCGGTGAGACATTGAGTAAGGAAAAGTATTAGAATTATTAGTTGTATTTCATGGAAACAAGATCGTTCTTGATAATAATGAAGGTAGCTATTCTTAGACTAGATAAGTAAAAAACTCTAGATATTTTTTTGCTCTAATTGTTTAGCAAAATAATCAGAAAGGTTACTCAAACTATAAGCCCGCCAGAGGCGGTTCAAGTATTTTTTCGCTCGCCAGTAAAACTGGCGGCTAACACGTTTTTATTTTTTGAGCTTTTGAGTTAATAAATCCTGAAACATGAATCTTTGGTTATCAACTTACAACTATCAATAACTAATATCTTTCCACTATAAATTTCACCCCAGTATGATCTCTCAAACTAGGATCAATTAAAATCACTTCCTCAGTTTTGAGATTTTTAATCTCATTATAATCATGACTTTTGAAGAAGGGACCGTTTAAGTAGCTGTGCAGATTAACTCCAAAAAAAAATAACTCCCCATACTTATGAGTAGCAACAATCTCCTTTTGGAGTTGATGTTTTATGATCAAATAATTTGCAACTGAATTAAAGAGTGCAGAATAACCAACGCAATTTGCTTGTTTTGTATTGATCAAATCATTTGGATTTTGCGAAGCACTGTTGGATGAGAAATGGAGTATTTTCATGGTAACCTGACTTGCTAAACCAGCAATATTTTTATGACTTATGGTTTCTTTTAAAACTTCCGAGTCTACTATTTCCTTCAAAGTCTGATTGGTAATTGCAATTGGTTGCCTCTCTCCTATTGCTTTATACTTTACGCACATTCTATACATCGCTCCCTTAAAAATAAAAGCTGCAATGAGAATAAAAATTAATGTTTTAAAAGCTTTATTCATCAAAGGTTTTTAAAGAAGGTCGTTACTTGATTCATTGGATTGTTGCTGTAAGTTAGTCAACATCACTTCTTGTATTTCTAGGTTTTTTTAATAACGACACTTGCATTAAAAATATTACCTACTTTCCTTTAGGAATTAACGAACGTCAGAGGTGGGGGTATTGCTTCTACAATGGTAATTTGTCTTTACAAACTAAAAGACCGCCAATGGCGGTTCTAGTATTTTTTCGCTCGCCAGTAAAAATTGCGGCTAACATATTTTTATTTTTTGAGCTTTTGAGTTAATAAGCATCAATCTTCTGTTTTCAACACAGTTAATAGTTATGCTCTTGACTGTTTGAGACAACTAATTTAACTTCTTTTCTAAATTTCAAAAGTTCCGTATCATCAAGAGACTCAAGATATCTTTTCACCTTTCTTTTTCTCTTACTATTTAAACATGTTCCTAAATCTAAATCAATCCTAGAGCCTCCGAAAAGTTTCATGCCTGGACGATACTTACCACTTACAACAGAATCTTCTTGATTGGCTTTTACTTCATTTTCTAAACTTTCCATACATTTACAATACAAAGCAGCCTCACTTACTATAAATTTTTCTTCTTGGCAATCAGCGCTGAACGACCATAAAAGTAGATTAAGAATAATAAGTTTGATGACAAATTTTGGATGCATGATATATTAGTTCTGACTTAATATGAAATATTGATTTCAAACCTTTTACTAATAACTATTTTATTCAAAACTTATTTCAACTTCCTTCTTTTAGTTAATACAACTCTAAATACAAAAAGCCCTGGCGCTACGCCAAGGCTCTAATTTCTTTATAATAATAATATAATTTTCTACTTAAAACGCTTAAGATCCCATTCCCCCTTCACGTGCTTTTCTCATACAGTTATGGATCTTCTCCATAAGTTCTTCAGGACTAAAAGGCTTACCAACATGATCATTCATTCCGAACAACTTTGCTTTCTCTGTTTCTGAAAGGAATGCTGAAGCCGTTAAAGCTATGATCGGCACTTCCTTTTTTCTCGGATCTTCCATGCTTCTTATTTCTGAGGTAGTTTTGTACCCGTCCATCACCGGCATTTGGATATCCATTAAAATTAAGTCAAAGTCTTCTTGTTTCATAGCTTCCAAAGCCTCTACTCCATTCAAGGCCGTGGTCGTTTTTATATTTTGATCGTTAAGCATCTTTGCAACAACCAATTGATTGATTTTATTATCCTCGACGATCAATATCTTTAGACCTGATAAAGAAGGTACTGCTCCTGGAACCGAATCACTTTGTGTTTTCACTTCTGAAACTGGCAGTTTAAATGGAATAGACATTAAGTACTGTGTACCTTCGTTGATCTTTGTGTTGATCTCTAATTTACCATTTTGTAATTCTGTCAATCGTTTTGCCATAGCTAGTCCCATTGTTTGTCTTTGGTATCCTTTAAAAATATCATTGTTTTCCATTCCATTAGAAGGAGCCTCCTCAAAAAGTTTGCTCAATAAACTTGACTCGAGACCTCTTCCTGTGTCTGAAACTTTTATCCTTACAAGCGCTTTTCTAGTATTGTATTCTTCTAGGTAAACTTCTAAGTTAATCATCCCACGGTCTGTCGTTTCTAGGCATTGGTGAAGTATGTTACTTAATATTTGATTCATTCTCGAAGAATCCCCCATCAAGGTTTCTGGTATCCTTTCGTCATAAATGAAGCTTAATTTTAAGCCTTTATCTTTGACCGGTGTTCCGAATCTTTTATATATCTTAGTGAAGACTGGTTTTGGTGCAAACGCTCTATTTACGAAAGTCAATTTACCTGCTTCTATTTTTGAGAAATCAAGGATATCATTTATAAATACCGATAGATTATTTGCAGAAAACTGCAAATTTTCTAACTGATCTACCTGATCTGCTTTAGGTTCGTTGTTTAATAAATTATGTGAAATACCTACAATCGCATTCATTGGTGTTCTCATCTCGTGAGACATTCCTGCTAAAAATTGATCTCTTGCAAAAGAAGATTTTTCGATGGATTCTCTTTCCGATATTTCTGAAAGCAACTTTCCGTTCAAGCCGTTCAAGGCAACGTTTTTTTCTTCCAACAATACATTTTGCTTATCAATCTCCATTTTTTGAGACTGGATCTCGACATTTTGAGCATTCAATATTTTATTATCTTTCTTCTTAGTATTATATCCCCTCCACATGTTAAATCCTAAGAGCATTCCTAAGCCTATCAGCGCTAAAAGAAATTTTCTGATTCTGCTCTCAGCGGTTTGCTGTACTCTCAAGCCAGCAATGGTTTGCTCTTGTTCTGAGACTGCAAACTGCGAATTATACTTAGTCTTTAATTCATAAATCGTTTGTGCTTTCTCCTTGTTAAAAGCTACCGCCTTACTCTTATCATAAAATACATGATACTGATATGCTTTTTGAAATTTTCCAAGTTTTTCGTAACCAACTGCAATCCCTTTGAAAATTTCGTGAGCATTTTGATTTTGGCTTTCTGTACCCAAAACATCACCTGCTTTATCCAGATTTCTTTCCGTTCTTTTATTATCTCCAACTTTAAAATAGTTATTTGACATATTTACATAAGTCGTGGCAATACCTATTTTATTTTCTAACGATTCCCAAATCTGCAGGGCATCTTTATTCGCTTGCAAAGCCATTTTATTATTATCCTGTGCTTGATATACTTTCGCTATATCCCATAATATATTAGCTTTCTTTTCCAATTGATTGGTGGAATTATAGATATCTCTTGAGGTATTAAAATAAACCATCGCTCCTTCAAAATCATCAAGATCAAAAACGATCTTTCCTAACTTAGTAGCCATATCAGCTGCACCTTCTAACTGAGAAGCTTGTACTTGAAGATCAAAAGCTCTTTTATAATGTTGTTTTGCTTTACCATAAAGCTTTTTTGTAAGAAACACATCACCAAGGCAGATATGGGTTTGTGTTGCTTGTGCTTTATTTTGCAATTTTCCACTAATAGCTAAAGATTCATTGAGGTATTTTTCAGCATCAACATAATCCTTCTGATTGTATAAGATCTTTCCTATGTAGTGTTTCGCAACAGCTTCTCTTTCTGGATCTTTTAAAGCAATTGCAGTTTTTTGCATTTCTAAAAATTGTCCAATACTGTTTTTATAATCATATTTTTCAAAAAATAAAAGGCCTTTATGTAGACATAGATCTGCATATCCTTCCTTATCATTTTCTCCTAATGCCGCAGTTGCTGAAGTTATAAAAGCTTCAGCTTTATTAAGATCTTTTGCTTTTAGCGAAGCATCAAATACCTTATTAACCAAAACAACTTTTGTTTCAGGAGTATTAGCAGCTGCCGATTGATTCTCTGTCGAGGAAATACATAGGAAGCCGATCAGTACAAGCCCAATAAATAAAATGAACGAATTATGAAAGATAGATTCAATCTTGACCATTATAATATTTTAAAAACCTGAAAAATCATATCCTCAAGATCTTGATCATCTATCAAACACCAAGGATATATGGTAATTTTACTTATATCTCAAATATGATGCCGTAGAGCAAGCTGATCCAGTCATAAAACAAATTGTTAAAAACTTTAACGAGACCCCTAATTGACTCCTAACCAGTTGACTTTCATATACTTACAGTTAAATAAGGCTTAAGTGACGATGGTTCAGCCAACTATTTTGGAATATTTGGCGTTTTAACTATGAAACACGATAATATTCCCTAACCGGAAAAAGAAATTATGGGTGTTCTCATAGTGTGTGGTTTAAATGTAGCAAGTCAAGCAATTGAACTTGCTACTTTTTTATGTCCAAAATTCTATCCAAAATAAGCGCCTCTCTAAGCAAAGACTTCCTACCTATTTGTCTATTTTTACAACATGATCAGCGATAGGACGGTACAACTCATTTTAGATACAGCCAGGGTTCAGGATGTAATAGAGGAGTATGTCAACTTGCGAAAGCGCGGAGCCAATCTACTAGGTCTTTGTCCTTTCCACAATGAGAAGACCCCTTCGTTTACAGTTTCTCCTGCTAAGAACATCTACAAATGTTTTGGCTGTGGCAAAGGAGGCAATGCCGTTCAATTTTTAATGGAGCATGATACCATGTCTTTTCCCGAAGCTTTGAGACATCTTGCTGGTAAGTATAATATACAGATTGAAGAAACGCATCAAAGCGATGATTACCTAGAGCAAAAGCAGCGGAAAGAAAGCCTCTACTTGGTCAATCAGTTTGCAGAGGAATTTTTCAAAAATGAACTGATCAATACTGACGAAGGTAAATCCGTTGGGATGAGTTACTTCAAACAACGAGGCTATCTACTTGATACCATTGAAAAGTTTGGCTTGGGTTATTGCTCTTCAGCTCCCGATAAACTAACCAAAACAGCATTAGCAAAAGGTTACACGATTGAGTCACTCAAGGAGTTGAGACTGACAAACAATTATGATAAAGATTTTTTTAGGGATCGTGTGATGTTCACCATCCACAATTTAAGTGGAAAGCCAATCGCCTTCGCAGGCAGAACCTTAAAGACCGACAAAAAGATCGCCAAATACGTCAATAGTCCAGAGTCGGAACTATATGTAAAAAGTCGCGTCCTCTATGGTATTTATCATTCCAAAAAAGCAATTAGAAAACAAGATGAGTGCCTTCTAGTTGAAGGCTATACAGATGTAATCTCGCTACATCAATCTGGTTTTGAAAATGTGGTTGCTTCATCAGGTACATCACTAACTGAAGATCAAGTAAGGCTGATAAAACGATTCACACAAAATCTAAAAATACTTTATGATGGTGATGCTGCAGGAATGAAAGCTGCAGACAGAGGATTGAATATTGCATTGGAGCAGGATATGAATGTCAAAGTGGTGAGTTTGCCTGTCGGCGAAGATCCTGACTCCCAAGTTAGAAAACTTGGTAGCGCCGGTTTTACCGATTACTTAAAAGACAATGCTTCTGATTTCATTTTGTACAAGACAAAATTATTAATAAAGGAAACAGCGAATGATCCGATTGCAAAAAGTGATGGTATAGCTAATATCATCTCTACAATCGCATTAATTCCTGATGCAATGAAGCGGGCGGTATACATCAAGGAATGCGCTCAATTGCTTCAACTTGATGAGGCTGTTTTTATAGAATCTACTAATACAGCCTTGAAGAAAAATGTCCAAAAGAAATGGACAGAAAGAAAAAATCAAGAACGAAGAGAAGCCACCCAAGCTGAACGAGCACCAGCGTTAGAAAACAATGAAGTTGTTCAAAAACCAAAAGGTCAACAAACAAGTTCTGCAAGAGGGAAAGATGAATTTAAAGAAAAAGACATTGTCCGTATACTAGTTAATGCAGGACAAAAAGCATTTTCTGAAGATGAGCCAGACCTAACTATTGCAGAATTTGTACTATCCAATATATCTGATGTATTGGACAAATTTGACAACCCAAAATATGAACAATTCATAAGAATATATAAAGAAGAAGTGGATGGCGGAAAAAATCCAGGCCTTCATTTTTTCATCAACCATAAAGAAAAATCCGTCAGAGATCTTGCGATAGATTTGAGTTCTTCTCCTTTTGAGTATTCTCATAATTGGAAGGATAAACATGATATCACGTTAAGGACGCAACCTGATCCAGATGAAAATTTTATGGAAGACGCCTTACAATCTGTTAAATATTTCAAATATTCAAAGATCAATAAAAAGATTGAAGACAATAAGAAAAAGATCTCTACTTTAAAGGTAGAAGATGTCAACCAACTTCAACACTTGTTGAAACTTCATCAAAAACTTATGGCCATCCGAAATGAATTGGCCATGCAATTGAACATTGTGCTGATGGATTAATGATTGACTCTTAGCCAACCAATACATCTTGAAACCTACATGAAAATAAGTCTAAATAACTAATTATGAAAAGACTCATTTTTGTTCTATGCTGCTTTCTTCTACCCTATTGTATAATAGCACAAATCAAGCCTAGCACCTTTGCCAAAGATTTTACGATCACTGATCTTGATGGAAATCAACATAATCTCTTTGAATATCTTGACGATGGAAAAGTAGTCTTGGTAGATATATTTAGCACCTGGTGTCCGCCATGTTGGGAATATGTAAATTCTGGGGCACTTCAAAAGATGCACAAGAAATATGGCAAAAATAATGTTGTGGTACTTCTAATAGAAGGAGACAAAATGAGCCCTGATGACTGCATCGTTGCTGGACCCGATTGCAAAGAAATTATGACAAGAGGCAATTGGAAAGAAATTGTAAATTTTCCAATTGCAGGAGATGTAGGTCCAGAGATCGCAAAACTTTACGGCGTGCAGTATTTCCCAACAGTGCTCATGTTCTTTCCAAATCGTCAAGTCCAAGAGGTTGGGCAAATCCCATTTAAAGATTTGGTTGAAGTCAAAAACAAGAAAAAACATTATAAGGTAAAAAAGGAAAATAACGTCGCAAGTTTAGCATCAAACTTAAGAGATCTAAATTGTGGAACATTGAATCCAATGTTCAAATTTCAAAACTTAGGTACTAATAATCTAAAGAGCTTTAATATAGATCTGTACACAAATGGAAAATTGATCCAGACTAAATCCTGGGTGGGAAACGCTGAAACTTACGAGATCATTGATCTCAATTTAGGCCCCATATCATTGGAGCATAAAAACGAACTGATCATAAAAGCGCGGCTTCCAAATGGAGAAAAGGATCGAAAAAAGAAAAACAATTTATACTCTAAAACAATTTGGGTACCTACCTTTAAACAAAATGAAATCTTCACATTTACGATCAGAGATATCGGCGAAAACAACAGCGTGGATATAAAAATAATTGCCCCTGATGGTAAGTCAATATTTGAATTATTAGAACAAAAGAATCAAAAAGCTGGAATCACCATCGATACAAAAGATTTAGAAATGAACGAGAATGGCTGTTATACCCTACTTATAGAAGATACCTACAAAAAAGATAAAACCTATAATGAGAACTTGACAGTGTCAATTAATTGTAAAGACTTCATTTACATAACAAGAAGAGATCAATTTGAAAAAAGCTCCCGAGGAAAGTTACAACTAAAAATTCCTTTTCAAAAAATTTAGAAATTAGAAATTAGAAAAAAGAATGGTTCAAATGCTGCTATCGAAAATGAAAAGTAACTGTCTAATTTGATTAAAAAGTCAATGTATTTTGTTTATTTTTATGCAAATCTTGCTTCTTTCTGAATTGCAGTTTAAATATATCCTAGATTAAGCTAAAATAAAATAGCTTATAGCTTTCAACACAAGAATATTTATTCGCAAAACCTAAAACCTCAGATTATGAAAATTAAATTTACTTTATTAAGCTCCCTAATTTTTTTGTTTATTCATTCACTAAGCTGTCAGTCACTTTTGACCATTGGGACTGAATGGTATTACAACTATACCAAGTTTGATGGCCCGGAAATTAGTTTCAACCACTGCCAAATTATTGGTGACACCATTATTGAAGGCAGAGATTGTTTAATTTTTAATAGGAACAAACTATCCTGTGATGGTCGATCAAAGACGGATTTCATTTATGAAGAGAATAAAAAAGTCTACTTCTACGAAACCGAGCTACAAAAATTTACACTCCTTTATGATTATAATGCAGAGGTAGGAGAAGTGTTAACAATGGATTTCTGGCATCAATTCAGCTTCACTCAAGATACTGTTTATCATGTAAGAATTGATTCTATCGATACCTATCAATATGCAGGGATGGATTTGAAAAGATTTTATGTTTCTTACGACATAAGAGATCAAGATGAAATTGATTTTTCCAGTTATTCGCATTTAAAGGGGATCCTCATTGAAGGAATTGGCAGTCTTACAAATTACTTTCAATTAAATGATAATGGTTTTTGCGATGCAACTTACAATGGACCTTTGAGATGTTTTGAACATCCTGATTTTGGATTGATCCAATTCTCAGAAGAGTCTTGTGATTTTATTTCATCCATCGACCAAGTTGCTTTATCTGATGACTTAGTTATAAGCCCCAATCCAACAAGTTCTATTGTTAGAATTGCAACTGAGGAGCTTCTTGAGGATGCGACTTTGTTAATTTTTGACTCAGCAGGAAGGGAAGTTTGGCGATTGGAAAAGAAAGGAACTTCAAAGATTGATATGACACTTGATCTTTCTGATCTGAATGGTTCATTTCATGTACTTCATATTTTTGAGCAAAATAACCAACACTTGGTCTATACAGAGAAGTTGATAAGACTAGACAAAAAATAAAGAAATTTTATTGAAAATCTTGCTGACCATCCATGGTTAGCAAGATTTTTTTATCGTTTCTTAAATGGTTTTTTCTTGCCTTTATACCCCCCGCCAGATCTTCGGCCTTTGTTACCATATGATTTTCTTCCTCCACCACCCCTCGAGATTTTATACTCAGGTCCTTCTCCCAATTCTTTTGGTAATGGAATTTTCTGAACAGTAGATTCGATCATTTTTTCGATGTCCATGAACTTACCACAATCTTTTTGATTTATAAGCGTCAAAGCAACACCGGTTGTGTTTGCTCTTGCAGTACGACCAATTCTGTGTACATAGTCTTCTGCATCTCCAGGCACATCAAAATTTATAACCAAGTTTATGTCTTGGATATCGATACCTCGTGCGAGAATATCTGTGGCAACTAAAATCTGGGTTTTCTTATTTCTGAAATCCAAAAGGACTTGCTCTCGCTGTTTTTGTTCTAGATCTGAAGAAATACCAGCAATGTCGTATTTTTTTCTTCTGAGTCCATTAGCGATCGTTGAGACTGCTTTTTTAGTTGAAGAGAATATAAGTACTGATTGGTACTTTTCTCTTTTCCCTTTTAATAAAAGGTCTAGCAATTCCATTTTATCTTTTTCATAGATAAGATAGGCACCTTGAAGCACTCCAGCTGCTGGTTTAGAAATCGCAATGTTGATGCTCTTTGGATTAACTAATATCTTAGATGTTAGTTGTCTAATCTTAGAAGGCATCGTAGCTGAGAAGAGAAGGTTTTGTCTTTCCTTAGGTAAATGGCTAATAATAGACAAGATGTCATTCATAAAGCCCATATCCAACATCCTATCCGCTTCATCCAAAATAAGATGTTTCAACGACCCAAACTTACAATAACCCAATTGTAAGTGGGCGATTAATCTTCCTGGCGTTGCAATGACAAGATCAGCCCCTTTTATAAGTGCTTTCTTTTGATTTTCCCAATCTGCTTTTTCTCCTCCACCGTATATTGGCAAAGAACTAAGTCCTAGAAAGTATGACAATGCTTCGACTTGCTGATCTATTTGTAAGGCAAGTTCTCTGGTTGGCACAATGACTAAGGTATTTATTCCAGAAGTCTTTTGTTTTGAGATTTTATGAAGCACTGGTAACAAGAAGGCAGCAGTTTTACCAGTTCCTGTTTGCGCGCAAGCAATAAGGTCGTGATTTTCTAATATCAATGGAATGGCCATTTCTTGTATAGGAGTTGCTGTCACAAAACCCATTGAATCTAAGCCGTTATTTAAATCTTCTACAAATCCGAATTCTTTGAATTCCATGTACTCATTTAAAACATCAAAGGCTTATCACCACATTAGATGATAAGCCTTTGAATAATTATTAATATATCAAGTCAAATTATTGACTAACACCTAGTGCTTTCAAAGTTTCCAAGTTTAGGTTACCAATTGGCAAACCTTTATCAGTTTGGAATTGCTTAAGAGCAGTTTGTGTCTTCATACCCATTACACCATCAGCAGGACCTGGGTTGTAACCCATGCTTGATAGTGCTCTTTGTACACTCAATACTTTGCTTGAAGTGGTTCTTTCAGCACAAAGAATCTCTGTCCATACAGTAAATCCACCTTTACTTACCAATCTCTTTTCAGTAACATCTGCAAATTGTGCAGGAATTGTTTCTTGATTAGTTGATTCAGGAGAAACCAATACTTTCTTAGAGATCGTTTTGTATTCAGCAGGAATTGGAATTTCTTCAACTCTAGCTGGTTGATCAATAACTTGCTTAGTTACAGTTTTGAATTTAGCAGGAGTAACATCTTGCTCTTGTCTAGCTGGTTCAGCCAATACTTGGTACTTCTCTGTTCTGTATACAGCAGGTACTTCTTCATAACAAGCTACGTAACAATCGTCAGGATTTTGAGAGAAGCAATTTGGTGATTTCTTCTTTCTTACCCACTGACCTCTTGCTGGAGTAACTAATACTTGCTTTGATTCAGACGTATATCTAGCAGGAATAGTTCTGATCTTTACTTTCTCAGGTTCTACCATTACTTGCTCAGATACTGTTCTGTAAGTTGCAGGAATTGTCTTGTACTTTGTACCAGCTTCTTTTGCTAATACTGTCTCTGTTACAGTTTCGTAAACTGCAGGAACTTTGATTAATTTTGTACTTGCTTCTTTCTTTAGTTTTTGAACTGTTACAGTCTCATAAACATCAGGAATTTTACACTTTGCGTAGCATTTTCCATACTCAGATGTTGGAGGCAAATCGCCAAAAGGTGTTCCATCTTGGGCATTAACAAAAACCAATGTAAAAGAAAATACTAAGCTAAAAATAAGCTTAAATTGGTTTAGATGATTTCTCATACTGTTTATTATTTTTAAGTTTTGATAAAAAGATAATTATATGACGTTAGATATTTTACTATAGTCACTTTTGTATTATTCAATATTTGTGGCAAAGGTAAAATATTAGTGCTAATTTCTATAGAATAAGATGGAAATTTACACGAAATGGTTGCAATACATTGCCGAATTTTTTACTATATAGATAAATGGGGATGAATAAGATAATAAACAAGGTGATTTTTGAAGATCTAGGGCTTATTGATTACAAAAAAGCATGGGATTATCAACAGGAACTAAATAGAAAATTAATAGATCGCAAGCGAGCCTATGAGAAAACCAATAATAGCCTTGAAGGTTATCAAGGACAACATTATCTACTTATATGCGAACATCCTCCGGTATTTACTTTGGGGAAAAGCGGCTCTGAAAGCAATTTATTGTTAAATGAATTGGGATTGGAAAAAGAAGCGATTTCTTTTTACAAAATAAATCGTGGAGGAGACATCACCTATCATGGTCCAGGACAAATAGTAGTCTATCCAATATTTGATCTGGAGTGCTTTTTTAAGGATGTTCACAAATATGTAAGGTATTTAGAAGAAGTAATTATTAGGACCATTAAGGAATACAATGTTATAGGTACCCGAGAAAAAGGATTTACGGGAGTTTGGCTAGAAAAAGAGGGATTGGTGGAAAAACATAAAATTTGTGCCATCGGCGTACACTTAAGTAGGTGGGTGAGCCTTCATGGACTAGCTTTTAATGTAAATACCAACTTAGATCACTTTCAACACATTATCCCTTGCGGAATTATCGAGAAAAATAAAAAAGTTACTTCCTTATCTAAGGAATTAGATAAAAAATTAGAAATTGAACTTGTTAAATTAAAAATTAAAGCTCATTTTGCGTCGCTTTTTGGGTTTGAATACATCTGATTAATTCTAAATGAAAAAAGATATTCCTGTTAAAAAGGTTGAAGATATTGCCATTGCTATTGTACCAAGAGATGGACAATTAGATGGCGAGTTATGGAGTGTTTACCTACTTAACTTTAAAAAAGAAACCATCAAGAATGTACTTATCAATTCGCGTGGTTATGGTAAAATTGATGAAGAGGAAAAGAAAACAACCACTTTGAGATACTTTTTTGAAGAAATAGGTCCAGAACGGGCAGTCTTGGTCGAACCCATACAAGCAAAACTTTTCGATATCACCAACGAATATATATTGAGTTTTCAATTTGAAGATTATATGTTTGACAAAAAGTATGTTTTTGTCAAGGGAAGCATAGATCCTATGAATTTCACAAACATTCCATTTATAAATATCGCTGGCGTAATGATCAAATAAAGTGACGGGAAAATATCTCTGATTCGGCAACGATCATGAGGGAGATGATAATGCCCAATGATGCGAATCCTCTAGGGAATCTCAAGGAAAGAATCTAATGCGATGCTTGGACATTGTTGCAGGAAGTCCCTTAAAAGTAGAGAGGACCGTTCATAACTGAACGGCCCACTACAACAAATTATAATCCCATGAACATATTCGATTTGGAGTTTTAGATGGTTATTTACTAGTATATTTATTTGTTGATTACAAGATAAGGGCAAAAATCTGATTTGTACGGCACAAAATAAACGCTTTGTAAGATTATATTTTTTCCAATATAAATTCGAAAGTATATATTATTATAACAAGGTGAGTCCTTTAGGTTGGGTCAAAAAAAAAGCGACTAAAATTAATTGGTCGCTTATAAACATTGTAATAATCTAAGAATATCTTTATCTGGCTACTTGAACCATTCTATTAATTATTGTACCATCACTTAAGGTAGCATTTACTACATAAACACCAGGTGCGTAGTTGGCTAAACTAAGTTGAGTGCGCTCCCACTCTACTTGTCCTGATCTAAACATCTCTTGTCCAGTGATAGAATGAATCGTCATATTATGTATAAATCTTGATCCATTTAAATGGATGTTTAGTAGGTCTGAAGTAGGATTAGGGTACACTATTAATTGTTCTTCTGAAGCTACTATTTCTTGCTTACCTGAAGAAATTTCCACCTCCATTTCAAACTCTGGTAAGGTGTAATATTGTCCAGCCTCATCTAAACCGACAATGTTGTTTAATTGAAGCTTGAAAGTAAGCTTTCCGTTTTTATCCAACTTTGGATCCAAATCATCCTCAATGATAAAATCTAGCGCAGCAATTTTTCCAGCGCCAGAAACGGCATACCCATTTGTTCTTGTCAGACCAATGTCTACTCTGTTTAGGAGATCCATTTGTTTGACAAGGGTTAATACTGGTGAATTGTTATTGGTGTAAATATAACTGTCTTCTACAAAATCAATATTGATGGTTGATTCATCTACAAAAGTTGGATCATATCCAAAAGCATAAGTTATCCCATACATATTGATAGCCTCGTTTCCAGATTCCCCTAGATATATATCAAAGGTAGCTAGATCACCAGCTAATAATGGCGGTGTGAAAGTTGGGACCAATATAATTGGGAATTCTTTTAAATAAGGATTTATTTCAGGGTGAATGTGGTGGGTAAGGTTGTAACACACATCCAACCCTTCTAGGTCATCTGCATCAACTTCTCCATCACCATCCATATCTATGTACTTCATATCTTGAGAAAAACCAAAACTAGATTTCCCCCATTCGTCTGCAAATTGTCCATACCAATCTATAGTAGGATTACTTCTTGCGGCGCCATATTCGCCTATACCTTTCCCTAAATGCAGTAAATCAACCATGTTGGCGATACCATCATTGTTTCCATCCCCAGGCCAAACACAATCATTTGAAGCACACAGTTCATCTCCAACGTCAAGTACATGTACAATGATCTTTGTTAGATAACAAGCTCCATTAACAGTAACACAGTAGTCGATTTCAAATTCATCATCTCCTACAAAGTCTATGTCCGGATGATATAGCATGGCATTAGAAACCGGCACTGACTGTGAGCCTATAGAAAGGATACTATCTCCTTCAATATATTCTAGCTGACCGTGATTGGGATCGTTTATTATCGTAAATTCTGTATACTCGATCGGAATGTCGTAATACAGAACTAAGGTTGTATTTTTATTTGTATAAAGTTCGAATGGTTCGTCCTGAGGCTCTTGATCATCTACCGTTACAAAAACTGTTGCTGTTTCAGAAAAGCCGACTCCGTTTGAAATGGTATAGGTAAACTTCGCTAAACCTACGAAAGTAGAATCAGGTGTATATTTCATAACAGAACCCGATAGTTTTTCGACCATTCCACTAGGAGATGCTTGCGTAAAATATTTTACTGCATAAGCACCAAGATCATTGTTGGTCACATTGATCTCAATTGGTGTGTTGACAGGTGTGTAAGCATAATCGTCAAAAGCAACATTGTTTGTATTTGGCAAAGGAAGCACATCAACGAAGAAATGTCTGTAATAATAAACGCCATCGTAAAGTTTCTTAAGAAGAAAATCATCCTCTCCAACGAAATCTGAATCTGGCGTGTATTCTATTACACCAGAACTTATGAATGCGATGGTACCATCATCTGGATCATCTACTATTTCATAACCATCATGGCTAAGCGGAATAGGCAAGGCGTTGTTTACCAATGTGTTGACATATATGCTATCATTGCCGGATAATGGATTGTCATCCACCACTGAGATCGTCATTGTACCTGCATCACAGGTACCAATGTCATCACATACAATATAATTTAATGTAGCAAAACCAATAAAACCAGGATCTGGGCTAAAAAATATGCTTGAATCTGGTACTATGAATGCATATCCATTGGATACAACAGGAATGCTTTTAAGTTCTAAATAGTTATTACTACCAGTATCATTGGCTAAAACATTGAGTTCTACAGAAACACCTTCATTTGTAACGACATAATCACTATTGGCATTCACTTGTGAAGCAACAACATTGACATAGACCATTTCATGTGCTATTGCCCAAGGACTGGTCCAGTAGTTAAAATTTAAAGTATCAAGGCCCAAATAACCCGAATCAGAAACATAGCACATCTCATAAGATGTCCCTCCTAAACTTTTTTTAGTGATCGTTCCGTGTTTTGCGAATGCTGTTGGTGAGTTACCGAATGAAGTGATTGGAAATACAAGTGTTTCACCTGCTATGACCTCTTCTAAAGGCACATACTGCGCTTGAGTGACACCTATTCCTGCGAATAGAAGTAAACCTAGTATAAGGTGCCTTATCTTATAAGATACATTCATGGCAGTGGTTTATTTCTTCTTAGATTAATTATTCAAGTTTAAATTGTACTTATTATGCTTACATTTCCAGCACAAAATAAACCCCTTGTAATAAATTATTTCTACCGTTTTAAACTGATTTTAAAATGTAACTGCTTATAAATCAATTAAATTTTAGGAATAAACTTATACAAGCTTGAAGGAATTGTGAAAGTTTTTTTAACTTTAGTATGAAAAATTCATATTCCTTTGGGGCTAATATAACAATTAATTGAATAAACTCAATAAAAACAAGCTTATTTCCATACTCTCAACCTTTTCAAAGGTAGAGTTCAACAGATTCAAAAAATTTGTGGAGTCTCCATATTTTAACTCAAACAAAGACCTCACCACTCTTTTGATCTCTATTGAAGCGACCATTTTTAAGGGACACGATGCAAATAACTTCAAACAAGAGATTTGGAATAAACTATACAAGGATAAGCCTTATGACGATGTTAGGCTCAGAAAGGTATTTTCAGACTTGTTAAAGTTGTTAGAAGATTATTTGGCACAGGAAATTTTTGAGAAAAATCCAATTCATAAAATCAATTACACCATTCAAGCTGTAGGAGATAGAAATCTTCACAAGTTATATAACAGCACCATGAATACTGCTAGGAGGTTGTCTGACAGAGCATTGTACAAAGATGGTGAATTTTATTACGACCAATACATCATAGAGAAAAAGTATTATGATCTTCAAGGTTCAGATCTTGATAGATCTTCTATGACCAATGTTGAAAAAATCATAAATAATTTAGATTATTTCTATCTGATTGAAAAATTAAGGTTGCTTTGTGAAAGTATTAATAGGAAAAATATCATTTCCGCAGAATATAAGCTGTTATTCATAGATGAGATCATCGAACATATGCGAAAGCATTCTTATGATGAAGTACCGGCAATATCTATACATTACCATATGTACTTAACTTTGGTTTCCAAAGATGGAGATGAACATTACTTTAAACTCAAAGAGCTTTTAGAAAAACACATTGAAATATTCCCAAAAACTCAAGCTAAAGAAATATATACAACGGCAATAAACTATTGTCTCAAACGAGCAAATTTTGGAAGTCAAGAATTTTTATTAGAATTCCTAAACCTCAATGAATACTTACTAGAGCGTAATATTATTGCTGAAAATGAATTATCTCCTTGGAGGTTTAAAAACATAATCACAGCGGCTTGTAAATTAAAGCGTTTTGAATGGGCTGAAAATTTCATCAAAAATTATAAAGACAAGATTCCTGACAAATATCGTGAGAATGCCATAACATTTAATACCGCACAGCTCTATTTTTATCAGAAAAATTACAAGGATCTCTTGCCACTGTTATTGCAAGTTGACTATGAAGATTTCACCTACAGTTTAAATTCAAAACTCTTTACGGTGATTACGTACTATGAATTGGATGAAATAGAACCTTTACTTTCTTTTATTGAAGCCTTTAGAACATATCTAAATAGGCAATCAAAACTAAGTTCTTCAAGAAAGAAGAGGTACCTCAATACCCTTAAAATTGTTAAAAAAATCAGCCGATTAAATTTCGCTGACGAGAAAAAGCTTTCAAAAATAAAAGAAGAAACTATCAGCATGAAAGGTGAGATCACTTTAGAAGATTGGATCTTTGAAAAAATAGAAAGTCTTGAAAATTCAATTAAGCCGACTCAAGGACGCTAGTGTGATCTAGCTCTCTGAAATCTACTGGACTAACACTACTTACACCTTGCTCCTGCATATAAACGCCATATATTACATCTACTGAAGCCATCGTTTGTTTATTGTGTGTTACGATAATAAACTGTGAATCTTTAGAGAATTTTCTAATGATCTTATTGAACTTCTCAATGTTTGCATCATCCAATGGAGCATCCACCTCATCGAAAATACAGAATGGTGCTGGCTTTAACAAGTACAACGAAAACAACAAGGCGGTCGCAGTCAAAGTCTTTTCTCCACCTGAAAGTTGTGAGATAGTCTGCGGCCTTTTTCCTTTTGGCTTAGCCAGGATCTTTATCTCAGAGTCCAATGGATTCTCTTCATCGCTAAGGATCAGATCACAGTCATCCTCTGCCGTAAATAGAGATCTAAATACCTCTCTAAAGTAGGTTCTTACCTGAGTGAATGCAACCATGAATTGCTCAGAAGCTGATTGCTCGATCTCAGCAATGGTCTCCATCAGACTATCTCTGGCGTTCAAAATATCAATTCTCTGCTCATTGATAGAATCAAAACGCTCTTTCATTTCATCGAACGCTGTAAGTGCCATGGGATTGATTTCCCCAAAGTTGGCAATTTTATTCTTTGCTTTGTTTACCGCTTCTTCCAAAGCAAGCTCATCTAATCCTTCCTCCAAAACAACATCTTGTAGATCTTTCGTCTCTATTTGGAATTCAGCTTTTAAACGTTCCGTGATTGAAGTTAATTCAATCTTTACGTTTACAGCTTTGTCTTTTAAGGAACTGATCAATTCAGTTGCTTTTTGGATCTTTTGATCGAAAGATCGAAGCTCATTTTCTTTATCAGTAATTACTGATCTTTTCTGAAAATAATTCTTCTCTACTTCCGATAAGTTAGATGATCCAACTTTTTTTACTTCGTAGAGATTTACCAATTCATCTTTAATCGTTGATATTTGTCCTCCTCCTTCAACCAGTTCTAATTCTAAAGAACTTATGGTTTGATTTGAATTAGAAAAGATGTCTTGATTTTCATCTAATTGAGTGGTGCAATATTCCAACTCTTTTTCTAGAAGTTCGATCTTATTCTGCTGCCTTACCAGCTCTATGTTCTTACCATTGACTGCAGAACTCAGCTCTGTAAGTCTATTGGTCATTTCAGAAAAGTTAGAATCTTTGGATGCAATCTGAGCAGAGTAGGTACCAATCTCAGATTCGTTTAGCTGTATATTGCTATTGATCTTTTCTAATTTGGTCGCAATGGACGCTCTGCTCTCCTCTATTTCACTGATTCTATTTTTGTATTGATTATATTGAACGTCTTCATTTTTTAAATGAAGTTCATAAGACATCTTTTCTTGTTCAATTTTATTTAATTCTTTCTTTAATTCTTCTGTTTGAAAAGTCTTTATTTGCCCCTCTAATTCATTTAATTTTTCTTGGATAACTGCTTCTCTTTGTTCTAGGTTAGCAATCTCTGATTTTAGGTTTTCTATTTCTTTAGATAATTTCTCAAGATTCTTCTTACGTCCTAATCTCTTACCTTCAAACAATCCAACTGATCCTCCAGAAAGTGCAAATTTTTCCTGCTTATAATTTCCCGAGAGGGAAAGAATAACATCATCATTGCCTAATTTAATAGAATTGTCTGGCATATCAGATTCTGTCAAATAGACATTGCCCAACAGCATTCTGAACAGATTTTCATACTTCTTATCATACTCCAAAATCGATAACGCTGGCGTACCTAATGAAGGCTTCGTAGTCAACATCACTGGATTGTTATCAATAATATCAAGTAGTAGAAAGTTTGCTTTTCCTTTTTGAGATTCACCTAATATCGAGATGGCATTCACAGCATCGTCAACCTGGTCGACCACAAAGTATTTGAGGTATGGCTCCAAATAGCTCTCTACGGCTATCTTATATCTATCCTCGCAATAGATCAGGTCTGATAACAATTGGGTATCCTTTTGCCAAGATTTTAGATTGCTCAAGAATTTTACAGAGTCAGGAAAGCCTTCCATTTTCTCGACTAGGTTTCTCACTAAACTAAATTCATTTTGCTTGGCATCTAGCTTTCTTGATCGTTGATTATAATCAACAGTCAATGTTTCCTTTTCTTTGTCAAGCTTTTCTTTAGCATCCAATAAATCTATTAATTCGGATTCTTTTGCTTTTAGTTCTTTTGCTTTGACCTCTAGAATTTCACTGCTTTTATTGAATTCCTCTTTCAGATGGCCGATTTTATTTTGCTGCTCTTCAAGTAACCTCTGCATCTTCTCAT
>ENA-ORXM01001967-ORXM01001967.1-marine-metagenome-genome-assembly--contig:-NODE-1967-length-25897-cov-65.724167_pt1 | contig 25897 bp, 18 predicted proteins | sample MGYA00237867_ERZ511480 | MGnify/ENA primary metagenome ERZ511480 (study PRJEB26309, sample SAMN06266103) | marine metagenome | isolation source: Algal blade | place: United Kingdom:Sidmouth, United... | reverse complement strand
ATATATTCTACACAATCACCAGGTGCTAAATCATTAGCATGTGCTATTAAGTATGTGTTACCTAATGCACTTTGATTGGTTAATGTGTAAGTGACTGATGCACCCATATTGTCAGTGACATCAATCAAGTCTACTGTAGGCTCCAAGAATATAGTTGTCATGACATTCTCATGCGGTATAGCACCTGGACCTGCACATACTTCGTATGTATTAAATTCTGAAGCACCTGCTGCATCCGCCAATAATCCACTTTCTATGGATGAAATTAAAGGAGGAAGTGGATTGGCCATATTATTAAATTCCAATGTAAAAGAAGTATCTTCTACAATATGGTAGTCTCTGTCCGAAAACATTGGTCTTGGATTACATGGCAAATCTTGATTATAATTTATGCCGCCATTATCTCCATTTACCCCAAAGAAAGATAAATCATTTCTGGTAGGATGATTTGTTCGATTACAATAGTGACTTGTAGGTGTATAGTCACAAGTCTGACTATAATCATAATAGATTGCAAAATCTTCAGGTGAAGATATTGGTCCTGGACATATTCTTTCTAAATCGTATAATAATTTAAAGCTGCATTCTACACCCCCTAAACCAACTCCAAAATTAGGAATCTCGCTTACATCAAATGCCATATATCCAGTACCTCCTGAGATGGACGTGCACTTAGTCTGACCGTCACTGGCATCAAATGCACAGAAGGTATTGCTATCAAATGTAGGATCACTAAGGGGTATGATTGTACCATCAGCCATCATGATTCGCGGATTACCCGCATATACCATCGGCGAAGGAATAGGCACAAGTAGTGTATCAAATTCTAAGATATCTGGCCTCCACTCTCCGACATACCAGTCATCTGGAGTATTAGTCATTACAAAACTATGCTCAACAGTAGCATCACAGTCTGTGACATTATATTCTGTCTCTGAGACTATAGGACCAGGGCAATGAGTTTCTATTGTAGTTGGTGTAGTACATGTACCACCAACATAAATACTCCTACCACCAGCGTATTTATACCAATAAGCATTAGGATGAAAAGCCACTACTGGAGGTGCAATCGCTTGTGCTTCTGGTAAAAGTTGACGATACGGATTTTTTTGTAAAGGAATTTTCACTTTTAAGTGAAATTTATCACCTTTTTGAAGTCCACCCATTAGGTCTTCTCTTAAATATTCCCAACAATTACCATCTATGCCATGAGCAGCTCCTCCTTCAGATACTTGACGCCCTCTATCATGGATTCCAAAATTAAACTCTCTATTATCTATAACATCCCAAGTAGAATTGTATGTAGAAACCCCATCAATAACTCCTCTTGGTAGAAAACTTTGAGCATCAAAATAACCATCATTAATATTTCTATAATAAAGTGATCTATTATCTGTATTACAACCTGTAAAATCAATTGTATTCTCAACTCCACTACCTACCTTTTCGTAGGCAAAATCAACCATTTTCGAATTATGCATATCTGGCTCGAGTTCCCATGCAGGCCTCCCTGCCCAAGATCCTCCTCCGCCGAGTGCATAATTATATATTCTAAAATATATTTCGTCCAAATCGTTCATAGCTAATGGATCTAATATTTCATACTCCACGTGCATGTATACACTATCACATGGCAAGTATCTATTCCAGTCTATTGTGTTGACAGTTGATTCATCATGTGCAGTTGCTAATGATTTATCTGTATAACCAAACTCTACTCTTCTCTGCTCTACGACTTTTGAACTCATAGGACATATACACATACAAGATCGTCTGGATGCTAAAATAGTGCTCTCACAAGCTCTAACTAAAGTACAATCATTACCATCAGGACCCATACAATCACTACATGTCTCTACCACTCTCATACTAGCAGCAAATAGCTGTCGAGGATAACATATACAAGAATCCAATTCTAATGTCCACTTATAACATTGATCTATTGTCTCATCATTACTACCTGCTAATATCTTAAATACTACGCCTGAGCTATCCATATTGAAAGCTGTGCTCACATTTCCAGAAGGCACTCCTGCTCCATTGAAGGTTACAGAACTATTATTTATGACCATATCCTTTATAACAATCGGTGGTCCATCTACTGCTATCTCAAAATATGGGTCGTCACCAGCTGCACTACATGCATCTATGCCTTCTGCTAGATACTTATAGCAGAATTCCATTTCTACAGTATTTGTACTAATATTACCATCATTACTTCCTGTGCTATTCATAAAATCATAACCTAATAACGAACCGTTCTGCGCTGTACTTATATCACCTTCATCAATTGTTATATACTCTGATCCGTAAGAAAAACTTGGTGCTGGGTCTATATTAGGTGTAGACTGAAAAGATTGTCCGCAATGTCTTAAACCTGATACCGTAGCTTGGCTAAACTCACAATCAATAGATGCACATCCTGCTATAGCCGCAGGGTCTTGACACTTAACTGATAACTCTATGGTCATCGTTACTGTGTTACCACCGGGTACTTCGTCAAATATGCCATCACCATCTAAGTCCTCAAAACCAACTCCTGGACCATCTGGGTCAAAAGTAAACATGGTCGCATCAACAACGAAATCAAAATTCTCGTAATAGAAAGATCCTGCTGGCAGCGAGACACCATTTATTTTTACATCTTCCGCTGCGAATACATCGCCTTCACATACTTGAAAGCCTATTTTTACTTCTTCCCATAGTCCTAATACCGGATCTGAGTTAGCACTAGTTATAACTGCATCGAAGATCGCATTAGATCCACATATTCCTGGTGCAGCTACTTGTGTTATATCTACAATAGGGTTGGCACCGAAATTCGGTGCATATTTAATATTACCATCTGCTGTAGAAGGCGCTACACAAGGTGGCTCATCTGGGCTACATCCGAATGATGCGCCATAGGTCACATTAAGCGGCGTCTGATCTGTCCCACATACTAATGGTGCATCATAACAAATTCTTACATCGACAAACTCATCCTCTCCAAGAGATCCTCCAGGTAAGAATGAAGCATCTACAAATGAGCTGAGCAACATGGCTCCTGCGTCATATGTATAAGGTATATCTACACCTCCAATAGTAAACTCTGCTAAACCAAAGTTATTAAGGTCTAGTCCATCAATCGTGAAGTTAAACCCAGCTACACTTGCATCAATACCAGTCTGAGATACTCTTACGTTATTACATCTAGGGGAAGAATTAGTAATCGTTACACTTTGCGCAGATTGGTTAATTATATTAATCGTAGGTCGCTTAACATAAGGACTATAGTCCGTCTTTCCATCCATTACAGCCATGCATTGTATGGGCTTAGTATTCCCTTCTTCTAAGAAGAGGAAGTTAAAGTCCGCATCAAAGAAATATTGCTGAGTCGGCGAGTTAGCATACACATCACAATTAGCAATTACGCAGATGGTTACGATCTGTACACTATCTGCACCTATATTTTCAAATATGAAAGTAGGACATTGCGGATCCGACACATCACCCTCCAAGATATTATATGCCGGATCGTATGCTTCTGCACATCCTGCGTACTGCATACCTGATGGAATGTGTAATACCAATTCTGAATTAAGTAGTGTCTGTCCAGATGTATTCAGTACATACAGAGATAGAGTGTCGGGCTTGCCACACACACTCAAATCGTCAACAGTAGGATACCCTGGTGTACCAAATAGGTCATCTACAAATAATGTAGGACACTGAGCGGATGATTGCTGAGATGCAAACAAGCAACATAGAAATGTAAATGTTTGCAGCGCTGAAATTAGTCTAAAGTTCTTCATGTTAGCACACGATGTTTTGATAAAAAATTAAATCTGTTGTTTAAATACCGATAGGATCATATAGGGATACTACATGCTCCTGATAAACTTTAGGTTCTATCAAAACTAAATTAGGCCATAGGTAGGTTGGACCTATGTATATAAGTTGTCTGTATATGGGGTATGGGCGTAAACCTTAAATCGGGAATCGGGAATAAGTTATTATCGGGATAGATAATAATCGGCAGTCGGGAATGACTTTGTTTACTGTTACTGGGTTCAGTTAGAGATGGGTAATTACACATCCTTAACTTCTATCTATATTAGACATTCTACAATCTAATATGATGTAAATGTATGAAACATATTACAATTAATGATAATATGTAATTTGTTTTTATACATTTAATTGTTCAAATACATAAATAACTGTTTATCAGTATTTTATGATACATAAATTTATAATTATAAATGTAATAATTAGATAATTAACCGGTATGATAGAGCCTTTGTATATACTATAATTATTGCCTGAAAAAAACTATATTATAAATATGTAAAAGGCGATTAGTACTACAGAAAAAAAAGCTCCGCCTGTACCGGCGGAGCTTAATAAGTGTAGGTTATTAAATTATATCGTCTATAGGACGACCATCTTATATTCTGATATACCTGATTCTGTTATTAATTTGACGTAGATAATTCCGGTTGCGTCTATCTTAGATCGTTCCATAATCATCTTATGATTGCCCTCAGTGTAAGTTGCATCAAAATGATAAAGCAACTGTCCATCAATGTTATAAAACTCCCATATGGCATCGCCATCATGATTAATCTCTAACTCAATAGTTGTATTATCTACCCATGGATTAGGTGTAGCTGATACGATACGTGCTTGCTCGATATTATTTGTTTTCCAATCTAATCCGATAACACTATAGCTAGCATCATAGGCTTCAGTAGTAGTATGATCTGAACTTATCTCGAACAAATCGTTACTATGAATATCTGTATCTACAATTACAACTATCTCATATAGTACTTGTCCTACATCGTATGATTCTGATTCTATATTGGAATTATAACTTAATGAAATAAGGCCTTGTGCATTATTAATATTAGCATTCTTATCCGTGGTGATATCTAAAGTTCCAGGAATAATATCTAATACTTGGACATGTGACCTATCATAAGTCATATTTGATTGCCATCCTAATATAAGATTATAATCATCTGCATATACCGGGATACTTACTTGCTCTCCAGCTTCTATTACTTTATTATCTGAGAAGAAAGATAGCTTTCTGGAACTACGACTTTCTATATTTTCATCATTAATATTAGCAGTTACAGATCCATTTACATCTCCTATCTTAATTCCTATGAAGTCTATGTAGATGTCTTCTTCAAGATTATAAATATCATATGTTTCCCATAAATCTGTCGACCAAGGATTCTTATCATCTAAGAAATTCATTTCTGCATCTACAAATCTCCAGCTTTCGTTATGATCGAATCCATCAGTAATTCCAAGAATTAATTTCCTCAATTCTATCAAATCAATTGCCGAAATATCCTGACTATTATTTACGTCAGCAGCGATTATCTTATACGGGGAATCTAGATATTCATCTCCTAATATATGCTTCTGTATTAGTATTATATCTAAGGTGCTTATTCCATTGAGGTAATCAATGTCTTTACTTGGAGTAACTTCGTAGGCACCACCTGTAGGCATATTAGCGAATGCATAATCTCCAGTGTTGCCTGTAGTATCCACAAGCGCATCAGCTACAAGACTTACTTTTACATTTTCTACATACTCATTTTCTTCTGTATATATCTCTCCTGCAACCGATACTCTCATACCGTCATCAGGCACACATATATTATCTCCATTATTATCTTGTATATCTATAAATGTGGAGCAGTAATCTTGTAAACCAGTCGTTATATCTGTTGCATATACTCTAACTTGGTTAATCCCTACATCATTACAATCAAAGATTCTATTCTTATCAGTGGTATCAGGACTGAAACTTAAGACGATCGGATTACCACAACTGTGTGAACTTCCGCCATCAAAGTCGCTTGCCCATAGCTCGACCATCTCTGCATCAAAGATACCATTGGTATCAAGATCCATCAATACAAGGCTAGCACTCAGTCCATTGAGACATACAGGCGTTGGCAATTTGCTATTAAGTACTTCTACTGGTTGCTCGTACACGTCAAAATTGCCGCAACCATCCGAAACGTTCCAGACAATTACATACTGACCTACTGGTAAGATTGCTTCTATATTATTCTTCTCCCCAGCTAATACAACTACATTATCTTCTAAGTCTCTAATCTTAAATGAGTAATTAAGAGCATCACAATCATCAGTAGCTGATATCGAGACACTTATAGGACCAGATGTACAATCTGTACTTATACTATTAAATGATAATGGACCGGATTCTAATATTACTGGACTTGTGTTATTAATTATTTCAATAATCTGAGGCTTTGGATTAACGAATATGTCAAATGATCCATCTCCATCGGAATCGCCACACCAGTTAATCACCGTCCAAGTTCTTTCGATTTTTAGACAGGTACCTAATCCATTATTACCCTGAAAAACTCTATCCTCATAATCGTAACCTAACTGTGCACATACATCTACGTTAACAAAAGTAGGGTATGCAAATGGTTGTGCTAAATCTTCAGGATTAAGATTATCTAATGTACATACATCAGGTGCTTCGTAATCTAAAGGCCAAATAATATCGATCGCTAAGAATGGTGTATCATTAGTAATAGTAATATTCTGCGTACAAGTCCTTACTGCATTACCTTGACCATCCATGATTTGGAATTTTCTACTTATCGTACCAGAGCCACATTGATCTACATTAGGTAATGGAGTCTCTATTAGATTCTGTCCTGCACAATTTTGTCCTACATCTGGAAAACCAAATGTCAATCCTAAATTATTCATATCATACAATTCTCTACAATCTATAGTCATGTCTGGAGGGCATGATAATGATGGCACAGACTTGTCTTGTACTTCTACATTGACCATACAGTCATTAGAATTTCCTGCTTTGTCATAAGCTCTAAATACTACCATCACGTCATCTCGCCCTACATCATTACAACAGAAACTGACATGCTCACCGAATAAGGTATCTGATACGACACATGTTGAGTCCATTCTTCTAACTTCGAATCTATCTAACTTACACTCATCCCAACTTCCATTATCAAATGGTTCTGCAAAGACAATTGTATTAGTACTATTACTTAGCGAGACTACTTTCCTAGTTTCGCAAATTGCAACTGGACCAGTATTATCTTGTACAGTTACATTAAACTGACAATTATCTTGATTCTTACAACCGTCATTAGCTATATATGTAACAATATTATTTCCTAATTCTAACTCTACCGTTGCACCATTACCTTCTACAATTCCATTAGGTGTCTGTATCTTAACTGTAATCTCACTACTGCACTTATCGAATACATCTGCAGCAGGCAATGTGACCGAACCTCCACACTCGTGACCAGTAGTCACTGTTATATCTGACGGACAAGTCAATTCTGGTGCTAAGTCATCTACAATCTCTATTAACTGTACGTCTCCTGCTGTGATCTCATCACTGCACCACCATTCTCTTATCTCAAATGTCCTAGCAATCTTTCTCTTACAGCCATCATTAAATATCTCTATATCAGTGTATGTTACAATAGCGTTACAGACGTCAAGATTAGATCCAGTCATAGACCCATTATTGCTTCTCGGTACAAGTGGTATCATCGCAGATCCTGAACCCGATCCGGTAATCGGAAACATCCCATCTATGCATAATCCCATAGAGGTATAGCCTCCCATCGGAGGCATCGGTGGAAGACATAAGACGGGAACACCTGATCCTGACCCAGTAGTAGGATCAAATAAGAAAGGTATCGGAAAGCCGTTAGCATCATACTGGATAGTCGTATCACAACAAGATATCGCATTACCATTTCCTACTGTGAATGGCTCAGGAAACTTAATGTTGCTAAAATCTAAACGCTCTAATGATATCGTCTGAGTACATGTACTGCAATTACCAAAATCATCACAAGCCTGATATGTCCGCTCGATAATCTTAGTAAAGTCTGGGTCACACTCTAACTTAGTCGAAGTCTCATTCTGCAGAGTTACTGTAAAGTCTACACAACCTCCTGTTGCAGGAGGCAAACATAAGAACTCAAGCATAGCACACGGTATGGTAATATCCGCAGGGCAATCTATCGTAGGTGCTAACTTATATTCTACGACCAGATCACCCCAGCATGCGTTACCACATTCTGGTTCTATAACCTTGTAAGTAAGTGTCTCACCTACGTGAGAAAAATCTACAGTATCAGTAGGCATAGTATTACCATACTGATCATATAACTCTATACTATAGTAAGAATTACATGCTGGTGTCACGCCGACGCCACCCATTGCTGGTGTGATTTCTGCGATACAATTTTGATCTAAGGAGACGTTAATCTGTCCGATACATTGTACGACGCAATTACTGACACACTGGGATTGTCCCGATTGTACGTTAGCGAATACAAAGCAACAGATTAATCCATTGAGGAGATTAATGAAATACTTCATTGTAGTTTTCTTAATTCGTTAGCAATTAATAAAAAGTGGCGTATACGCCATTCTCAAAAGAATGTGTAGACACATTTTTTTATAAAAAAAATTATTCGTTCTAAATATTTCTGAGTCTTAGATGAGAATCACGGCACTACTGCGATGCTCATAAGAGGAGTAGAATGGATAGAATATGAGAGGTGAATATTCGTTAGTTACCTAAATATTTCTATGATATAAATCTCTGAAAATCAGAAAATTATACTTGCATTACTGCAACACATTTTACAATGTCTTGAAAAAACTCTTTAGGTTCTAAAGATTCTGGTAGGTTAAATTCAACTCAAATATAAAAACATATGACAAATAATCAAAATATGTTTTTAGTTAATTATCAATTAACTATTTCTTTTTCTTGGAATAATCGACCTAGACTGGCCTGATTGTAATAGATTCCATTAGTATTAGTCATCAGTTCAGAATGGGTTCCTTTCTCTTTGATCATCCCGTTCTGCAAGACATATATTTGATCTACATCTACGATGGTACTGAGTCTATGAGCAATGATGATAGAAGTCCTTCCAACCATCAGATTATTTAATGCATCCTGTACTACTTTCTCAGATTCTGAGTCTAATGCGGAAGTTGCTTCATCTAATAATAATATTGCGGGATCCTTTAAGATAGCTCTAGCTATTGCAATTCTCTGCCGCTGGCCACCTGAGAGTTTTATTCCTCTCTCCCCTATGATTGTATCCATTCCTTCAGGAAATGACTGTATGAATTCCAAAGCATTAGACTGTTGTGCCGCTTCCATGATATCCGAATCTGTAGCAGTCTCATCAGCATATGCAATGTTCTCTCTGATAGTACCTGAGAATAATATGACTTCCTGCGGCACCAGTGCTATCGCATTTCTGAATGCCCTAATGTCATAATCTAATATCGATTGATTATCTACATTAATATGACCTGAGCTGATCGGATAGAATCTCAATAACAGCTGAAAGATTGTAGACTTACCGGCACCACTGGGACCGACAAGAGCTACCTTTTCTCCCTTTTTTATATCTAAACTAAGCTGACTTAGTATTTGTATATCTGGTCTTGCAGGGTAAGTAAAATTGACATTATCAAACTGTATGTCTCCATTAATATTTATAGACTTTTGTTTTTTGTTGTTATCTAAACTTAACTCAGTATCTAAGCCTAATATATTTCGGATACGCTCTGTAGCACCGATTGCAACAAATAATTCTGTAGTGAAACTTCCTAACCCGGCTATAGAACCACCTATGAGTCCTGTATAAGAAACGAATGATAATAATTCTCCAGCAGTCATATCTCCTGACTTAAGCAAAGTAGCACCCATGTAAATGATAAAGCAAATAGCACCAAAGAATATCGTCATAATAAAAAACGAAAACCAAGCTCTTGCCTTAGCATAATTAATCGCAATGCTTACTACATCTGCTATCGAGGCTCTATACTTTTTATTTTCGTAGGATTCACTGGCGAATGACTTGACTACCTGTATATTCTGTATCGTCTCACCTAATTGAGAGTTAGATTCCGCTAATTCAGATTGTCTTTCCTTAGATAACTTTCTGATCTTCTTACCGAAAAACATCGCCAGAATGATCACAAATGGAAATGTCGCTAACATGATAACTGATAACCGGGGTGCTGAGATAAAAAGGAAAATGATTCCTATCACCAGTGTAATAATCTGTCTAAAGAACTCAATTAGCGTAATCGAAAATATACTGAATAGCTTACTGGCATCTGCACTGATACGACTGATCAGGTCACCTGTTCTATTTTCTTCGAAGAAGGTAATCGGCAATGATATAAGCTTCTGATAGATATCAGTTCTCAAGTCAGCAATAGCTTTTTCGCTTGCAATGGCAGTCAATATCACTCTGAAATAACTGATGGCCCCTTGTATAATTAAGATTATCACCATCAACCCGCCTACTTGCTTTAGTGTGATGTTATAATCTGATTCCCCTTGACCTACATCTATCACTAATCCTAATAACTTAAATAAACCAAAGAAAATTACAGTAGATATCACAACTAGTAATAGAGATACGATAAGGTGCCACTTGTAAGGAGCTACATAGCTAAATATCTTAAGCGCTTCTCGCATATTCTCCTTACTAACCTTAGGCTTTTCAGTTTTTTCCTTGGCAGATGAGCGATTTCTTATCATGAGTGTAAATCAACTAATTATTTTAGTAGTAATCGAATGAACTATCTTCTTTAAGAAACTAATTTGTAAAGTATTGGTAAAAATAGTTAACGACAAATATGAAAATGAGTTTCGTAAAATGCTATTAATAAATATACATTTACACCATATAGAATTATGAATATGAAAAAGCAAATATTATTCTCACTTATTATAGTAGCCACAGCATTATCTCTAATGTCCAATAGAGGAGGTAGAACTACCCGTACTGGTCAGGGTGCCACAACTTCTCCAGGAGAAACTGGTCAGTTTTGTGGGAGTTTCGGATGTCACGCAGGGTCTACATTTGGTGCTAATGTCATGGTTGCTCTCATAGATGCAGATGGTAATCCTGTACTGCAATATACCCCGGGAGAAGATTATACTGTCAATGTAAATATAGGACATACTGGTACTCCCGCAGGTTATGGATTCCAGATTGTCAGCTTAAGAGACAGTGATGACACTGGTGTCAACAATTTCTTCGAGCTGCCTAATAGGACACAAGAGGTCATGGCGATGAGTCGCCAATATATAGAGCAAAGTGATCGCTTAGAATCAGATGAGATCAGTATCAAATGGACGGCACCAGAAAATGGAACAGGAGATATCACCTTCTATGCAGCAGGTAATGCAGTCAATGGGAACGGAGGATCTACTGGGGATAGTAGTGATACAACAAGGATCACAATAACTGAAAACATTATGTCTTCTATTCTTACTACAGATCGAAACGAAAGGGGTGTTATCGTATACCCAAATCCAACAAGTGACTTCTTATATATAAATACTGAAGAGGATTATAAAGACATACAATTATTAGATGAAAAAGGCTCTGTTATCCGGCAAGTAAAAAGCATGACTGCAGATCTAAGGGAATTATCTTCTGGTCTGTATTACTTGAAAGTTATAAGAAAAGATGGTTCTACGCAAGTAAAGCAAGTCTTACGTATGTAAGACATCTGTTTTGCTTTCGTTAATAGAGGTAAGATATCGGAGAACTTCAGATAGTATTTTCTTCTCCTCTACTTAGAAGAATTACTGCAAAGCTTCCAATGCTTTTTGTGCTTTTGTATACTTTGGATTTAGTGAGAGTGCTGTTGTATAATCACTTTTAGCTGCCGTAAGATTACCTAAGGCTTCTTGGGTCTGACCTCTGTAATAGTAGGCTATCGGACTATCGAGTTTAGTTTTTACCATGATATCGAATTGCTCGTAAGCTAGACTCATGGAATCAAGATTCATATAGAGTATACCACAATTAAGATAGGCATCTGTATAATACTTATCGATTGTACTTATCTTTCGATAGAGATCTATTGCATCTAATATCCGATTGTTATTCTGTAGGTAGAATGCTTTCGTATGCAGTGCCGCTATGTTTTCTGGGTTGACATTGACAGCAGCATCGTAATAATCTTCTGCGAGAGGGTCACCCTTTTCCTCATATAGCTGGCCTAATATAATCCATGCATCCACTAACTCTGGTTCTATTTCAGTTGCAGTCTGGAATGCTCTAATAGCTTTTTCTATTTCTCCTTTCGCTCTGAAATTCATTCCTAACATGAAGAAGGCCTCAGAATCTTGCTGATCCCGAGATAGCAATCTATTGACAATATCTTGCGACTCATCGTATTGCTTAAGTATCAGATAGACCTCAGAAAGCTTAAGTAAACTCGGTCTGTTATCTGGGAATAATTCTACACATCTTTCCATAGTCAGTACAGCCTCCTTAGACCTATAGTAATCTAAGCAAGCATCTGTCAGTAAGTGATAATACTGATAGTGAGATGAGTCTATATTAATCGCCTTGACCAGATCGATAATTGCTCCATCATAATTTTCCTCACCATAATAATATTGTGCTCTCTTGTAATAGAGCTCATCAGATAAGGAATCTTTTGCTATCTGCTGAGATAGAGCAGTAGCATCATCCATTGCTAACTCATCTGTAGTACCTGACTGTTTAGGCTCACTGACACATGACACAAGCAGTGATAATAGCGCCACATATAGAATCCCTTGTATTTTATTATTTATCAATTGCTATCAAAGGTTTGTAGTCCACACTCTAAGTAGTCATTGTATTCAGTAACACCTTCATCAGGTCTGTAACCTCTTGGTTTAGCGATAACTTTTTCGTCTAAGGTTAGCATCACATATAGTGGTTGCGTATTTTGCTTAAAGTTTGAGATCTGAAAATCTGCCCACTTCTTACCTACATTTCTTATCTTATAAGTACTGTCTCGGCTGGAGAACTTGACGTCGTCTATCTTCTTATCATCATCCACATATAATGAGATCAATACACAATCTTCTATCAGCTTATCTCTTATCTCATCTTTCACCCATATATGCTCTTCTACTTTTCTACAATTCACACAGCCATGTCCAGTAAAATCTAAAAATGGCATCTTATCAACTTCCTTAGCATAGTTCATGCCTTCATAGTAATCCTTAAAGCAAGGGATATTATTAGCACACATGGTATAAGAAGGATACTTTTCTTTAATACTTTTTTCTGCCTCATTAGGAGAAAGAAAGAAAGTATAAGATGCAGGAGGCGCTAATCCACTCATTAAATTTAAGGCATTATAACTGCCTGTTTTTTCGTTGATAAGAAATCCTGAGGCGAGATATATTGTAAATGCTGCAGAAGCGAAAGCAAATATTTTCCTGGTTAGTGATAGTTTTTTAATTGGGCTATCATGTGGAAACTTGATCTTACCAAAAAGATAAAGCGTCATCAAGAAAAAGATAACTACCCATATCGCCATGAATAATTCGTATCTCAAGAAATCCCAGTGATTAGTTAGATCTGCTACTGACAGGAACTTAAATGCAAGCGCTAATTCTAAGAAGCCTAACACCACTTTGACACTTGTCATCCAACCTCCCGACTGAGGCAATGTATTAAGCCAAGCTGGAAATGCTGCAAACAACCCAAAAGGTAATGCCAATGCAATAGAAAAACCAGACATAACGATTGCTGGCCCCAGAGGATTAGTCGCCGAGCTTACAAGTGCTGATCCTATGATAGGGCCCGTACAAGAGAAAGAAACTAATGCTAGAGTAAATGCCATAAAGAATATACCTATCAATCCACCCTTATCAGCCATGGTATCACTCTTAGTAGACCAACTACTAGGTAATCTAATCTCATAGAAACCGAAAAATGAAAAAGCGAATAATACGAATACCAAGAAGAAGATAGTATTGGCAATCCAGTTAGTGGATAACCTATTGAGTGCATCTGGACCCAGTGCAGCTGTTATTAATATTCCTAATCCTACATATATTACAATGATGGACAATCCATATATAGCACCATTAACCCAGCCCTTCCGCTTAGTATCCTTAGTAAAGAAACTCACCGTCAGTGGTATCATTGGAAATACACATGGCGTCAAAAGTGCCAATAGTCCACCGATAAACCCAAAGAAAAAAGACATCAGCAGTCCTCTATCTTCTGTCTCTTCGCCACCCTTACAATCACCTACTGGATCTGCATAAGTTTCCGTCATCTGAGGTATTCTCTGGTCGACGTAATTGCCATTGACATTCATTTTAGTAATACCAGAAGTGTTTGCAGCAGCAGCCATCATCTCAGCAGTGGCTTGCATGCCTGTCATCTTCTTTACGTTGTATACAAAGTCTACATCTGTAGGTGGTAAGCAACCCTCATTATTACAAGCCATATAGGTTAGATAACCTTTAATCTTTTGTTTCTTAGGACTTGTTATTTTTTGGGTAATTGTAAATGGCTCGTCTGAGAGATACTTAATCACATTGACATTATCAAAAAGAGGATCTGGCCCCTCTTTCCTATGCCCTTTCTCTAAAGCATCTCCTACTGTTACAAGTGCTTTTTCATTCTCGTAGGTTATATATGTAGGATATGGACCATTGTCATCTGTATAAATAGAATACACGGTCCACTCATCTTCCATATCAGCTGTGTAATTAAGGCTATAATTATTATCACTATCAGATTTAATATCAAAACGCCACTTGACTGGTTCTATAATGTTTTCCTCTACAGGAGCTATTGCAGTGCTATTAATTTTGACATCTTCCTCGACAGCATTTACAATTGGGATCTTTTCTGTAGGAATATCTTTCACTGGTGCTACTGGGGTCACATCTATCTTCACATCTTGGACATTAGTCTTGGGTGCTGCTTTTTTTGTTTTGATCGGTGACTCTAGATTGGGATCTACAATCGTACCGTCAGGATTTCTATTTTTCTTAGTAGGAGTCTTGATAGACCTAAATGTAAACTTAAAGTCAACATCCGTTGGTGGCAAGCATGTCTCATCATTACATGTCATAAATGTCAGGTATCCTTGTATGGGCTTGCTTGGATCTGTAAGCTTTACCTTATGCTTAATGAAAAATGGTGACTTAGATGTAAATGCGATGACCTCGACATCAAACATCTTATCGATACCTTGCTTCTTATCTCCTACTTCCACAGTATCATCTATCACCTCTATATTACCTGACTCATAAGTAATAGATGTAGGCACTGGTCCTCCATCACTAGTAAACTGTGAATACACCTTCCATGGCTTTTCTATATCCGCCTTAAATATCAGAATGTGCTCATCAGGTCCCACCTGATTCGTATCAAAAGACCATGTAACTGGCTCTAAAATTTGGGCATTAATATCAGCAAAACAGCCAATGATGAAGAGTAATAATAAAGTGGTGATTCTCATGATAGGAAATTTGACTAAATGCTATTGTACAATTTTTCTTGTGGGATAAAAATAGAGCTAAAGATTAAATTTTTACTTCAAAAGAGACTGTCTTTGGTGGTAAACAACGGCTTTTGTCGCAACTCATGTAAGTTACTGTGCCTGATACGACATCACCTTTCTTTGTATCAGGCAATATTTGAGTGAAAATCACTTCGTTTTTAAATTTTAACACTTCGACTTCGAATAACTCGCTGTAGTTCTTTATGGGTTCAGTAATCTCCATGACTTGTGATATCTCATCATCAGATCCTGTAATAGATATAGAAAATGCAGTCGGTATCGGACCATCAGGATCTGTATGTTGTGAGTAGATAAACCAGCCTGACTTAATATCAGCAGTGATTTTTAATTGCTTACCATCATTTTCATTAATAATCTCGTAAGTCCAATCTACAATATCTGACTGGCTGATTACTGAAGAAGACGATATGATACAAACTAAAATCAATTGCACAAACTTCATAGATACTTGATATTTCATTGATACAAAACTCTTACTTATACACTGCAAAAACCAGTCTAAAGCTATTGTTTATTATATATTTAACTAAATACGAAACATTTCGTTGATTATCGATCATATAATGTGATAAGCTTAACTATACCGCAACACTGTAGTCACGAAGTGCCTCATTAAGGGAAGTCTTAAGTTTTGTGCTTTCCTTTCTTTGACCTATAATAAGTGCACAAGAGACATTATAAGATCCAGCAGGAAAAGATTTCTCATAAGAGCCCGGTATTACTACTGCTCTCTCAGGTACTTCGCCCTTATATATAACTGGTTCTGTACCTGTGACATCTATGATATGTGTAGACTTGGTCAGAACTACATTAGCGCCTAAGACAGCTTCTTTCCTTACTCTGACACCTTCTACCACTATACTACGAGAACCGATGAAGCAGCCATCTTCTATAATCGTCGGACTAGCCTGTGGTGGTTCTAATACACCTCCGATTCCGACCCCTCCAGATAGATGGACATTTCTGCCGATCTGAGCACCAGAACCGACTGTCGCCCATGTATCCACCATCGTACCTGACCCTACATAAGTTGCAAGATTTATATAGCATGGCATCATTATAACTCCTTTTTCTTGGAATGAGCCATATCTTGCTATAGCATGAGGTACGACACGTACACCAGCTTCAGCATAGTTTTTCTTAAGAGGAATCTTATCATGATATTCGAATGGTCCCACCTCGATCGTCTCCATAGTCTGAATCGGAAAATATAGCGACACCGCTTTTTTTACCCATAGATTGACTTTCCAGTCATCGCCATCTGGTTCTGCGACTCTTACTTTTCCCTTATCCAATAGTTCTATGACTTCTCTTATAGATTCTTTGACATTCTCGTCAGCAAGCATTGATCTGTCATCATAAGCTGCTTCGATTGTTGATATTAATTTTTCCATGATTTGTAGATTCTTTTTTGCTAAAATAGATTCAAAGCTATTAATTGACCCACAATACCCACCAAAATTCCACCAGATACATCTTGTATAGTATGTGCCCTAAGGTATAATCGCGAAGTAAGAACTGCTCCAATGACAACCATGATTATTGTCATGAGGAATATACTGTGGATTGTAATGCTATAGTTATCATATATTGGAATCGATGTATAAGCTCGACCGTTAGTGATAATAATATTAAATACTGCTATAAATAGGCCGCCCATGCCGACTGCATGAAGGCTGATTTTCTTGAAGTTATTTATAAAAAAAGCAATTCCCAAAGCTATGAGTGCTCCCAGTACAAATGCACTAAACAATCCTGGTACTGCATTATGAGTTCTTATATTAAGAAATAACCACAGATAGGCCACTGAAGTCACCATCAGAGGTCCGATTCGCTCAGTTCTTTCTTTTAGTTTGATAGATTGGATGAGACCTGTACCATACAAGAGAAGTATTGCAATCCCAGGAATTACCACTGCTGTAAAGAGAACAACCAAGAAAATAGCACCAAACTCTCGACCCTCTCTATATGGGAATAGGTAAGGATTGATCGTTATATATAAGAAAAGGACATATAAAATGATAAATAAAGGATGGAACAGTATGGATAATAAATTAGAAATACCTTTATAGATCGAAGTCAATGTTATTTTTTTAAAAGAAGTCGTAGAAACAACTTCAGATTATTAAAGTGCTTATTTGTAAAATGATAACATTTGCAGATGTAACATTAACAAAGTTATGCCGTTTTGATTTTGCATCAGCAAAACTAAACCGATAAAAGTAACAGAATGAAGTATTTACTAATAATATTAAGTCTTGCAGCCACAACCACATGGGCTCAGGATTCCATACCGCAGATAATCCCTGTAGAAACAGAAGAAGAAAACTGCGAAGATGAAGAGATAGAGTTAGATACAATTGTCTATGATGGCGAAATGGCCATGTACAATACGACATTGGATGGGCATCTTGTCACACTCATGATCACTGAAACTGGAGATTCTATCTATATGGATAGATTGCGTGACATCAGTATCACTTCTCTGAGAAAATTTAAGTCAGATGCCGATTATCAAAAGTATATGAGGCATCGTAGATATGCCGCTTATGTATATCCTTATGCTAAGGAAGCCATCAAGATATTCAGAGAGACAGAGCATGCGACTAATACAATGAAGAGGCGAGAACGTAAGAAGCATATCAAAAAATTGCAAAATGACCTAAAAGTCAAATTCGAAGAGCCTCTCAAAAAAATGACCAAGCTACAAGGTAAGATCATGGTCAAGATGATAGAAAAAGAACTGGATCGTAATATGTATTCATTGATTTCAGAACTTAGAGGCAAGTTCCAAGCATTTAAATGGCATAATGCAAGTAAGCTATATGATTACGACCTGAAAGAAGGATATCAAGAAGGCAAGTATGAGATCCTGGATGCTGTCCTCCAAGATTTCGATATATCTTATAAGATGGAACAAGAAGAACTGAATAATAAACAATAGAAACTAATAGTATTGGAAAGTGATATCGGAATTAGTGGAAAGGTAAGTTGGAAGAGTCCTTCTAATATTGCATTGGTTAAATATTGGGGTAAGTATGGCAGACAATATCCAAGTAATCCATCTATCAGCTTCACACTGGACCATGCACATACAATCACGACCGTAAGGTATACTTATCATAAGAAGGTCAAAGATCAGATAGAACTACAGTTTAGGTTTGAAGGTGAGGAGAATGAAGCATTTGGTGATAAAATCAAAGAGTATCTGGAGAGCATATCCGATGTATATCCTTTGGCTTATCATCTGGACTTAGATATAGAAAGTTCTAACTCTTTTCCTCACTCTTCTGGTATCGCTTCTTCTGCTTCTAGTATGTCAGCATTAGCTATGTGCTTAATGTCTATAGATAAAGAAATCAATCAATCTGGAGAAATAGATATAAACAAAGCGTCTCTACTTGCAAGATTAGGTAGTGGGTCAGCAGCAAGATCTGTATTCCCAGAGATAGCCATGTGGGGTAATACACCATCTATACAAGAGTCGAGTAATGATTATGCTATACCCTATCATAGGGGCATCGACCAGGTATTCAAAACATTCCATGACGATATCCTAATTGTGTCTGACAAGGAAAAATCAGTTTCCTCACGTGCTGGTCATGTACTCATGGAAGACCTTCGATATGCAGAACAACGATTCCAGCAAGCTCATGAAAATGTAGAGAAAATTGTTGTAGCTATGAAAGCTGGTAACTTAGAAGACTTTGGTTATATCGTAGAAAAAGAAGCCCTTACTCTACACGCTCTCATGATGGCATCTGATCCACCTTTCATGCTCATGGAAGCCAATACGATCCATGTTATTAATGCCATACAAACTTACAGAAAGGAAACAGGTACACCTGTATACTTCACCTTGGATGCAGGTCCTAATGTGCATATGCTATACCCTCATCATGCTGCAGAAAAAATCACTGAACTAAAAGAATCACTCAAGAAATATTGTGTAGAAGGTAGAATCATAGAAGACCAAGTCGGTCAAGGACCAAAAAGATTAAGCTAATGAGAGTCATCCTAATACTATTTTTAGCACTACAACTCTATGCCAGTGGATGTCAGTCACAGGGTGCTACACAGAGTATCTATCAGACAGAAAATCCAGAGTTCAAAAAAACGATAGATTCTTACTTAAATTTTGACATTCCGATTACAACTGTCGATGTGCTGAGAAATATGAAAGCGCCTCACATCATACTTGACGCTAGAGAAAAAAAAGAATATAACGTATCACATATACCTGACGCTCGATATTTAGGATATAAAAATGCGGATTATTCTGTCTTAGATAACGTCGACAAAAATGATATGATCGTCGTGTATTGCTCCATCGGTTATCGCAGCGAAAAGATCAGTCAGAAACTCAAAAAGAAAGGTTACAAAAATGTCGTCAATCTATATGGCAGCATCTTCGAGTGGGCTAATAAAGGCTATCCTCTACTTGATAATCAGGGTGAGCTTGTCACCCGAGTGCATGGCTATAATAAGAAGTGGAGTCAGTGGGTAGATAATGAAGAGATCGAGGTGGTGTATTAAGCCTAAAGAAGATTACAAAATCTTTCTTACAACTTTGCTTTTTCGATAATGGTATTTCAACTATCGAATCTATGCTCTGCATCTCCTTTCTTTACTCCATAATAATATTCTCCTTCAATCAATTGTCTGTATCAGGTCAGACGGTCATCTATTCCAAAAGGTGGAATCAGGATTTACGGAATTCTCAGGATTAGGTGGATTTTTTGCTGAGTATAAACTTAAGAGATTAGCTGTTCACTATTTTTAATCTTGTAAAAAGAGATAAAAAAATTTATTCCTGAAAATTTTCCAATCCTCATAATCCTGATTCTTACACTTATCGGAATGAATAAGGATTTGCAAGAATATTTTCATACTTCATAATAACTCCACAATACTTACATCGATTCCATCGGATACGCTCTTAGGAACATCATGTTCTTTAAAAAGCTCGAGCAGTTCTTCTCTCAATGATTGTATTTGTTTTACAATGCCATTAGGATTACTCACTGTATAATCCTCTGCAATCTTTAGCAGATCCTGCAGCGAGATATTACTACGTTTCCCATTCACAGATAACGCTCTTTGAGCATTCTTAAAATTAAGAAGTGGATTCAGTGCATAAGTAATATCATATGCTGGAGACAACTCCCAGTTATCTTCTTTTTTATTGTAAATGAATGAGTGGTTTTTCATATGATCATCAGTATTACCATAGATTATGTTAAATACCATTCGTTTGAATAATTCTTCTATTTGAGCATGTGGAATTTTTAAAAAAGAACAAAGCTTAAATAGATTCTCATATGATGAGTTATCAGGATCCTTATAGTCCCATCCTGTCATACCAGTAGCCGTAAGGACGTGCTTCTTTTCGCCATCCTGTCTATCATATCGCAATGTGGCAAAGTGCTTATTATCTATCAGTTTAGAATCCATCATACGTATGCCAATTTTCTTCAAAATCAGGTAATAACAATATTCTACAATCTCTCTTGGGTAGTTTGTATTTTCATCTATATCGAGTTTTACCAAGTAGTGATTATAGTCATCTGAGACTTCTAAGTCGCCAGGTATGACATCACCAGATTTTTTATGTTCTGATATTAATATTTTAGGTCTTGCGCCACCTGCTGATGTACCTATTTTAAAAATATTGACGAGGGCTTCGTTATCAAGATTATTTTGATTGCTTGTTTTTTTTAAATCAAGCACTTCTCTAAGAACTTCTATTATTTCATTTAGATTAATGGTTGCATTATCTGGAAGTTTGACAATAGGACTGTATTCAATGGCTCCCATTCCTCTTTTTCCGACATAAGCCAACTGCTCCAAGACAGATATCTTTTTTTGTTCCTTACTATCTAGCCAGGCTTTGAATACAATAGACCCAAACATGTCGGGTAATGAATCTGCAAATTGGGGCGGAATTCCCTTGAAAGTTTCTCCATCAAACTGACTGAAAAGCTGGACGTGTTCCATTCTTTTTATGATTCCAGTTTTGGGAAATATATTGAGAAGTTCATTACTACTCAAGTATTCTGGATTATATTGGAATGAAGATCTTTTTTCATTCTCTTCTATCCCAATTCTCCCGATCTCTTGTCCAAAGAGATTGACATTTATAATCTTATTAGCTGCCATTAATACATTGATTTAGAATTAACAACATGCTTTTTCGCTTGGGTAATCTCACTTTGTAATTGTTCCAGCAAGTCCAATTCCTTGAAGACCTTTAAGAATGTATCAACGGTGAAATTTTTCCCCAGTTCTAAGTTTTGAATGGTTGTCCTAGATACACCCAAAGATTTTGCTAACTGAACCTGAGATATTCCTCTCTGCTTTCTCATCGCTTTTACGAGTAGTCCTATCTCATTCTTAACATCTTTTATTTCTACAGTATCAAACATAAAATGATCATTATAGTGATCAATATATGACAAATTGATACAAAATGCTTGTTTTAATGGTCAATATTATAGTTTATATAAATGATCTTATGTATTGATGTTTACTACAGAGATATTACCAATTGAGGACTTTTCTGTATAATCTCATTACCACTTGTAAGATCTAAGTATACAATCACAGTTTTATATTGACTACCTATTTACATAATTATTAAAAGCTATCTACATGATAATCCTCAATGAAAAAGTAACTTATACCCATAGTAATGCTTTTATATAAACTTTCGATTCCAATAGTATTTACATAAGTCTTATCGGATAAAAAGTATGACACCTCTATCCAAATAACAATCTCAATACACTATTATACATATTTCTGTATACTTCAGTTATAGAATGGTCTATATAAGTCTGCTCCTTTGGATTTATATCTTCTACTATTTCGGTCGTGGTTTCATCAAAATCATTAATGGATGAGACATTGTTCCATAAGTTTTTCTCTGCCTTTCTTTGAATTAAATTTTCTACATTATCTCCTTCAAAGGAGATCGAGTTTACTTTGTTATTGTCTTCTAAACTAACTTCAAAAAAGAAAATTTCATTCTTGGTGACTCTGAGTAATTCTAAAAATTGGATAGAGTTATAATGGAGGGATAGTGTAGATTTTGGCCCTATTACCCTTGGGAATGTATAATTAAGAGCCATTGATCTATATTTCTTGATATACCTCCTTCTATTATCTTCTGTAAGTATTACTAATTCTGGATTTTGAATTTTGATCGCATCGGCAAGATTGTTGCTCAAGTGCAGGATGAATATAGTTCCGTTATTAATTTGTCTTCTATTGATTATATCATACCCCTTTTTAGTCTTGAGTTCAAATTCAATACTGATGATTTTTTCTGGTTCGGACGGAATCTTGTTTGTCAATATATTTTGTTTGCTGAGGTGGTCATAATTCTTTGAAAATATAATCTGGTGCATAGCAAAAAAATCTCAAATTTTAATAACTCCAATATCTCTTAATTTCCAAAAACAGTTCATAATTGTCTGCACATTCTCTATTGAATTGTTTCTCTTAATCAGTTCTTTATTTAATAATTTTATACTTAGATCCGTCAACGAAGGAAATCTATATCCAGTATTATTAAAAATCGATGAACCTATCATCATAGTACAGCATGTTAATTTTTCGTCTAAACAAGATTTTATTCCCAGCCGATCAAATTCTAACTGCAATATCTCAGTATCAAAGATAACATTGTGTCCAATAATCGCATTAGATTGCTTAAGTGCTTCTTGAAGTCCTCTTAATATATATTCTTTTGACTTGCCTATCTGTTTGGCTTTTTGGAACTTATTATTATGCATTTCAAATAAATCCTCTGGTAAGCTGAAGTTTGTTGGTTTTACTAAAAAGTCATTTTGGGATATTATGTCTCCATTTAAATTTGTGATAATCCAAGATACTTGCAATAAGTGAGGACCATCAGCATGTGAGTGCTTTACAATTTCTGTTTTTTCAATAAACCCAGTTGTTTCTGCGTCAATAAATAATAACTTAAATTGTGATCTATCATCCCATAGTATATTCTCATCTCCCATTCGCTTAACTTGGATATACTTCTACTTATTAAAAGCATTCATGGTCCTGGATAGACCGATGCTTGTATAGCTTAATACAGCCTTACAACTTCGATCTATTACCTCTTCCATACCAGCCATCTCCTTATCTGTCCATTTACCAAGGACATAATCGACCTGTCTTCCTTTATTGAAATTATCACCGATTCCTACTCTTAGTCTTGGATACTTGGTGGTATTGAGTTGCTCTGCGATACTCTTCAGTCCGTTGTGTCCACCATCAGCACCTTTAGCTCGGAGTCTGACCTTGCCAAAGTCAATATTAAGATCATCGACTACAATCAATAAGTTATCAGCCTGTATCTTATGCTTAAGCATCCAGTGGCGAACTGACTTACCACTAAGGTTCATATAGGTAGATGGCTTAAGTAAATGAATAAAGCGTCCCTTATGCTTAATCATACACAAGTCCCCAAGGGTATCATTCTTAAATGTTGCCCCTCCATTCTGCGCCAGCATATCGACAACTTCAAAGCCTATGTTATGTCTGGTCCCATCGTAATCGGGATGCATATTACCTAATCCTACAACTAAATATTTCATCTCTGGATCTATGTCTTCTTTTGTCTCAAAGAGTTTTTTAATAAATTCAAACATTAAAGTCTTATTGATGCTAATAGAAATTTATAATCAGTGTGATATTTAGTATAAGCCACTTATCTTCACATCTGATTCCAAATCTAAGCAAAATCATATAACATGCTCACAAGACCTGAAGTTTCCGACTATGCTCCATTCCAGCAGAAATATATAGAATTAGTACCTGACCCCGTCATAGAAACAATGAAGAAACAGCAAGATCGATTTAATGAGTATATAGTATCCCTCTCTCCAGACCAACTCGATTATCGGTATGGACCAGATAAGTGGAGCATCAGACAAGTGATCACTCATGTCGTCGATACAGAGAAAATATTTGCTTATCGGACCTTAGCTGCAAGCAGAGGTGATACACAAGAGTTGCCGGGTTTTGATCATAATAGTTACGTTAGTGGTTTTGATTGTAGTCATCATGATAGCTCTTATCTCTCACAATACTTTCTGACGACAAGAGCTTCTTCCTTGTTATTATTTGAGGGAATGCAGGATACAGACTGGCTTAAGATCGGTCATATGAGTGGCTATAAAATGAAACTAAACGCCATGCCTTATATGATGGTGGGACACGTTATGCATCACAAGCAGATTATAGACAAAAGATATAAGACTTCATAAGTTGAAGCTACACATAACTGATACACTTAATTTTCTGAAGCATCTCTCCATTGCTCGGATTATAAATGTTATACAGTTATTCTTTTCGTACTACTTGACTAAATTCTCAGGTCGTCCAATACAGTGGGGGTTGCCCATGACAATATCTATGGAACCGACCACAGCCTGTAATCTGAGATGTCCAGAGTGCCCGAGTGGATTGAGAGCATTCACGAGACCTGCTGGTAATCTGAAGGCGGATTTTTTTAGAGAAACAATAGATCAGATATCTAATAGCCTCATCTATCTCATCTTCTACTTCCAAGGCGAACCATATATCAACCCTAAGTTTCTCGAAATGGTCCGATATGCTAATGAAAAAGGATTATACACTATTACCTCCACTAACGGGCACTTCCTCGATGATAAGAATTGTGAGCAGACAATCCACTCCGGATTAGATCGAATAATTATTTCTATAGATGGTACAACGCAAGAGACATATGAGAGCTACCGAATAGGAGGCAACTTACAGCAAGTCATAGATGGAACAGAGAATCTAGTACGATGGAAAAAGAAACTAAAGTCCAAAACACCACATATCATCTTTCAGTTCTTAGTTGTCCAACCTAATGAGCACCAGATCGCAGAAGTCTATGAGCTTGCAGATAGAATAGGTGTCAATGAAGTCAAACTAAAAACCGCTCAGATATATGACTATAAAAAAGGAAACAGCCTAATTCCAACCATAGACAAGTACTCACGCTACAGAAAACTTAAAGACGGTAATTATGTTATCAAGAACGAATTACTAAATCACTGTTGGAAATTATGGCATGCATGTGTAATCACATGGGATGGTACAGTTGTACCATGTTGTTTTGACAAAGATGCAGATCATAAGCTAGGTCAATTACAGAGTGAAAAATTCTCAGATATCTGGCATAATGAAAATTATAAGTCATTCAGACAGAAATTATTGCAAGGCAGAGACAAAATAGACATCTGCCAGAACTGCACAGAAGGTTGCAAGGTGTGGAGTTAAGTGTATTAAATCACTGAAAATCAATAGTTTTTTAGTATTTTTGGTAGGATAGGGGTTCAAAATTTTCCAATTATAATATATTAAATTTTCTGAATAGGGCAGATAGGCTGCACGGTAAAACCTTTATTTGTATAAACAAAAGCAAATAATAATGAAAGAACTGTTT
>ENA-ORXM01001966-ORXM01001966.1-marine-metagenome-genome-assembly--contig:-NODE-1966-length-25901-cov-15.400132_pt1 | contig 25901 bp, 22 predicted proteins | sample MGYA00237867_ERZ511480 | MGnify/ENA primary metagenome ERZ511480 (study PRJEB26309, sample SAMN06266103) | marine metagenome | isolation source: Algal blade | place: United Kingdom:Sidmouth, United... | reverse complement strand
TTTTAAGCGAGGATAGCGAAACACTATCCGAAATGCAAGCTCTTGACTTTTGCGACACAATATAACAGATGAACGAGTTTTGACTTCGATGAAGCTCTTGACTGGATGACTCAACTCCAAGCTAGATACACCCCTATTCGTACTTTAATGTGTAAATTGAAGCGAAGCATTATTCAATTTATGCATTGACACCGAAAGTGGGAATAGGGGTGTATCTAGCAATTTAAAGAGGCAGCCAGTGATGTGTGCGAGTATTTTAAGCGAGGATGGCGAAACACTATCCGAAATGCAAGCTCTTTACTCGTTCCTATTATTATTGAATTATTTGTAATTACTGAACCATCTGTCCATTCTTTGTATTACAAATTTTATTTTAATGTACTTTATAAAGCTAAGTATGTGAAAGAAAAGAATTAAGTAAAGGGCTTTAATAACGTCCCTTTCGTCCCCTTATGTGCTTAGTTAAATTTACTTTTGTTGAAATGGATTCTTGTGGCTAAAATGTGCTCACAAGGTCCTTGAAATAATTTGTTTTTTTGGTGGAAATGGCATTGACATTCTGCTTCTATAAGGCGTTGGTCGCTATCTATCACCAATTCTGTATTGTATTGATTTCTGCCTACAGAACCTGTGATTTTTATCTTTCCATCTCCTATACTTTGGCCGTTAGAACTTACTCTATTTTGACTAATCATTTGATTGGCTGATCTTTCTCTTTCGTTGGAGAAACGCAACTTGTCCATTGGTAGTTTTTCTCGGCTTAGTTCTCGAACTCTATAGACATTTTTGTTCATATCGTACATCACGCTACCTGCTTGTGTGTAAGCCGATAATGCACCTGTAATAATGGATTTGTCTAAGTTCATTCGTTTTGCAAGGTCATCGGATGATTCTTGCCAGTTTTCTTTGAGGGTTTCAAAGATTTTCTTTTTGGTGTATAAATCTACATCTGCACGAGGTGCCATTAAGTCAAAGTTTCCTGCTTTTGACCAATCATTCTTCGTCCAACCTGATAAACCTAATGTGAAGTTCATATCTCCTAAATCCGCAATAAAGAAAGAGGGAAGTCCCGTTCCTAATAAACGAACTTTGAATTTTTTGGCAACAGGAATAAGGCGTTCTAAAATGAGTAAACGTCTTCGTCCCCAAATTTTTACTTCTTTACTTTCATTACCTAAGTATGGGCTTCTTTCACAAACAATTTCTTTGCCCCAAGGTTCAAAGATTGCTTTGATAGGCTGTCCTGGTTCTAACACAAACTTAATGTAACGAGGACCGACTCTTGTTTTGTTGCGACGAAGCATAAAACAGAAGTTGTATACATCCATTGGGTGTAAATCAAACTGTGTGCTGTCTAAGGTCATTGCCGAACTAACTTGCAAAAATCCTCTTACCCAACTGTCTGGTAAATCTATTTTTAGTTCTTTGAAACTGTCTTCGTTGTCAGTATTCACTTCAAAGCCACTTGGATCAACAACAAAATCAGTTTCTTTGTAATTTCTTATCTTTTGGAATTCTTTGTATAAAGCATCTGAATAGTCAATATTGGTTGTACCACATTCAAATTCATTGATGTTTTTGAAGACTTCGTAGCTACAACCTAAACGACCATAAGAGGATTCGTCTTGACTAAAGCATTCATAGAAGATTTCATCGGGATGAACTGTAATGACAGGATCTAAAACGAACCAAGCGTCATAATCTTTTTTGTATAGATAGCTGTAAAATTTGCTTTGAGCTTCATAGAAAGGGCGCATTATTCTACTTGATTGGGCGTTAATGACGCTTAACTGTTTTTGAAGTTCTTTTACTTTTATCTTGATAGGCTCACTTTTTGCACGCATTTCTTCTAAATAGATGCGCTCTTGTTCGGCAGCCCAGGCTTTGTATTCGTCTTTATCTTTGGGTTTCCAGCGTAAATCAGAGGTAACAACATCATGCAAAGCAGAGATGGCTTCTCTAAATGGGATGTTTTTTGACAATGTACCTCTAAAAAAGGTGGGTTCTCGAAGTGTGTCAGGTGCAAAAGACATGCTCGTTGAGCTTGCATTGCTATCGACTTGCGAACTTCCGCTATATTTATAGTTGAATAACATAATCTATACTTGATTGAGCTTATAAGAAAAAATGATATTGATATTTGCTGAGTGGTCTCGTTTTACACAGGATAAGTCTCAATGTCCTTGAGTTTTGCTGACATTGGCAAATCGGGATAAACTTGTTGTAAATCACGCATAATCTTGATACATTGGGCTTTATCTCTAATGACCATCATCGCTGATTGTCGTGTTAGGATTCCTGCGACTACTTTTGCGGTGTCTTCATTTTTCAAAGCCTCTTTTCTCAAGAAATTAAAAATTCTTTCTTTGGCAACACTGGATTTATTGACGCCTGATAATACAGTAATAAAGTAGAGTTCTAATTCCTTTATTTTTTCAGGACTATCTGTTGCAAAACGGTCTAAATAGTTCGTTGCAAATTGTTGTAAATCTGCGGTAGGATGCTGACTAAGTTGTAATAGGTATTGCTCGCCATTTTTTTCTTCAAAGAAGTTGGTAATGAGTTCTTTTCCGAATTGTTGAACCAATGGATTGACACTATCACAAATACTTACTAATATCTCTGGTGTCCAATCTTCTTGGGCAAAATTCTTTCTAAAGTAATCAAAGGCAAAATCTCTTGAATCGTCCCATTTAGCATCAACCAATCTTACAGCCTCACTACTTTCATATTTGATGCGAGCAGGTTGGTTTTTATACACATTCCAACACCATTGGCGAATTGGATACATTTCGTGGTTGGCAAGGCGCACAATTTGACGCATTTTCAAATCTTCGTGGGTCTTATGCGTATTTAACAATTCATAACCCATTTGATTGGCAGCTTTTCGTGGAGAGTGGATAAGCTGTAATATTTTGCGTAAAGGTAATTCCTTGACGAATTCTCCTAAGTGATTTTCTAATAAGGCTCTGATGTCTTGATCTCTATCTTCACTATCTTCTGTTCTCAATAAGAACATAACGATTTCGTTGGTGAAGGTTTGACCAAATATTTTGTCTTTTTTAGCTAAATTAGCAACAATAGGATGAGCATTTTTTCGTACTTCACTATGTGGCGACAAACACAAGCCTTTTAATAATTCTCGTTTTTCAATTAGCTTCTCATTGGGCAATTTGCCTAACAATTCGATGCCCACTTCTCGCATTTCTGGAGATTCTCCGTTGATAAGCCCTAAAATTAGCGGTTCTGGTATGGTTGTTTTGTCGATGGTATCAGAAAGCAACAGTTTTGCACCAAATACTTTGACTTCTGGCAATGGATGATCCAAGAAGTTTTGGATGGTGGTAAAGCTACTTTTACTCAATTGATCTTGGAAGTGAGCAACTAAGTAGTTGCTTGCATTGGTAATAATGGCTTTGTCTTGATCTGATGCATTAGAAGAGTAGGCTAAAAGTTTTGCGCTGGCTACTGCAACAATATCTTTTGACTGTTCCTCACTAAAAGTATGAGCCGTTAAAATATTACCAAATACTTTGCTTAATTCTTTGTGTGGAGTAAATAAACATGAAATTACTAAAGAAGTATCCTTTAATAAATCTTGTTGTTTGTCCAATAATTCTAATCCTAATTGACTTGCTTCAGGAATGATTGAATTAATCAAGGCTAAGATAAGTTTTGCACTTGGTTTTCCTGAAAGATATTTTTGTCGAGCTAAGTCTAATCCTAAAAGAGCCGTATCATTGTAGGGTTTTTTTAGTAGAATACAAATGAAATCTTCATCAATATAAGGCATTAAATTATCCATATTTGCCTTAGCTGTCCGAACGGCAAATTCTTGTACTGGTGTACAATTACTTGTTGCTAATAAATGCAATGTTCCTTGTGGTACTTTATCCCATAATTCTGGATAAGCTTCTTCTCTTTGGTCGGTTGTATCCCCTTTTTTGACATCAGTTTTTAACACCCAAGCAGTCCTGCTTGTATTGCTTTTATATCGAGGACTATTTTTATACAATATCTGATTGAAGGTGTCGTAAGGCGAATAATCTGTGTAGTGTAAAACGTGGTTGGTATATTGCCATCTTCCATTTACTCGCTCACTTGTATAATGTGTATAAGGAGGAATATTTTTTTTGTCTTTGTCTGTATACATTGACAAAATTCCTACCGCCATTTTTATATAATCAAGGTCACCTTGTTCTGCTTTTTTTCTGAGTGTACGCCAACTTCTTTTTTCAAAATAAGTCTTTGTCTTTTCAGAAAATCCAATACGAGATTTTGGAGACGCTAATTCTTTTTTGACATTGACATTGATCCAACGACCATTTTCTTCTACATATACATAGTCTCTCCAATAGTCTACGCTATACCCTGCATTATTTGTGAAAACTTTGTGTGCAATTAGACCATACATTTCGCCGTCCACTCTAAATTCTGCCGCTTTAAATAGTTGGCGAATTCCTTGAAAATGTCCGCCTCCTTTCATTGGAGCTTTTTTGATCCAAGCTCTTAAACTTTGCCGTACTGTTGAGCTTTCATCCAATAAGTAAAGGGTGGCGATTTCGTCGGAAGCTGTTTTTTGTTTTTTAACTGTTTTTTCTAAAGCAGTCAATAATTTTATGTTGTCTTTTTCTTTTATAGCTTCTTGATAATCAGCAGGTAAGGTCGCTAATAACTTCTTAGACCACTTTAAACAATCGGCATCATTTAATAAGGATCTTTTAACTTCTCTGGCAAGTGCTTTGGCAGGTTTTAAAACCTTTTTTTGTTTGATTAAATCATCTAAATGTGAAATAATAGAAGCATCTCCACATTTACCTAAAGCCCAAATTAAACTATATTGTTCAATAAGATTTTTACCTATAGGAAGTTTTAAAAGGAAAGGTGTGGCTTCTTTTATTTTTAGTTCTCCTGCTCTCCAAACAATACGAGTTAAAGGCCATTGATAGCCTGTTGGATTGGCTTTGGCATAACCTGTTGTTTCCTTGATTATTTTTTTGATAGAACCCCAAATAGAAATGGCTTTGGCTGCTGGACTTCCGCCATGACCATCAGCTTGTTCAGCAGCTTGTTTTAAGCGACTGACAATGTTTTTTGCTGCCCCTTCAACGTTGGGCATTTCAAGTTTTACAATGGGTTTGGGAGTTGGTGAAGCCGCAGCTTGTCCTTCTGGTTGGTAGCCCTTCTTTGTTTTAGAAGTAACTAATTTATCGAAGATTTTAGTAGCCTCTGTAAGATTAACAGGACTAGAAGTTTTGGTGCCATCTTTAAGATTGCCACCTCTTTTTCCATATCGAAAATTGACTAGATATTGGTTGGTTCCAACTTCACATAAGTCAACTTCATAGACTTTATCAGATGTTTGGTCTTGGTACTGTAACCTAGACTGCTTTACTAATTTCATAACCTTATTTTTTCCTTAACTACCTTAATATTTAAAACCCCTTTCATTCTCTTAACGTGCTGCTAAGTTGAGGATATTTTTTCATATCTGCAAAGTTTTTGCTATTTTTTTTTCAAATTTAACAAAAAATCTTTTTTGCATTTATATTTGAACAGTAGTTGATAATAATATAGATTGTTTTCGTATTTTTTTATTCTTAATGCAGTGGTATTGTCCTTGATAAGCTAGACCCGATAGTAGCGTTATAGCTTTTTTTAGTTTTTGTGGTTTAAGTCGTTTTTGTAGTTTATGTGGTTGTTCTTTTGATTTCATTTGATGACCTAAGCTATAGTAGCGGATAGCGGGCGCATGCGTTTTAGTGAAAGACAAACTGGCGTCTCCTTATTTTGTTTAAGTCGTTTGAGTGGCTTTTGTTTAAGGAAGCAATTATAGGAAAATCTAATGAGAATATAAGGTGATTAAACAAATTTGGTTTTTTGGTGTCAAATCTTTTGTATTGCTTTATTCGTAAAATTATTATTAACTTTATCAAGCAGTTTTAGAAACTGTATCACATAAATAAAAAAGAAAAGATGAAACGTATATTTTTGTTATCTGCAACTGTGCTGCTTTTGGGCGTGATGAGTTGTACGCCTACGGAGGTCAAAAAGGCGATGGGTACGGTCTTGGAAGGCATGGAAGAAGGTGGTGGCATTTCTAATCAGGAGATCGGAATGGGCTTGAAAGAGGCTTTAACACAGGGTATTACTAAGGGAGTGAACATTACTTCTAAGAAAGATGGGTTCTTTAAAAATCCGCAAATTAAAATCCCTTGGCCAGAAGAAGTCCAAAAAGTGGAAAAAACACTTCGAGATATTGGTTTGGGGGGACAAGTTGATAAGGTCGTGATGTCTTTGAATCGTGCCGCCGAGGATGCAGCCGTCAAAGCAAAGCCTATTTTTATCAATGCCATTAAGCAGCTTACTTTCCAGGATGTTATGTCGATTTTGAAGGGAAATGACAATGCGGCTACGGACTTTTTGCGCCGTACCACTTCTAATCAGTTGCGTACAGAGTTCAAACCGCCTATCAAAACTTCTTTAAATAAGGTCAATGCGACCAAGTATTGGGGCGATGTCATTAATTCGTACAATAAAGTACCTTTGGTCAAAAAAGTGAATCCTGATTTGACGGGTTATGTGACGGACAAAGCGTTGGATGGCTTGTTTTTGATGGTTTCCAAAGAAGAAAAGAAAATTAGAAAAGACCCTATCGCTCGTGGTACGGAATTGTTGAAAAAAGTATTTGCATTGCAAGACAACAAATAGGGTAGGAGTTTTTGTATTTTTTTTTAGGAGAGAAAGGTCAGGAGCTTCGTCGTGATGGAAAGTCCTGCTATCCGTTACTATAGCTTACAAGAACCACAAATCAAATAAGAACCAAACGAAGAACTAAAGCACTAAGAACTACGGCACTGCTGCAAGCTATAACACTACTATCAGGTCTATTTTAAACGGTCTGAACCGTAAAAAAACGATATAAAAAGAGTGCATAACTTGTGTTGTGCGCTCTTTTTTGTTTAAAAGAGAAAATAGCTGTATTTTTGTGGAAAAATATAAAGAAAATATGACAGACTTTAAAAATAGAGTCATTAGCATCTATACAGAACAAACCCCTAATCCTGAAAACATTAAGTTTGTGGTCAATCATATGTTGTATGCACACAACAGTGTTGATTTTCCGAAGGAAGAGAGTGTAGATGGTGCTTCTCCTTTTGCAGATATGTTATTTAAGCACCCAATGGTGAGAAGTGTTTTTATTGCCAATAATTTTGTAACAATTGGTAAAATAGCAGAAGCGGAGTGGATTGAGATGATTCCTGAGATTAAAACGCAAATTAAAGAGTATTTGGGCGCAGGATCAGCCATTGTCAATGAAGAGGTCTTGGCAGAAAGAACGGCTGCCGAAGAAATTGCAGAAACAGAGGCAGCTTCAGAAGATGAAGTCGAAATGGTCGTCAAAATCAAAGACATGCTTCAAAAGTATGTCCAACCTGCTGTCGAAATGGATGGCGGTTCTATCGTCTTTAAAAGCTATGATGATGGCATCGTCACATTGGGAATGCAAGGCGCATGTAGCGGTTGTCCTTCTTCCACAATTACGTTAAAAGCTGGAATTGAGGGAATGATGAAACGTATGATTCCCGAAGTAAAAGAAGTTGTAGCAGAAGCGATGTAAATACACAGAAATATAATTCTAATAAACCTAAGGAAGCCGTCTGATGTCATATCAAGCGGCTTTTTTTATTGGGTTTTTAGCACAAAAAAAACGGCTTAGAGCAAAAAGCCCTAAGCCGTCTTATTCCTAAGAATAAAAAATCAATCCACGAATTAACTTCCCAAAGCTGCCGCACCACTTACAATCTCGATTAACTCTTTCGTAATCGCCGCTTGTCGCTCTTTGTTGTAAGTCGTCTTTAAGTCTTTCAATAATTCATTCGCATTTTCCGTAGCATTATCCATCGCAGACATTCTTGCACCGTGTTCTGATGCATTACTGTCCAATAAGTAGCTATAAAATTGCGTCTTCAAAATTTTAGGAGCTAATTCCTGAATCAATAAGTGTTTGTCAGGTTCAAAAACGTAATCAACCTTTGTTTTCTTTGCTGTTTCATCTATTTCCAATTTCTCAATAGGCAAGAATTGTTTGAGATGAAAAATTTGTGTAATGGCGTTTTTGAACTGACTATAAGCAATCACCACTTTGTCATATTCTCCATTCGTATAACTTTCTAAAACAGATTCAATGGCAGGTGTTGAATTTTCAAAACTCAATTTTTTGAACAAATTCATGTGATCCGTAATAAAATTGATGTTTTTATATTTTTTCAACGAATCATGTCCCTTCTTACCAATCGTCATCAGAGACAATTTGCCCTGTTTGCGTTGAGCATCATACTGCTCAATTGCTTGTTTGGCTTTCTTAATCACATTCGTATTAAAACCACCACAAAGTCCTTTATCCGATGTAATGACCACAATCAAGACGTTATCAATAGCAGGACGTTCTTCTGCCAAATCAATCTTTACATCACCTTCCGTTGCCGTTACAATATTCGTAAGCATTTGAGAAAGTTTATTGGAATAAGGACGCATTTGTGTAATTGCATCGGTAGCCCGCTTAAACTTAGAAGCAGCCACCAGTTTCATCGCCTTAGTGATTTTTTGCGTATTTTTTACAGACTCAATACGATCTTTTACTTCTTTTAACTTTCCAGACATGGATTATTGTTTTAAAAATTAAATTTTTTTTGGAGAGAATGGTGGGTTGCTTCGTCGTGATAGAAAGGCCCGCTATCCGCTACTATGGCAGCAACAACATCTTTATAAAGAAACAACCCAATCATTCTGTACGGACAAGGCATGCCTTGTCCCAACCCACATAAATTATAAAAACGTCAGCAGCCATAACGCTACTATCGGGTCTATTTTGCAAGGACAGCACAGGATTTCCGTAAAGACCCTGAAAAATAGCCCTGATAGTAGTGGTACACCTTTGATTGGCTAAAGGTTTTGCGAAGGCGGTGTAGGAACGGATAGCAGGACTATCTGTAACGACGAAGCACCAAACCTTTCGCTCCTTTAAAAGCTAAAATAGGTGGACAAAAATAGAACATTTAGAGAATTGATTATGCGTCACTTGTCACTCGTCCCCTTACTTACCTAACAATCCACATCCTCATTCGCTCCATTCCAACAATGCCATGATTCGTCTCCGAAATGTTGGAGACTTTTGACTCTTCCTGCCTTTGTGTTTTTATTGAATTCGATGTTGATTAAATCACTATCCTCACTTTTGAATATATCGTAAAATACATCGAATGCCTCTGTTCCTGTATGTCCGTATTCGATATAAGAACCATTGTTTGGATTGTTTTCTAAGACGTTGAGGTATTTGATGGTGCCTTCGTTGCTGTTGTCTAAGTCGTAGGTGATGCTCAGAAATTCTTTGGGGGATTCGGGTTCTAACATCAGCGTCCATGTGCCTGAACGACTATCTACATTCGATGTGCCTGTAAACCACAGAAAGTCTTCATAGGAACCATCTTTTGAGATATACATCGACCAGTTGATGGATGCTGTACCGATGACTTCGGCTTCTAATCTTGCGCTGTGGTTGATGCCGCCTGCTCCGTCAAAATTGTATGCCCATGTCCAAGTTCCATCCGCAAAGGTGGCTTCTTGATTAAAGGAGGCTTTGAAGGCGGTAACGGGAATTGCTAAGGTACTGACCAGTACGGTATTCCACGTCAGTACATTGATTCCTGCAAAAAAGGCGTTGAGTTGGGTGGCTTCTGTTTTGCCTGTACTTAAGTCCTGAAAGTCTATGATAAAACTTTCTTGGGGGGGAATGGTTGGGGCTGTTTGTCCGAGATTGTTGTCTTTTTGACAACTTGTGAAGCCAATGCATAACATGGCAATTAATAAGAAAACTGAATTCTTTTTCATGAGATTCTTTTTAGTTTATCGTTCGGTTGAAATTCAGTAGTTTTCTATATCATGTATGTGCAAGTTGTATAAAGTTCTGTCCTTTTAAGATAGACCCGATAGTAGCGGAATGGCAAGTAGTTTATGTGGTTTTTGTAGTTTAAGTAGTTTTTGTGGTTGTAGTATTTACAAAGGTTGATTTGCTTGCCATATTAGCGGATAGCGGGACTGTGCGTCACGACGGAGCGATTGACCGTTCTCTCCAAAATTTTAGAATTTAGAAATTATGATTTAGAATTTAACAACTCATTGTATAGGTCGTAATTGTCTTTGCTAAAACAAACGAAGATGACTTCTTCTATAGTATGATTCTGGGCTAAAAAAATTTGAGTGGTTTGTAGAGCGACTTCGGCAGCAGCTTCTAATGGGTAGCCATAAATGCCAGTACTGATGTTGGGAAAAGCAATGGTTTTGATGTTGTTTTCAGTGGCGAGTTGTAGGCTATTGTGGTAGCAGTTGTGGAGTAATTCGGCTTCACCTTTTGTGCCACCATTCCAAACGGGACCGACGGTATGAATGACGAAATTGCTGGGGAGCTTGCCTGCGGTAGTAATGACGGCTTCCCCTGTTTTACAACCGCCTTGTCTCGCTCGAATCTTCATGCAATCCTCCAAAATAGCAGCACCGCCATTGCGATGAATCGCTCCATCTACTCCGCCTCCACCCAATAAAGAGGAATTGGCAGCATTGACAATGGCGTCTGTTTTGATTTTGGTAATATCGCCTTGAATGACTTTTATTTTCATAATTGTCTAATTAATCTACTCCAAAAGCTTACCACTAAAATCAGAAATCTCAGAAGTATCCTCGATTGCTTTTTTCAATTCTGGACTCAATGGATTGACTTTATGTTTCGTTACAATCGCTTTTCGATTGGCGTCCCAATGAACTTCAAAATTGACCAAAAAATCTTTATTATTCGTTTCTTTATAATCGCTTCGCTGATGCGCACCTCTACTTTCTTTTCTTTCAATCGCCGATAAAATAGTGGCTTCTGCTGAAGCCAAAGAACCCTCAAGATCAAAAGCCAACATTAAGTCTTCAAAACCTTCAGAATCTGGTCTAACATCTAATTGTTTTGTAGCCTCTTTGATTTCATTTATACTAGTTACTCCTTTTTGTAGTAATTTTTCGTTCCTCACAACCCCACAAAATTCCCACATCGTATCTCTCACAGATCTTTGCAAAGGTCTTGCTACAATATCCCCAGTTTTTAGATAAGCATTGATGCTGTCATGTGCTTGGTCTATAACATCCTTAGATCTAATTTGATTGAGCAAATTGATTGAGCGATTCGCTGCGGCACGACCAGCACGTTTTCCAAAAATCAAGATTTCTGCTAGTGAATTTCCACCCAATCTATTCGCTCCATGCAACCCACCAGCAACTTCCCCGGCTGCGTATAACCCCTCTATATTTGTGGCATGTTCCTCTGGACTCACTAAAACACCACCCATTGAGTAGTGAGCAGTGGGCGCTACTTCCATAGGTGATTTTGAAATATCTAACATCAAAGTATCGAGAAATTTTCGATACATACGAGGCAATTTCTCAATAATATAATCTTTTTCTCTGTGCGAAATATCTAAATATACTCCCTCATTTTCAGTACCTCTTCCTTCCATTATCTCTGTATAATTGGCCATCGCCACTTTATCTCGAGTTGATAATTCCATACGTTTAGGGTCGTATTTAGACATAAACCGTTCCCCTTTGCTATTTTTCAATTGACCACCTTCACCTCTGACTGCTTCTGTAACAAGAGAACCCGCAATCGTTTCTGGAATCACCATCCCTGTCGGGTGAAATTGTACCTGTTCCATATCGGTTAATGTACAACCAGCTTTCAATGCAAGGTAAAAACCATCTCCAGTATTCTCATTTCTTCTGGAAGAGCTTTTTCGCCAAATCCTAGTATGACCACCTGCAGCAAGAATGACTGAATCAGCCAAGAAAACTGTCCGCTCGCCAGTATTGATATCAAATGTCATAGCTCCAAAACAAGTCTTGTCACGTACCAATAATTCAGTTACATACTGCGAATCATGAATGGGTATTTTAAGTTCCTGTGCTTTTTTGATTAAAGTAAATAGAATAGATCTCCCTGTATAATCTCCAGAGTAACACGTACGTCTATACGTATGCGCCCCAAAATACCGTTGGTCTAAACGACCATCAGGTAAGGTAGCAAAGTTGGCTCCCCAATTATTGATTTCACGGACTAAATCAGGAGATTCTTTCGCCATCAATTCGACTGTTCTGGGATCTGAAAGAAGGTATCCTTCAATCATTGTGTCAGCAAAATGTTGTTGCCAATTATCTTCTGAATCGACATTACCCAGTGCCGCATTAATTCCGCCTGCTGCAAGCACCGTGTGAACATCCTCTTTTTTTCGCTTACCAATTACGGTCACTTCCACACCAGCCATCTTAGCTTCGATAGCTGCTCTCAGTCCAGCTCCTCCACTACCAATAATAAGCACGTTGGAGATTTGAGTATTATGTTTTTTTATTGTTGCCATAAGCACTTTTATTATGAGAATTGAATAATGGTTTTGAGACGTACTAATCTATTTAACCACTTTAACATCATAACATCATTAAATGTTTATCTTTTCCAAATATTTTAAAAGCGTTTAGCTTAGGACAGTAAGGGAACTGTTTTATAAGACGAAAGGGACATTTTTTTATTTCGCTAAAAAATCTTGTTGAAGTCTACATCGTACAACATCTGTTCCATACCATCCATCGCATTCGCTATTTTGTCCAAATCTTCGGGAAGCATTTCCTGGGGATTGACTCGTAGATGAACTTTGTTGAGGGCTTTGGCTAAAGATAGATTGTCTTGGTATTTGTACACAAATTTGGAGGTCGTAAAGAAGTTGTAGTATTTCTTAAATTCATCAATATACTCACTCAAATCTTTCCATTCAAAATAGGCAATAGAGGTCTTAAAATTGGCTTTATCCACCAAATTATAGAAGTTATCCGCTAATCCTTCATATCGTTTGTGCAAGACTCTATCCAACAACAATTCGAGTAAAATGTGGGCATAAAAATAGTAGTATCGCTCCACACCCTCCAACTCTAAGGCTAATAAATCTTTTTTAATTTTGGTCGTATAGTCCTCAAAAAAATCGGAAGAATGAAATTTTTTGTCAATAAAATGATGGCGATTAATGCCCTCTTGTAAAGCAATCAGGCTATCGGGAATGTTATGTTCTTGTGTCAAGTCAATGGCGGGTGCTTTGAGTTTACGACTGTACCCACTCACTAAATCAGGATAGACAGAGCCTATGACAAAGTCGGGGCGTTGCTCCGTTTGGTCATAGTAAAAGTGGGAGAGGTAGTTCATTTGGTTTTTGTAGTTTTAGTGGTTTATGTTGTTTGTGTAGTTGTTTTACCTATTTGTTAGGTTTTTCGTTTTTGTGGTTAAAAAATCTAACCACAAAAACTACTTAAACAACAAAAACCACATAAACTATTTTGACGGATCCTTCTTAATATACTTATATTTCACTTTAAGCGCAGCCAAATCATCTTCTACAGACGTAGTGGGTTTTGGTGGCACTCTTTGTTGAGGTGGTGGAGTAGGCTTTTCCTTTCGTACCCAAAATGGATCTTCTACGATTGTTTTAGGTTCAGGTCTTTCGTTCCATTCGTGCGCTAATTCCTTGTTTACGTCTTTGAAACGGTATGCACAAAATACGCCTGCGATTGCTCCAAAAAGGTGGCCTTCCCACGAAACGCCTTCTTGAATCGGCAATACGCCCCAAACGATTCCGCCATAGAAAAAGGCGACAATCAAGGCTAAAGCGATAGATTTAATGTCTTTTCTAAAAACGCCACTTGCAAAAATAAAGAAGGCTAATCCATAAACCACACCACTCGCTCCAATGTGAAAATTTTCTCTTGCAAAAAACCAAAGTGCGACACCTGACGCAAAATAAATAAAGGCAAGGGTTTTCCAAGCAACTTTACGATAAGACTGTAACAATAAAAAGCCTAGGACAATTAAGGGAAAACTATTTGATATAAGATGGGCAAAATCCCCATGCATTAAAGGATAGGTCAAGATACCTAATAAGCCATCTATATTTCTTGGAAGCAATCCAAAAATGTGGTCTAAGTCAATGGGAATCAAGAAATCTATAATTTCAATGACCCACAAAATGGCGACAAAGATGATGGGTAGTTTTAGGCTTTGAATGACACCACTCTTTTCTTTATTTTTACTCATAAAACCTCTTTTTTAATTCTAAATCTAAATTTCTAAATTCTAAAACAAAACTTCCAAAGTGTTATATTAACCTATAGAGTTTAGGACTTAGAATTTGAAATACTCAACATTAATAATGGGCTTTAAGTTCAATAACGAATTGTACAGGCTTTCATTGTATTGTTATTTGTTGCTATATCATCAGCTCGCACTCATTTTAAAACCCACCTTTTGGATACCGCCCAACATACCTCGACTCAGCTTTTGTCCTACCGAAATTACTCGTTCCTGCTCAAAGTTTGGCATTTCCGAGTCAATTTCCATAGATACAATCATACTACTTTCAATAAACTGGCACAAAATTTCATGTTTAAGCTTATTTTGGGCTATATCTGGGTGCAAAAAATTCAATTGACGGACACCTTCTATATAAAAATGGTTGTCAATATTGAGAAACATACGAGCCAATAAATAGCCTGGATCGTGTAATCGCTTGTATTTCAAAGAATCTGCCAAGAAATTATAGACGACTATCGAGCCAAAAAACTCTCTTCTACTGTCTTCTTGAATATACGGGCTTTTGTGCAAAATATGCTCTTTTGGAAACGTCATTACATTAGAATGCATCGAAAATACGAGTAAATCCCCAGAAAATTTTATTTGAAATTCAAATTCACTGACATTGATATAAGAAACTTCGACATCTTCATCCTCTATCCGATTATCAATTTCCTTCACAATACTTGCCGCCACTTTTTTAAGCCGCTTAAACAACGCCAAAGTATTGCGATAAACAGCTTGCTTTGTGCTTGCTTTAAAAGAGAGTAATTTTACAATTTGATTGATTCTTTCTTCGTGATTGTGTTCCATAGTTTGTTATTAATGATAAAAAAGATTGTAAAAATAAAAAATTCGAGATAAGTAGTTGGTTTTTATGGTCTTATTTTTTTAGGAGCGAAAGGTCAGCAGCTTCGTCATAACGGAAAGGCCTGCTGTCCGCTACTACACCAAAAGCCCTACTTACATCTGCCATACTATTTGGTATAACACTACCATCAGGGCTATTTTGCAAGGACACTCCCTTATTTCTCGATTTTTTACTTCTTTATGTACGAAAAATCTGGGTTTATGGTACATCAGACCTGACAGGTATTAAAACCAGTGAATCCTACCAGCAACAACAATGATTATCAAGAATTTAAAAATACAAAGCAAAACATATATGTTTAGTCTTGTTTTTTACATGTCTACCACACATTTGGAACTTATTTTAAACACAATTACGTTAATTAAAACATGAGAAACTACAAATTAGAAAGATTACAGAATGGCGAGACTTTCATAACCAAAGAACGAGGCAATTCAATGGTTCCCCTCATCAAATCCAACCAAGAACACAAATTAGCCCCGACAACATGGGAAGCTGTCGATGTTGGAGATATAGTATACTGCAAGGTATCAGGATTTTTCTATACACATCTGGTCACCGCCAAAAATCTAAAACGAGGCTGCCAGATTTCAAACAATCAAGGACATGTCAATGGATGGACAAAACGAGTGTATGGGAAGGTAGTAGAAATTTTGTAACTTTGTAAATATTTTTTGAAACCATATAAGTGAGTGGATCAAATAGGAATGATGGATGTATCAACGTCCCTTTCGTTCCTCGTCCCCTTACAAAAGGTTTCATTTTTATTTTAAACTCAAAAAAAATATAACTGATGGATTTAATGAATATGATGAACCAATTTGGGGATTTACAAAAGAAGATGGAAGAATCAACTAAGAAATTAGATACAATCTTAGTTGATGGCGAAGCAGAAGGCATCAAAATTACAGTCAATGGAAATGGAAAAGTACAAAACGTATCTGTTCCTGAAAATTTGCTGAATGTTGAGGGTAAAGAAGAATTAGAAGACTTGTTGATGGTGGCCTTCAATCGTGCATTCGAACAAGCAGAAATGGTCAAAGCCGCAGAGATGCAAGGAAGCATGTTTCCTGGTGGAATGCCAAATTTCCCTGGAATGTAGGAAGTGACAAGGGCGGGTGACAGGTGACAAGTAAAAGTGACGAGGGGCGGGTGACGAGTGATTTAATATAAAAAGCACCTGTCACCCGTCACCCGTCACCCGTCACTTATAATAAAATCACTCACTCAAAATCCACCTCAATATTTTAGCAATGTTTTTAGCATCATCTACGCCTCTGTGGTGTGTTCCTTCCAAGTCGTAGCCCAAAATTCCCAAAGCACCTGCCATTCCCTGCTCATGTCCCAACTGCTTTTTCAAGGCAAATAGGGTTTTGACATTGATGTGTGACGGACCAAACGGAAATCCTCTACCCAAAGCAGTACATTGGCGTTGAAATTGTTTCAGGTCATATGCGCCAAAACTTGCCCATGCCCGACTTTGAGATAAGTACTCTTTTTTCAAAATACTTAGCGCATCTTTAAAAGGAATCCCCTCTTCTTTGATCAAGTCAGAAGTGATGGTCGTCAATTCCGTACAAAAAGGACTAATTGTAGACCGTTCTGGCTGAACGATAATGCCTTTATTCTCCGTAATCTCACCTGTTTTTGTATCAAGTAAGCAGATACCTATTTCGATAATATCACTTTCCATCTCGTCGGGCTTCTTTCCTTCCCAACACGTCGCTTCAATATCTACAACGAGGATTTTATCTAATTTTTTTGCCATTTTATTTATTTTGTTTCACTAAGAAATTATCTCCGATTCTTTCGATTCGATAACATCAATATTCTTTTTTTAATATTTTCTATGCGTTCTTGTATGTTTTTATCTGATGGATTATCCACATTCTTTTTCAACAAAGCCAAGTAGTATTTAGATTTATCAAACTTATCCATCTGATTGTACAAATCAATTAATTCTTCCATCCAATCAATATTGCTAACTTCAATATTTTTAACAAGAAAAGAAAGTCTGGTATTGTCTACTTTTGGTTTTCTAATCGCTTGTCTACAAGGCACACAATTGATAGGTTTTGACCAAATGATAAATCCTAATTCTTCGTACCAATATTGTTGTTCTTCTTTCCCAAAGGTAAAGTTTATCTGACATTTTTGACACTTTTTATGTTGGTCATAATAAGCAAAAAAAGGATTTGCAAACCCCTTAAAATTTTGTTTTTTTGGAATACCCAAAATTGCTTTTTTGTCTCTAATACACACATCACAAGCCCAACGAAAATGCTCTTCTACAGCTCCCTTTAAGACACGAACTACATGTTCATATTCATACATTTTATAAAAAGCAAGTAAACGAGTTAATTGATTCGACTTGCGTTTATTCAAACAACAAGGACATACTATTTCTAAATCATTTTTCATTATCTATACACTAAAATTCATTTCTAATAATCGCTCCACTCGTTCTTCTAATTCCTCTTTTTTATTTAAATTATTTACCCAATATTTGGGGATGGACTTAAAGCCAAATTTTACGCCTAAGAGTGCGCCTGCGATACAGCCATTGCTATCGGCATCACCGCCTTCATTTATAACTTTTAAAAGTCCTTGCGAAAAAGAATCTGCGTTTTCATACGCCCACAAACCTGCGGCCAATGCCTTTAGCGTATAGCCCATTGTTTTTTCATCACTTAGGGCTAAAGCCTCGATAGGCGCATTTTTGTAAGGCTCTAAATAGGCTAACAATCGCTCGTCCAATGTCGCCATATATTCCTCGATCCACCGCATAATTTCCGCTTGTCCTTGTAATTCTAAGCTGATGATTGCGCTCATCACTTTACAACTATCTTTGCATCTTTGGTCGTAGTGCGTCAAGGCACAAATCTCTTCCGCATTTTCCAAAACACGATTTATCTCTTTATAGTTCCAAACCCCTACAATTGAATTTCGCATTAAGCCACCGTTGGGTGCTGCATTTTTTTTACGCATCGTCCATACGATTTCGGCTGCTTTGGTGGGATAAAGCGTGTATTGTGGGAGCGATAAGACGGCATAGGTCGTGCTTCCGATGCCTGTCGGTGTCCCTTCAAACCAGTCATAAAATCGCTGTGCAATGTCTGATAAATCTACTTTTTCGTGGGTCAAAATGCTATCGAATATACACAAAAATTGCTCAGTATCATCTGTCCAATCTCCCTTTTCCCAACGGCTTCGATGGCGGTCTTGGAGAATTTGATCATAGCTGTAGTAGCCGTCAGGATAGTGTTTGGCAATGTCCGTTTTTTGCATAAATTCTGTGCCTAATCCAAGCGCATCCCCTATCGCTTGTCCGAATATCAAGCCTTTTATTTTGTCTTTCATTTTTTTATTTTTTTTGGAGAGAACGGTGGGTGCTTCGTCGTTTTGGATGGTCCTGCTGTTCGTTCTTATGGCTAACCAAGTATCATAAATCACGGAAGAGCCGAACCACATAACTAAGCACCAAGAACCACAGAACTTTGTTAGCCATACCACTGCCATCAGGTCTATTTTGGATGGTCTTTGGGTTTTGGGTTGGGGTTTTTGCGGTTCTGACGTGGAGACGCATTGAATGCGTCTTTACTTGGCGGTTCGCTCGGTTGAGACACACGGCCGTGTGTCTTTACGGTTTGATCTGGTTGAGATACGGTTATGTGTCTTTGTTGATTGGGTTTCGGTTCTGGTGGGGAGACGCATTCAATGCGTCTTTACTTGGTGGTTCTGGTTTGGATAGACGGTTGTGTGGCTTTGTTGCTTGGGCTTCGGTTCTGACTTGGACAAGGCATGCCTTGTCCTTACACGGTTCTGGCTTTTTTTATTTGATGAGTTGGCCGCTTATGCGGAGGAGTTCCATTTCGGTTCTTTTGGCGTTGTATTTGGCTTGGTTAATGCGGAGTTGGCTTTGGACGAGGTTGAGTTGGGCTTCTCGGTATTGGGTCATGGTGGCTTTGCCGTAGTTGAGGAGTTCTTCGGTGCGGTTGTAGTTTTCTTCGACGGTTTGGAGGTTTTTTTGCTGGACTTTGAGGATGTATAGGCTATTTTTGTATTGGGCGTGGGCGTTTTCGAGGGTGAGTCTTAGGTTTTGTTCGGTTTCGGTTTGTTGGGCTTGGACTTGTTTTCGGGCGAGTTGGGCGTTTTCAATGCTTTTTTTGACTCGGCTGCCGTTGAAGATGTTGAAGTTGAGGGATAAGCCTGCGTTTAAACCTAAGTTGCGGCTTCTTAGGAGTTGACTGGCGTCGTTGTCGTTGCCTGCCCAACTGTAGGAGGCGTTGGCACTGAGGGTCGGATATTGGGCGGCTTTGGCGAGTTTGATGTCGAGGTCTTTTAGGAGGAGGTTGGTGTTATTTTGCTCGAAGGCTGGGTTGTTTTTTTTGGTTTCTGTCCATAGTTGTTCGATGTTCCATTCGGTGAAGGTGGCGGTGGGGGGAATGGCGGTAAATTCGGTGTTGAGTTCTCGTCCTAAAGTGAGGTTGAGGTTGCGTTTTGCGTTGTCTAAGGAGATTTCGTTGTTGATGATGTTTAGGCTGTCGTTGTTGATATTTACTTCGAGGTTGAGTATCTCTAATTTTGAGCCGCTGCCTAAGTCGAAGCGGGTTTGCGCTCGTTCTAATTTGTCTTTGGAGTTGGTGATGTTTTCTTGTTCGATGGTGGTTTGCTCGCTGAGTCGACAGACTTCAAAGAAGTTGTTGATGATTTGGAGTAGGATATTTTCGATGAGTTGTCGGGTTTGGATGCTTGTTTGGTCGCCTGATAGTTTGAGTTTTTCAAAGTTGTATCTTCGGGCGAATCCGTCGAAGATGAGGTAGTTTGCACCGAGTCCGATGTTGAAGTTGGTGGAGGTGGCGCCGTCTTGTTCGATTTCGAGTTCTTGTCCTGGTCCTTGTAGTATGGTGAGGTCGGTGTTTTTGTTGCTGTAGTTGTAGCTGCCTGTTACGTTGACGGAGGGGTAGTAGCCGACGCTGCCTTTGTAGATGTTGTTTTGGGCGATTTCTTCGGTTACTTTGGCTGCTTCGATGCCGTAGTTGTTTTTTAGGGCGATGTCTATGGCTTGTTCGAGGGTTAGGATTTCTTGTTGGGCATTTAGTCCTATGCTGCTATAAAATAGAATGGCTATATAGATGATTATTTTTCTCTGCATTTTCTGTTTTTTTTTAACCATATAAGTTATATAAGGTCATATAAGTTTTGTCCTTTTAAAATAGCCCTGATAGTAGCGTTATACCAAATAGTAGGGCAGGTGTAAGTTGGGCTTTTGGTGTAGTAGCGGATAGCAGGACTTGACGTGACGACGAAGCTCCTGACAGTTCGCTCCTTTTTATTATTTTTAGGTTTGTTCTGCTAGTTCTTGGACGGCTGGTTCTACAGATTCTTGTGTGGGTAGTTCGCCTTCCCATGCCCAGTTTAGGTAGCGTTTGACCATGTTGAGGACGACGAGGAGGACGGGTAGGATGACGAGAATTATGATCGTTATCATGAGGAGTCCGTAGGAGATGGAGATTGCCATCGGGATTAGGAATTTGGCTTGGAAACTTTTTTCTAAGATGAGGGGAACTAAGCCGATGACGGTGGTGACGGTGGTGAGGAGGATGGGGCGGAATCGGGAGAGGGCGGTGTCATGGACGGCTTCCATAAAGGGTTTTCCTGCTCGCATGTTTTGGTTAAAGGAGGTGACAAAAACGAGGGCATCGTTGACTAAAATTCCGACGAGGGCGATGATCCCTAAGATGGATAAAAGGCTGATTTGGTGCCCATGTAAATAGTGTCCCCACCCTACGCCGATGAAGCCGAAAGGTATGAGTATGACGATGAGAATCATTTGCCAGAAGGATCTAAATGTTAGGACGATGACGGATAGCATAAGGATGAGAATGACGGGCAGTACGGCTTGCATGGAACCTACACTTTTCGCTTGCTGACGGTTTTGTCCTTCGTAACCTGCGGTGACGCTTGGGTATTTTTGTAATATTTGTGGGACGATGTTTGTTTGGATATCGGTCATGACTTCGGTGACGGAGACATCTTCTTTGACATCGGAGGTGATGCGAATTTCTCTTTGACCGTCTAAATGCTTGATATTTACAATCCCTCTTTCGATTTTAAAATCGGCTACTTCGCCTAAGGCATATTCTTGTCCGTTGGCTAAACGAATCCGCATATCTTCTAATTTACCAACAGAAGAACGGTCTTCGTTTTCGTAGCGAACCCAGACTTTTACTTCGTCTAATCCTCGTTGTAGTCGCTGTACTTCGCTTCCGAAAAATCCTGCTCTTACTTGCGATAAAACGATTTGTGGCGTCAAGCCCAATATACGGGCTTTTTCTTTTAAAGAGATGTTGACTTCTCGTAGCCCTTCTTGATTGGAGTCTTGAACGTCTTTGAGGTCTGTCATTTGTTTTAGTTCGTTTTTGATTTCTTCTATCGCTCCATCTAATTCTTTTTTGTTGCTTCCAAATAGAGAGATGGCGACAGGATCGCCGAAGGTGGAACCTCCACCAAAAGTTAGTTTTTCTGCGCCATAAATTGTTCCTGCTTTTTCCCTAATTTTTTGGGAAATCTCGCTACTTCTAACGGTGAGTTTTTCGGCAGCTAATAAGCCTACAGATAATCGACCATCATAGCTTGTCGGACCAACGTTTTTCTCTACTTTCATAATGACATCTAAACTATCTGTTTGTATGCCTATCAATTCCTCATTGGCTGCCCATACTGCATGTTCGAGGTGATCCAACCATTGTTCGGTGATATTTTCTCTTGTTCCTGCGGGCATGGTTAAGTTGATGTTGATGGTATCTCTTTCGATGCGTGGAAAAAAGGTAAATTTGATGATTCCACCACTCATTGCCCCCAAAGTCACCAAAAACATGGCTATGGGAATTGACAAGGCAAATAGTTTGTTTTTGAGGGAAAAACGCAAGATGGGTGCATAGATTTTATCTCGTAGCCATTTCATAAATCTATCGAAAGAACGGGTCACGATATTTTCTTTGTAGCCCTTGTTTAAGGCTTTGGAATGTGCAACGTGTGCAGGTAAAATAAGTGCGCCTTCCACGAGTGAAAAGAATAAGGTTGCCATCACGACAAAGGCTACTTCCGAAAAGAAATCCCCTAAACGCCCTTCCACAAAAAAGAAGGTAGAAAAGGCTAAAATCGTGGTAATAATCGCTGCAAAAACGGCGGGCAAAACTTCCATTGTTCCATCTATTGCAGCCGTTATACGGTCTTTACCCATCTCATAATGTTGGAAGATATTTTCGGCAATAACGATGCCATCATCAACCAAAATACCGATGACCAAAATCATTCCAAAGAGGGAGATTACATTGATGGTCAAGCCATAAATGCCACCGATGACAAACATTCCTGCAAAGGAAATTGGGATGGATAAAGCAACCCAAAAAGCCAAACGATAATTGAGAAATAAGGCTAACAATATCAAGACTAAAAGGAAACCAATGATTCCATTTTTGGACAATAATTCAATCCGTTGATTTAGGCTAATAGAAGAATCTCGAATAACGGTTGCTTTGACAACTTCGTTTTTCTCATTAAAATCTTCGATGTATTTGTGTACAGTATCCGTGATAAATAAAATATCTTCACTCAAAGTATTGTTCACACTCACAACCGCAGAACGCTCACCATCCATAAAGGATTTATTGGGATTATCTGCCCACTTATCTTCAACATTGGCAATGTCGCCTAAATTGATTCGTGTGCCATCTGGATTGACTTTGACGATAATATCCCGAAAATCGTCGGCATAGTATTCTTTGGTATTGGCTCGAACTAAGAGTTCTTCCGTTTCTGTTTTAATGGTTCCCCCTGTCACCTCAATATTCGACGCTCTAATGGCTTGTGTTGCTTGGTCAAAAGTCAAATTGTATGCTCGTAAATCTTGTTCTCTAAAACTAATTTCGATTTCTTCGTCAGGAAAACCAGACAGGCTAACTTGTGAAATCCCTTCGACATTTAACAGTTCATTTTCTGCTTGACGGGCATAGTTTTTCAGTGTTTTTAGCGGCACATCTCCACTAATCGCAAAGTTGATGGCAAAGGCAATATTTTTACTTCGATAAACGGTAGGTGGTTCCATTCCTGACGGAAAAGAGCTGATGCGATCTACTGCGTTTTTGACATCCTGTAAAATCAAATCGGGATCGTAGCTTTTTGCGACTTCCACGCTGACGCTTCCTGTGTTTTCACTGGAGGTCGAGGTGACTCGTTCGATGCCTGTCACGCCCTCTAAATTGTCTTCAATCTTTAGAACAATTCCTTGTTCGATTTCGGAGGGCGATGATCCTGGATAGATGCACTGAATGTTGATAAAACGACTTTCTTGTTCTGGAAAGAAGGTCTTTTTTAGTCCTGTTAAACTGACATAACCAAATATAAATAAGAGAACGAGTATGACGTTTCCTGATACAGGATATTTTATAAAATAGGCAATAATATTGCGCATGGGTTTCTTTTTTTAGTGACGGGTGGCGAGTGACTGGTGACAAGTGTTTTTTTGGGGACGGGTGACGAGTGACTGGTGACGAGTGTTTTTTTTGGTGACGGGTGGCGAGTGTGTTTTTTGGTGGCGAGTGTGTTTTTTATCCCTTATCACCTGTCACCTGCCCCTTGTCACCCGTCACCTGTCACCCGTCACTTATCAATTTTTTTGACTTTCATGCCGTCGAATGCGCCTACGATGGTTTCGTTTAGGATTTCTTCGCCGTCTTCTAATCCTTTAATGATGGCGGTGCTTTCAGTCATTTTGGTGACTTCTATGATTTTCAGGCTTAGAATGCTGTCTTTTACGACGTAAATTGTGGAGTCGTTCACCAATAGTTTTCGGGGGATTTCGATGGCGGCTTGTATAGAACCTACATCAATTTTTCCTCGCAAATACATCCCTCCTTTTAAGCCTTTTCCTTTGACGTTGATAAAGACTTTGACGGCTTGTGTGCTTGGGTCGATGCTTTCGCTCACTCGTTTTACTTTTCCTTCCCAAGTTCCCTCAATATCTTCTGATTCTAAGAGGACGACATCGCCTGATTTGATTGCGCCCAATTCCCTCATATTGACCGTCGCTTCTAATTCATAAGCGTAGGTATTGACCAATGTGCCTAATTTTTGTCCACTGACGATGAAAGCCCCTGGATTGAGATTTCCACTTGTGATGGTTCCTGAAAACGGCGCACGTAAGGTATATTTATTCAATCGTATTTCTTGGGATTCGATGTTATAGAAGGTCGTGGAGAAGTTTTTTCCTGCGATAAAATAGCGTTCTCTATCGCTTAATGGCGTTGGTAATTTTTTGAGTCTTTTGTTGATGTCAAAGGCATCTACATACTCTTTCCATTGTTGGAAACTTTCGGGATAATCCAACTTTAAATCCACCAGTATTTGTGAGATTTGGTTCATCAAGCCACTTTTTTGGGCTAAGATATTGGCTCTGGCTTCTCGGTCATCTATCTGCAAAAGTCTATCGCCTTTTTTGTAGTATTTTCCCTCTTTGATGGGCTTTACATCCGATAGTAATCGCCCATTGACTTCCGATACAATGTCTAATGTTTCGTAGGCGGTTAATCGTCCATAGATGGGAATAGACGTGCCAATACTTTCGTTATTGACCTTTTTACTGCTTACTTGTTTGGCAGGAACAATCCTTTCTTTTCGAGGGGGCGGTTTTTTTTGGTCGCTCAGTCTGTTCTTCAAAAAGAACGCTCCTACAATGATTAAGATGCCTAAAACGATGGATAATTTTCTGAGTATCATTTATAGTCTTTGTTTCAATTTATTTAGTTTGCAGTACAACTACTTTTATATTAGACAAGGTTTTCAAAGATTTTATTCAGTACGGATTTACATAAATTCAGTTCTTCTTCTTCAATACCTTTTATAGCTTTGTCTGAGATTTCCCAAAGGATGGGCAATAGTAATTCGTGCAGTTCTTTTCCTTTGTGTGTCAAATAAATTAGCTTTTGTCTTTTGTCCTCTTTATCTGCTATCCTCACAATAACATTTTTTGCCTCCATTTTGTTCAAAGCCCTTGTTATAGTGGCTTTTTCTTTAAAAACACAGTCTGCCAAGTCCTGTTGTTTGACACCTTCTTTTTCTCCAATATTGTGCAATAGGATGATTTGTTCGACGGTCATGTCGTGTCCTTTTTCCACAATTCTTTTGTTAATGGCGTTGGCAATTACTCGGCGGGTTTTTCCGATAGAGGGGATTATTGAGTCTTCTTTCAGTTTTTTGCTAATTTTCATTTTTGTTTTTAAATATAGTTGCATATACAACGATACAAAAGTAGAGAAGTTTAGAGATATTCCCAAATTTTTTTGTTTTTTTAAGATTGTTTTTTGAGAACGCTTTACTGTGAGGGGTGAGATGAGAGAAGTGAGTTTTTTTTTCTACAGCAACCCTAATTCGGTTTAGGAATTTTATTTCACGCAGAGAGCGCAAGAAGTTTTAACGCAAAGAAACGCAAAGCTCAAAAGAAAACAATCTCTTTGCGACCTTTGCGAGAAAAACATTTTTTCCATTTTCAAATAGGATTGTTGTATATCATTTTCCTAATTCCTAATTCCTAAATACTAATTCCTAATTCCTAATTCCTAAATACTATTTTTCTTTTTTTTGGAGACGATGGTGTTTGCTTCGTTTTTTCGTTTGGGCCCGCTATTCGTTCTTATGGTGGCTTGCCTGCGCTGCGGGCAGACACATGGGTCTGCCCCTACCGCCACCATACCACTGCTATCAGGGCTATTTTTCATGGTCTTTACTGCTTATTTAAGTCTTCCAAAAAAACAGCAAAACAAA
>ENA-ORXM01001965-ORXM01001965.1-marine-metagenome-genome-assembly--contig:-NODE-1965-length-25911-cov-3.981071_pt1 | contig 25911 bp, 23 predicted proteins | sample MGYA00237867_ERZ511480 | MGnify/ENA primary metagenome ERZ511480 (study PRJEB26309, sample SAMN06266103) | marine metagenome | isolation source: Algal blade | place: United Kingdom:Sidmouth, United... | reverse complement strand
GCTATCGTGCGGGGCTGCCGCTGGAGCCGTCCTACATGCGCGGGCTGGAGCCGGGGGCGCATTCCCTGACCCTGACGCTCGAAGGCGTCCGGGCGCGCGGGCCATTCGGCGCGCGGGCGCTGCCATGGTCGGCCATCGTGGATGTGGTCGAGGACGAGAGGTTCGCGGCCCTCATCGTCTCGCCGGGAGAATGCGTCATGATCCCGAAATGGGCGCTCGACCGGGCAGGCCACGGCGATCTGGAAGTCATCGCGACCTTGGTGCGCCACGCTCGCGGGAACTGACCCTACCGCTTTTTCAGCAGCGGCCCGACGATTCGCAGATGCAGGATGGCGATGGCGGTCGCGGCAAGAACGAGAGCGCAGAGCAGCGCCTTCGACCATGCCCCCATGGTCCCCTCGATCATCAGGGCATGGACGACGCTCGAAATCACCATTACCACCGCGAGCGCATTGTGGACGATCCGCCATATGACAGGGCGCAGCCCCATGCGCGACCGCGCCGCGACGAGCAGCGCCGTCAGCACCACGCTCCACAGACCGATCACGCCGTAGACCGAGAACGGCGTCGGTGAGACGAGCAACAGCGCATCGAGCGTATCTGGCGGACTGGTCAGGTAGAGACCGCCCACATGCACCGTAACGCCGAGTAAGATTCCTGCGCCGACCATCCGGTGCCAGCGGCGTGCCTGCACCGGGCGCAGGCCGGGAAGGTACCCGGCGGCCAGCAGGGGCTGCGCGAGCAACAGGGCCAGCGCCGCGATCCCCGCGAATCCCGCAATGATGTAGACCGGATCGCGCCCCGCCAGCCAGGGACTACCCGCCGCGATGGCCAGCGGAGCAAGGATGGCACCGGCCAGCATCGCCCATGCGCCGACCGCGACGGCTCGGCGCATCAGGCCGGGGCGAGGATGAAATTGGCCTCCAGCGTCGTATCGCTCGCGCTGTCCATGACCGGGCGCAGGAAGACGGTTCGGAACGCTGCGTCGTCATAGGCGAGATGGCCATGGGCCTGGCCGAAATTGGGGACGATCTGCGCCATTTCCAGACGATATGTGCCATCGGCGGCGGTCAGCACGCTGCCGTGATTCGACGGCTCTCGTTCGCCCCCGCGCGGTGTCGCGGCCCAGATCTGGATACGGGTATTCGGCAGCGGCTCGCCGGTCCCGGCCTTCAGCACGGTGCCGTACATCAGGAAGCCGGTTCCGAGATCGTCGACCAGCGGCGCATCGGGGCGGTAATTGTTGCTGCCCCCGCGCATCGTCTCGGTCGGCGCGAAGGCGCTGGCGGCCTGTGCCGGAACCACGAGCCGGGGTACGACGAGCGTTGCACCCGCGCCGACGAGAAGGGCGCGGCGAGTGGTCGGGAGGATCGTCATGTCATTCTCCATCTATGCCGGGCGGGGATGACCATGGATAGAGCGACTCGAATCCCCGACCGTCGATGGGATCGCACAGGAATATGACGGCGGCATGATGACCGGGGCGAGGGCAGGCTCGCCAACGGAAAAGCTGCCGTGCTAGGAAAGGGCGCATGGTCGCCTCCGATGCTCCGTTCCCCTTTTCCGTCTTCACGCGCCGGGAATGGGCTGCACTGAAGGCCGACCAGCGGCTCACATTGTCCGAAAGCGAATTGTCGGGCCTGCGCGGCCTGAACGAGCCGATGACCCAGGGCGAGATCGAGGATATCTACCTGCCTCTGTCCCGGCTCTTGGGTCTGCACGTCACGGCACGTCGCGATCTGAAGGATGTGCGCGAGGCGTTTCTGGGGCGGCGCAGCGAGCGAAAGCCCTACGTCATCGGGCTGGCGGGCAGCGTCGCCTCGGGCAAGAGTACGCTGGCCCGCACCCTGCGCGCGCTCGTCTCGGGCTGGCCGGGCGAGCCGCGCGTCGAGATCGTCACGACCGACGGTTTCCTGCATCCCACGCAGGTATTGCAGGAGCGCGGCCTCATGGCCCGCAAGGGATTCCCGGAAAGCTACGACCTGCGCCGCATGATCCATTTTCTCGCCGACCTGAAGGCGGGGGAGCGCGAGATCGACGTCCCGGTCTATTCGCACCGGACCTACGATATCCTGCCCGACGAGCGGCAGGTCATCCGTCAGCCCGACGTTCTCGTCTTCGAGGGTTTGAACGTGCTGGGGCTGGCGACGAATGCGCCGGTCGTGGCCTCGGACTTCTTCGATTTCTCGATCTATCTCGACGCGGAGCCGGAGGAGCTGGAGCGGTGGTTCGTGGCGCGGCGGCTCATCCTGCAACGCACCGCATTCCGCGATCCCGTCTCCTATTTCCATGACCAGAAGGACATGCCCGAGGACGAGGCACGCCGGGTGGCGGCGGATATCTGGCACCGGATCAACCGCGTCAATCTCGAGGAGAATATCCTGCCGACGCGGCAGCGGGCCGATCTCGTCCTGCGCAAACAGGCCGACCACCGCATCGGGGAGGTCTGGCTGCGGCGGTAGGGTAGTCGCCGCGCTGCGCGGGGTATAGAGGTTCCCAGACCGTAACGCCCGAGGAGATGCTCCCGTGACCAAGACTCTCAATCTGGCTCTTCAGGGGGGCGGCGCGCACGGGGCCTATACATGGGGCGCGCTCGACCGGCTGCTCGACGAGAAGGATATCGAATTCGAGGCGATCACCGCCACCAGTGCGGGCGCGATGAACGCCGCGATGCTGGTGACGGGGCTGGCGCATGACGGGCGGCAAGGGGCAAAGGACAAGCTGGCCGAGTTCTGGAACCGCATCACCGAACAGGCCGCCGGGCCGCGCTCGCCCTTCGCCATGTTCGCCCTGCCGCCCGACCCGGCGATCCTGAACGCTTTCTATACCTCTTCCCCCGCCTACAGGGCGGGCGAATGGCTCACGCGCACCTTCTCGCCCTATCAACTCAATCCGATGAACCTCAATCCCCTGCGCGACCTGCTGGAAGACATGATCGATTTCGAGGCGGTGTGCCGGGGCAACGGACCGACACTCTTCGTCAACGCCACGAACGTGCAGAAGGGGCGGGTGAAGGTCTTCACCGGCGACGGGATCACCACCGATGCTCTGCTGGCATCGGCCTGCCTGCCGTCGTTGTTCCAGGCGGTCGAGATCGATGGCGAATCGTACTGGGACGGCGGTTATATGGGCAATCCGGCCATCTGGCCGCTGGTTCACGGGGCCGAATGCCGGGATGTCCTCATCGTCCATATCAATCCGGTCATCCGCGAAGAGGTGCCGGTGACGGCCACCGAGATCGCGAACCGGATCAACGAACTGAGCTTCAACGCCTCGCTGATGCGAGAGATGCGGGCCGTGGATTTCGTCCAGCGCCTTCTCGACGAGGGCGTCATCCCCGAAGGCAAATGGAAGCGTCTGCGCATCCATTCGGTGCGCGACGAAGAGACGATGCGCCGCTTCGGCGTGGCGACGAAATCCACGCCCGACTGGGCGGTGCTGACCCGTCTGCGCGAGGCAGGGGCCGCGTCGATGGAGACATGGCTCGCCGAACACAAGGATAAGATCGGGGTCCGCGACAGCGTGGATATCCAGTCGGAGTTTCTCTGACACGCCTTTCGGTCGCCTGGTAAAACCCGCGTTATCCAATTCATCCTATCCTGGCGCTCCATGGAGACAGGAGGCGGCATGTTCTATCGGGAAATCCTTCCACCGACGATTGCCGACGCGGTATCGGGACGTGGATCGGCCATCCACATGCCCGCGCTTGCCTTCTGGAAAGCCGCTCCCCGGCTGGGAAGCCTGCCGGATGCAGCGGCCTTCGAGATCGATGCGCTGGGCAGGGTGGGTTCCCACGCCCTCGTCCTCGACGTGGAGCACGAGCCGCGCGATTTCGTCGTCCGTACCGTCGGACCCGAATTGCATGGCTTCCTGCGTGGGGATCAGACGGGGCTGCGTCTGAGCGAGGATCCGCAGAAGGCCCTTGGAAGCCAGCTCTGGGAACAGCTCGCCGCCGTCGTCGAGACGGGGAAGCCGGCAGTCTACGAGACCCCCTACAACGGCAATTTCTGGGATTTCTATGGCATTCGCCAACTCGTCTGCCCGCTGACGCGCACCGGCATGACGGTCGATGGATTGTTCACGAGTCTCGCCTTCCTGCCGAAGAAGACCGACGGCTAGGATCGCGGGCGGAGACGTTTGCCATGCTCGCCCCGACTGTCTAGGTTCACGGTGCCGTGATGACTGGGAGGTAGGCGATGGGCGAGAATCGTTACGAGAAGCAGGCACGTGAACTGGCGCAGGGCTTCGCCATGCGGGCCGCACACTGGGACAGGACGCGCGACTATCCCTGGCCGAACGTCGCCGAGATGACCGCAGCGGGACTGATGGGCATGACCATCCCCCGCGAATACGGCGGGCAGGGGGCTTCCTGCCTCGACGTGGTGCTGGCGGTCGAGCAGATCGCCCGCGCCTGTACCCTCAGTGCCCGGATACTGGTCGAGGCGAACATGGGCGGCATCGGGGCTATCATGGCCTACGGCACCGAGGTGCAGAAACGCTTCTGCGCACCCATCGTCCTCGCCGGAGACAAGCCCGCGATCTGCATCACCGAGCCCGAGGCCGGAAGTGCCGCGACCGAGATGACGACCACCGCGCGCCGCTCCGGCGACGGTTGGCTCCTCAACGGCACGAAGCACTGGATCACCGGGGGCGGGGTCTCGAAACTGCATCTGGTCTTCGCGCGAATCGTGGAGGACGGGCAGGACCGGGGCATCGGCGGCTTCATCCTGCACCGCGACCCGGAGGCCGGAATCGACCCGGCAGGCTTCGAGGTCGCGCGCCGCGAGCGGACCATGGGCCTCTGCGGAATGCCCGAGGCCGAACTGCGCTTCACGAATGTCGAGGTGTCGGACGCGATGCGCGTGGATGCGGATTTCGGCGATCTGATGAGTGCCTACAACGCCCAGCGGGTCGGAGCCGGAACCATCGCACTGGGCGTGGGGGCCGGGGCACTGGACCATGCGACCCGCTATTTGCTGGAGCGCGAGCAATTCGGACGCCCCATCGCGGAGTTCCAGGGTCTGCAATGGATGCTGGCCGATATGGATACGGGCATCCATGCCGCCCGGCTCATGCTGCACGAGGCCGCGCGCTCGGCGGAGCCTTCGACGTCGGAAACCGGATTCCCCGACCGGACTCTCGCGGCGCGCGCGAAACTCTTCGCCTCCGAGACGGCGATCCGCGTCGTCGACGATGCGCTCCAGATATTCGGCGCACGCGGCTACGGCGATGCCGAGCCGGTAGAGCGCATGTACCGCGACGTACGCATGTTCACCATCGGCGGCGGCACTGCGCAGGTCTTGCGCACCCAGGTCGCCGCTGCCCGTCTCGGCATCCGTACGCCGCAAACCCGCGACGGCTATGCCCGGCTGGCTGCCAAGGGCGGAAGGGTCGCGGCGGAGTAGGTTTTCTGCCGGGCTGCCCTACTGTGCCAGCCGCGCCTTCAGGCTGGCCAACCGTTCCTCCGCCTCGCGCAGTTCATCCTCGCTGAGCCCTCCTTCGAGGGCGCGGATTTCTGCGGTCTTCGACTCCCCGGCCAGTCGGAACCACGCCAGCGCGAGCGGCGGATTCGCTTCGATGCCCGTGCCGCCGACATAGAGTTCGCCCAGCCGCCGCTGCGCATCGCGTTCCCCTTGCAGGGCCGCGCGGCGGTACCAGTGGACGGCGCGTCGGACATCCTTCTCCACCCCGTCCCCGGTTTCGAGTTTCAGGGCCAGATTGTACTGGCCCGTCGCATCCCCTGCCGTCGCCGCCCGGCGATACCATTCGACCGCCGCTTCGGGGTCGGGCGGCAATCCCTCGCCGGAATCGAACAGGTAGCCGAGATTGGTCATCGACAGGGCCTCGCCCCGCGCCGCCGCCGCCAGATGCCAGCGCAGTGCCGCCGCCGGATTGCGGTCCTCGCCCCTGGCGAACTGATGCATCAGCGCGAGCCGAAGCTGCGCATCCCGATCCCCGGCCTCGGCGGCGCGTCCGTACCAGTGCAGCGCGCGGCTGCGGTCGGCCTCGGTCCCCGCGCCATTCTCGTACATCCAGCCGGTATTGTACTGGGCGATCACATGGCCGCCCGTCGCCGCCCGCTCGTACCAGTGGAGCGCGCGCTCCTTATCCTGCGCGACCCCCTCGCCCCTGTCGTAGAGCCAGCCGAGGCCGAACTGCGCCGAGGCAAAGCCGCGCGTGGCGGCGCGCTCGTACCATCGGGCCGCCTGCGCCGGATCGCGGGCGATGCCGACCCCGTCCTGATAGCGGCGCGCGAGATTATTCTGGGCCTCGACATCCCCCGCTTCGGCGGCGCTGCGATAGTGACGCACGGCCGCCACATCGTCCTTCCCGACCCCTTCGCCGAGGGCGTACATCACCCCCAGATTGTTCGTCGCGCCCGCATGACCCATGGACGCGGCCTCGCGGTAGAGGCGCACGGCCCGGTCGTTATCCTCGGCAGTGCCCCGCCCGTTGTCATAGGCCAGCGCGAGCGCGTAGAGGGCATCCGGCTCGCGGCCCTCGGCGGCGATGGCCAGCCAGTAGAACGCGCTCCGGGGGTCTTCTGGCACACCCGCACCCCGGTCGAATTTCAGGGCGAGGTTATACTGCGCATGACGGTGGCCGCGCCCGGCGGCGGCGAGGTACCAGCGGATTTCCTGGTCGTCGTCCTTTTCCACGCCCTCGCCGGTCGCATACATCAGGGCGAGATTGTACTGGGCGGAGGGATCGCCCTGCATCGCCGCCTTCTCGTACCAGAACGCGGCCCCCCTATCGTCCTCCGCGATCCCGATGCCCTGATCCAGAGCGTAGGCCACGGCGAATTGCGCCGTGCGGTCGCCTTGCTCGGCGGTGAAGAGCAGGTCGAGACTGAAGCCGTCGGACCGCCCGGTGCGGGTACGCTCGGGCAGGGGAATCACCGTGCCCGGCATCCGCGTCCCGGCGTCGCGTGTCCCGTCGGGAATGCGCCCCGCTTCCGCAGGGGCGGCAACGGTCAGGGTAGCGAGCGCGATATAAAACCATACAGGTCGCACGGGAAACCTCGTTCTGCGATCCTTTGAATTAATCCCAAAGCATCGGGGCGAGGCAAGAGGTTAAAACGCCCGCGATAGGGTCGCGATCCGGGCGATCCGACGTGCGGGAGGGCGAAGCAGATGCCTCGCCCTCCCGATATTCGCTGTCCCCAAGCCTATGCCGCGATCACTGGAGCATGATTTCGACGCGGCGGTTGAGTGCCTCGGTGACGCCGTCTCCGCCGGTCTTCACGGCCTCCGCTTCACCGACGGGCATGATGCGAAAGCGGATCGCGCGGTCGGCCCGCTGCTGGATATAGCTGCGCACGGCATTCGCGCGGCGCATCGCGAGAAGCTGGTTATACCGCGAATCGCCCGCCGAATCGGTGAAGCCCATCAGGGCGACCGTTCCCCGGTCCTCCAGGATGAGGCGCTCGACGGTATCGGCAAGCACATCCTCGCCTTCGGGGGTGATGACGTCGCTGTCGAAGCCGAAATACACCGCGAAATCCGACGAGCCGCCCGTCCGCGCGCCGACGAGACTGGTAAGTACATCACCGGATTGCCCCATCATCTCGGGAGCGACGGCCATCGGCATGGCCCCCCCCTCGGTATAGACCGGAGCCTGCAACGCGGTCATCTGCTGGCCGAAGGCAGCGTCGTCATAGATCGGTGCCATGGCGGCGACGGCCCGACGCTCCGGCTCGAACGTGACGTACTGGCCCTCGTATCGCTGCTCGGTGCGGGCATCGTAGAGCACCTCGCCCCGGCCTTCGTACAGTCCCTGCTGCATCGGCACGGTATCGATGACCTGTTCGGAATAGGGCAGGTCATCGTAGCCGGGAATCAAGTCTATGGGACCGTAGCCCTCCTGCAGGGGGACGGTCGGGACGACGGTATCCGCCGGATATTCGTATCCCTCGTACCGGCTGCGAGCCAGCGGTGCCGGAGCCTCGACGACGAAGGTGCGGGCGGAGACGGAATCCATCGGCTCGATGCCCTGCACGGTGCGGGCAAGGGCCGCGCGCTGCTGCATCGGGGGCATCGCGTAGGTCGTATGCGGCATCGACGGGGCCGGATAGGTGGGCGCGGCATAGGAATTCTGGGCATAGGATTGCGCCGGTGCGCCGGTGGCCGACGGTTGGTTGACGATCTCGATCGTCGCGCTGCCTGCATCGATCCTCTGCGAAGGCGTCTGGTTGTTGACCACGAATTGCTGCGGTTCGGCGGTGCGGGCGGTGGCGAGCCGCGTACCGGTGCCGATCACTTCCAGCTCCGCGAGCGCCGTCTCGGCATTGATGGCACAGGCATTCGCTATGGCGGCATCGCCGCCGGGCTGGGATTCGAGCCACCAGCAATCGTAGGCGGCCTGCGCTCGCGCGGCCAGATCGGGCGACCCGACACGGGCGCCACTGCCCAGACTGTTCATGAGTCGGACGCGGGCGGCGACGATCTTTTCGTCGCTTTGCGCACCCATCCCCGGATCGACGAGCTTGCCTTCCACGGCCATGATGGCGCGCAGGGAATAGAAATCCGACCGTTCGAAATCGGCACGGTCATAGGCATTGGTCGCCAGTTCGAGATATCGCTGGCGCAGAGCTTGCCCGAAGACGCGCTCTTCGGTCAGGCGCAGGAACGTCGGCTCGTCATGGGAGATGGCCTGCATTCCGCCCTGAGCGGCGCAGCCCGCAAGGGTGGCGGCGAGGGCGATAGCCGTAGCAGCCCTTGCAAGGCCCGTTTCGAAACGGGACGGGGGTGTGCGAAATTCAGGCATCTTCGGCTCACTTTCTCTTCGGACCAACGGCCAGAGGCCATATCTGAGATCGAAGGGAGCAAGAGCGATGCCAGAATCACGAAAGGCCGGAACGGATGCCCGGCCTTTCTGTATCGCGGAACCGAAGAGGGGTCAGTCGTTCGAGGCTTCCTCGAAGCGCAGGGCGACGAATCGGACATCGCCTCCCCGGCTGACGAGCAGCAGGACGGAACTCTTGCCCTCCGCTTTCTGCGCCGCCACCTTCTTCGTCACCTCTTCGGGCGTGGTCACGGCTTCCTGGGCCACCTCGACGATGACATCGCCCCGGCGCAGGCCCTTCTTGGCGGCGGCACTGGTGGATTCCACATCGGTGATGAGAACGCCTTCCTGATCCGCCTTGATGCCGTTGGCTTCGCGCTGCTTGCGATCCAGACCGGAGAGGGTCATGCCGAGGACTTCCTCGCCGCTTTCCTCGACCACCTCTTCGTCTTCTTCGTCGGAGACGGCGTTCCCCTCGGCATCCAGCAGGCCCACCGTGATCTTGAGCGTCTGGGTCTTGCCCTTGCGCGAGACGATCATGCGGACGGTATCGCCCGCCGGGGTCTCGGCCACGGCACGGGGCAGATCGCGCATCTCCTCGATATCCTTGCCATCGAAGGAGAGGATCACGTCGCCGATTTCCACACCACCCTCTTCGGCAGGGCCTTCCTTGGTCACGTCTTCCACGAGCGCGCCCTTGGGCTTGTCGAGATCGAGGCCTTCGGCCAGTTCCTCGCTGACCTCGCGGATACGCACACCGATCCAGCCGCGCCGAATCTCGCCAAACTCGCGAAGCTGGTCCACGACATTCGTGGCGATGGCGGCGGGAACCGAGAAGCCGACCCCGACCGAGCCGCCCGTGGGCGAGTAGATCGCGGTATTCACGCCGATCACGTCGCCATCCATATTGAACAGCGGCCCGCCCGAGTTGCCCCGGTTGATCGCCGCATCGGTCTGGAGAAAGTCATCATAGGGGCCGGAATTGATATTGCGGTTCCGGGCCGAGATGATCCCGGCGGAAACCGACCCGCCGAGGCCGAAGGGATTGCCGATGGCGATGACCCAGTCACCCACCCGCGCGGTATCGCTGTCGCCGAAATTCACGAAGGGGATCGGCTCGCTCGGTTCTTCGGTCAGCTTGAGCACCGCGAGATCGGTCTTCGGGTCGGTCCCGATCAATTTGGCATCGAGCGAATCGCCGTTCGGAAAATTGACGACGATCTCGTCGGCATTCTCGATGACGTGGTTGTTGGTGACGATGAAGCCCTTGGGATCGATCACGAATCCCGAGCCGAGGGACTGCACCTTGCGCGAGGAAGGGCCTTCCCCGCCGCGCTTGTCGAAGAAATCCTTGAAGAATTCCTCGAAGGGAGAGCCTTGCGGCAACTCCGGGATCTTCGGTCCGATATTCGGACGCTTGACCGTCTGGGAGGTCGAGATGTTCACCACTGCCGGGCTGAGCCGCTCGGCGAGATCGGCAAAGCTGGTCGGGACGGCGCGTGCACCGGCTGCCTGCGCGAAGAGGGCACCCATGAGGAGGATCAGGGACGCGAGGGCAATCTTGAAGGCGACGGGTATCGCAGGTCTCGACGCGGCTATGGCGGCTGGTTTTCTGTGGTTCATCTTCGTTCCCGGTCAGTTTCGTGGGTATGCAGAACGTCGCGCCCGCTCGTCTCTTCCATCGAAGGTAGGATTTCCACCGTCCACGAACAAGTCACACCCGCGCGATTCTCGGGAAACCATGCGGCGGAAAGGCCTGCCCCTGCGGGTTACAGGGGCAGGATCGTTACTTCGTCGAGGCTCCGTTGCGATCGCGCAGGTATTCGAAGAAATCCGAATCCGGCGACATGACGATGCTCGAATTGCTGCCCTTGAGCGAATTTTCGTAGGCGCTCAGCGACCGCTGGAACGAGAAGAACTCGATATCGCGGCCATAGGCATCGGCGAAGATCGCGTTCCGCGCCGCATCCGCGACACCCATCTTCGTCGTCGCCTCGCGGCGCGCTTCGGCGACCAGTTCCACCGCCTGTTTCTCGGCGATGGCCCGGATTTTCCGCGCTTTCTCCTGCCCATCGGCGCGCAGGCCAAGGGCAATGGCGTTACGATCCTGAACCATGCGGTTATAGGTCGCCTCGAGCGTCTGGTCGGGCAGGAACCAGGTGCGGATACGCACGTCCACCATCTTCACGCCCAGCTTTTCCGCCTCGCCGCTGGCCAGACCGTTGATGCGCTGCAGGATATCCTCGCGTTTGTTCGAGAGGACCGCATCGGCGGTTTCGGAACCCAAGACCTTACCGACACTGTCGCTCAACAGCTTTTCGAGCCGGGGCAACGCACCCGAGACATCGCCGACGGCTTCGCGGAACCGCTGCGGGTTTTCGATGCTCCACCGGGCAAAGGCGGCGGCGACCCGGCGCTTGCCATCCACGGGCAGGATCGTGACCTCGCTCGTCTCCAGCGGCAGGATGCGCCGCTCGTAGACGATCTTGGTGTTGAACGGAGCGGGCAGTTTGAACTGGATGCCCGGTTCCTTGATGGTGCGATCGACCTTACCGAAGGCGAGGACCAGCGCCTGCTCCCGTTCGTCCACGATGAATACCGTGGACCAGATCAGCAGCAGCAGGGCGACGACGATGCCGCCGAAGATGCGTCCCTTACTCATTGGTCATTTCCTTTCCGGCCCAGCTCGTTCAGGGGCAGATACGGCACGACACCGCTGCCGCCTCCTCCGCCACCGACGGATTCGTCGAGGATGATCTTGTCGATGCCACCCATCACGCGCTCCATCGTCTCGAGGTAGAGGCGCTGGCGGGTGACTTCCGGGGCTTTGGCGTATTCTTCGTAGATCGCCTTGAAGCGGGCGGCCTCACCTTCCGCGTCCTTGACGACGCGGGCGGTATACCCGTCCGCATTCTCCAGAAGCTGCGCACTTTCACCGCGCGCATCGGCGAGTTTCTGGCGCGAATACCCTTCCGCCTGAAGCTGAAGGGCTTCCTGCTCCTGCGCGGCCTTGGTCACGTCATCGAATGCTTCGACCACCAGCGCGGGGGGCGCGACGGAGACGAAGTTGACACGAATGACGTTCACCCCGGCCTTGTAGCCGTCGAGGGTCGTCTGGATCAGGGTCTGCACCTGTGAGGTGATGATACCGTCGCGGTTGAGAACGGGCTGAATCTCCGACCGCCCGATGACCTCGCGAATCGAGGCCTCGGACACGGCTTCGATGGTCTGCTCGGGGGCAGCGAGATTGAAGAGATAATCAGCGGGGTTGATGATATTCCAGTCGATCTGGAAATTCACGTCCACGACGTTCTCGTCGCCCGTGAGCATCAGGCCTTCGTCGCGGGGAACGGCACCACGGCGGTTCGAGCGCACGGAATTGACGCCGATGCTGACGTTGCGTTCGTCGGTTACCTGCAGCGTTTCATGGGTCTGGATCGGCCAGTAGGCCATGTTCAGTCCCGGCGAGCGCGGCGGCTCGGAATACTTGCCCAGCGTCAGGACGATGGCTTTTTCGTTGGTCTCGACCTGAAAGACCGAGGCGTAGAGCCATAGGCCGACGGCCGCGATGATGGCGATCCCCGCCAGCACCTTGCCGGGCAGCGGCTGGCCCTCGCCACCCCCGCCGCCGCCTCCGCGCGAAACCGCGCGGCGAAAGCGTTCCTGCCCCTGCCGGAACAGTTCGTCCAGATCGGGGGGCTGCTGGCCGCCGCCGCCGGGGCCACGACCACCGCCGCCCTGCGGGCCACTGCCCCACGGGCCTTTGCCGTTGCCGCCTCCACCGCCGCCGCCGGACGAGCCGCCGCCGCCCCAGGGTCCACCGGAATTGTTGCTCCAGGGCATATGCGCTCCTTCGATACCTTCATGCGCGGTGCCCGCGCGTAATTCGTGCGTCGTTCTACGGGCGATTCCGCGTTCGTTCAACGCGACTCTCGCCAAGGCCTCTGATTTGGGGCATAGAAACGCCCCGCGCAAGATCATGCGACCCTTTGGACGCATTCCTGCGGCTGCGAGAGGAGAATTCGGATGCCCGAGGCGGTGCGCGCACAGCTCTACCTGACGCTCGATATCGGTCAGGCGGACCGGCTCGAAGCCCTGCTGGCATCGACGCGACCGGCCTGCGTGCGGCTTTCGGTGGCCGATGCGACGGCGCAGGAGGCGGCGGCGACATGCCGCGCGCTCTGCCACGAGCGCGAGATTGCGCTCCTCATCGCCGGGCCGGACGATATCGCCGTCGCCATGGCAGGGGCCGTGGGGGCCGACGGCGTGCATCTGACGAACGCCCCCAAGGCAGTGCCGTGGGTGCGGGGCGAGTTGGGCGAGACCGTCATCGTCGGCATCGATCCCGGCCCCTCCCGCCACGACGCCATGATCGCCGCCGACAGCGGGGCGGACTATGTCTCCCTCGCCCCGGACTGGGAGGGAGAGGCCGTCCCCGCCGAGATCTCATGGTGGGCCGCGATGATCGAAACCCCCATGGTCGTCGAGAATGCCGATACTCCCGGCCGCGCGAAGGCCCTTCGGGGGCTGGCGGATTTCGTCGCCGCCGGGGCCGGACAGGCCGAAGCCGTGGCCACGGCCCTGGACACCGACTGAGACCCGATCCGGCTCGCGGCGGTCGGCAGCACCCTGCCGGCGGCCTATCGCCGGGCAGCACGCGGCGTCCGCCGGATCGCGCTCTGGAAGATCACCCATAGAATCTTCGTCCCCGCCGACAGGGTTCCCCGGATCGTCCCTGAAATCTTCGAGCGCCCGATCCGCTTGCGATAGGGAACCGGCACCTCGATGACCCGCATCCCCTGCTGCGCCGCCTTGACCTGCATCTCGACGGTCCAGCCGAAATCCTCGTCCTGCATGTCGAGCCGCTCCAGCGCATCGCGCGTGATGGCGCGGAACGGGCCGAGATCGGTATGCTGCACACCCCAGAAAAAGCGGATCAGGCGGCAGGCCAGCCAGTTCCCGAATCGCTGCGTCGTGGTCAGCGCGCCCGCTTCGGCTCCGCCCAGGACACGCGAGCCGATCACCATGTCGATGCCGTCCCGGACGAGCGGATCGACGAGCGTATCCATGCGGTCGGGAAAATCGGCGAGATCGCCATCGACGAAGATCAGGATATCCGTCTCCCCCGCCGCCGCGATACCCGCGAGGCACGCGCTGCCATAGCCCCGCCTGGGAGCATCGGCGACATCCGCGCCCGCCTCCCGCGCGCGCTCCGCCGTCCTGTCGGTCGAGCCGTTATCGGCCACGACGATCCGGTCGACCCAACCGGGGATTTCCGCGATGACCCCGGCAATCGAGGCTTCCTCGTCGAGGGCGGGAATGACGACCGTGCAGTGATGCGTTTCTCTCATGTCGCATTGCGCCGTGTGACGAGATCATAGGCGAGCAGGGCCAGCACCGGGCCGAATTCGAGCCATACGATGTATCGGTCGAACAGATGGGCATTGCCCCGGTCGACCATGTCGAAGCGCAGGTAATAGAGCGGCAGCAGCACACCGAGCAGCAGCAGCCCCCGCACCGGCACGATGCACAGCATGGGCAGGATCCAGACGTAATACCACGGATATGCGGTCGGGCTGAGCAGCAGCAGCATCGCGGACACCGCCAGCGCGGCGGCGGGGATGTCCGCACGGTCCCGTATCCGCCAGCCGAGCACGATGGCGGTGACGCCGAGGACGAGCATGACGGCGATCCGGGTCACGCTGTCGGGATTGGCCCGATAGACCCATGCTTCCTCGTCCAGCAGCAGCCACTCGAACCCCGTACGCAGCGCGCCGAAGAGGGCATGGTTGCGCTCCCATCCTCCGGCATAGGCCACCAGACCGGATTGGCTGTCGAGCCGCCCGAGAATCATGGGCATCGCGATCAGGAGGGTGGCGATCACCAGAACGATTCCGGCGGTCATCCAGGTGCGCCGACGCCCCTGCCAGAGGAGGACGGGCGCCAGAACCAGCGGCCAGACCTTGACCCCGGCGGCGACCGCAAGGGCAAGCGCCGCCACCACGGGCCGCGCCCGGACCGCCAGCAGCAGCGCCCCCACCAGCGCCGGAAGCAACAGGGCGTCCATATGGATGGAATTGATGATTTCCTTCGCGACGAGCGGGTTCCACCAGTAGATCGCGATCCAGCCTGCCGGCCGCCCAAGCTCCTTCAGCAGCAGGACCAGCAGCCACAGACCGCCGAGTTCCGCCGCGAGAAACACGACCCGCAGCCCTGCCAGACCCCAGGGGTCGAGCTGATGCGCGATCCAGAAGGCGGCCTGGGCGACGGGCGGATAGATCGTCGCGAGCACGCCATAGCTGATGCCCTGTGCCACGCCGCCCGAGCGGTCGACCAGGGCGGACCAGTCCGCTCCGGCCTGCCCCGCGATGGCCTCGGCGGGGCCGACGGAAAAGGGATTGAGACCCGCCTGCACGGCCCCTGCATCCCACAGATAGCGCAGGAAATCGATTTCTCGGATCGGATCGGAGGCGAAATACACGAGGCGCATCGCGAGGCCGACACCGAGGGCCAGCATCAGCGGTACGTGGCCCGCCCGCAAAGGCCCCGGCAGGGCCATCCATGCCAGCCCGGCAATGCCGAGCGTCAGGCCCGTGATCCATGCCGCCAGGTCTTCCCTGTGGGAAAGGATACCGAGCAGGACGCTCGATCCGATGACGATCAGGGAAATGAACAGGACGGTATGGTTGAGGGAGACGCCGACCGGCGGCGTCTCCCGTTGCACGGTCATCCGTTCGGTTACTGCGTCGGGAAGACGTAGGGGCCGGTATTGATGTAGTCACCGGCACTCGTTCCGCTGTCTACGGCCATGCCGGTGCTGCTTCCGGCAGTCATGCCGGTGCTGCTTCCGGCGGTCATGCCGGTGCTGCTTCCGGCGGTCATGCCGGTGCTGCTTCCGGCGGTCATGCCGGTGCTGACCGAGCCGCTCGTGTAGGTGTCGGCGCTGCTGGGCATGGGCGAATAGACGGTCGTGGTGCTGCCCTGGGGCTGCGCGGCATAGGTGCCGGTGCTGCTGCCCTGGGGCTGCGCGGCATAGGTGCCGGTACTGCTGCCCTGGGGCTGCGCGGCATAGGTGCCCGTGCTGCTGCCCTGGGGCTTGGCCGAGTAGCTTCCCGTGCTGCTGCCTGCATTTTCGGCCATCGCGGGAACGGTCCCGAGGGCGACGGCCCCTGCGAGAAGCGCCGAGATGGAAAGCGTATAAGCGGCCTTGAGGCGAAGATCGTATCCTGGCATCGTATTCTCCTGAGACTTTTCGTATTGGGTTGTCCACTCGAAAGCGTATGAACGGCATGTCGCGAAAATTCCGAATTTTCAACTTACGGAACCTGACAATTATGTGAGGCCCGGCATTCCGCCCGCCCGGAATGCGATGACGAAACGCGACGCGAGGATTTCGCAGGGATCGAATCCACGGCGTCGGGGCCGCCTCGCACCCGGCAGGACCAGCGGAAGCGCGGAGACGAAGCCGTATCGTCTGCGGAAAATCAGTATACGGACGAATAGCCCGCAAGAAAGCCCCTATGCTCCGTACCGCTCGTTTTCGAGCATCCGCCGACAGCGCAGCGCCAGATCCTGACAATCGCCGAGCGCCCGGTCTGCCTCGCGCTTCCCCTGCTCCCGATGGCCCGGTGCCCGGCCCGAGCGCAGCGAACAGAGCCGCCGCCACGCGCCGCTCTCCCGTGCCCGCTCGTTGCGCGCGCGCCACCGCGCCAGTCGCATCGCCTGCGCGGCCAGATCGGCCAGAGCCGCCTGCGCCGCCGCCATCCGTCGCCGCAGCGCGGTGGCATCGAGCGGATCGTCATCGGCAGGGCAGGGCGCGCTGTCACGCGGCTCCCATTCGTCGAGGAACGCGATACGCGGCTCCTTCCGGCGTGGACAGGTGCGCGGCTTCGGATCGGGATCACGCAGCGTATCGGTCAACGGAAAGACCGCATTCCCGCTCCCCGTACCTTTCTTGCCACGCCGTTTCGACTTGCCGTCGGGTGCAGGCGGCAAGCCTACCACCAGATCGCGCGCCATCACGAAGATCAGCCGCCGTATCGCCGATTCCACCGGCACCAACGCCGCCAGAATCCGCCGCCACACGACCCGCTCGACCGCCGGACCGGTCCCGAGCAGCACGAACAACCCCGCCAACAGCTCGACGAGCCGCCTCCGGTTCCATTCCACCATCCCGTCCCAGTCCCAGTCTCGCAAAGCCTCTCCGATCATCTGAACATAACACGAACAAATGATCGGATTTTCCCCGAAGAGTCAACACCGCGCGGTGCTCTGCGGGACGGCAGGTGCGTCATAGTCCAAATGCTTGAGTGCTGCTACGTCATGCATGTGTAATGAATACTAATTAAATGGTTCGTTCATGGTGACAAAAATAACAATTGCAAAATGTCAAGACGCCACTACAACTCTGCGTATGTTGATAAGTTGAATCTTAATTTTCTCGTAAATATGGCGAGTTCTTATGGAAAATGTACCAAAAAGAGATTCACAAAAAAAAGCGATTGCCGATGAAGTGAAAAAAGCGTTCGAAGGGAATTCGCCTTTGAAGGTTGCTTGGATATCTTTTTCGATATTTACGGGCGTTATGTCTATGGCAACTATAGCCCAAAGTATTGTGATTTGGAAGGGTTTCATGGAAAACCTTTTGATATTATACACAAGTTTATTTTATTGGTTGCCGGAAGTATTTTTCTATTTATTTGGTCTAAATATGCCGCAATGATTCGATGAGTATTATGCAATTGGATTTATATATTCATTAGCGATATTTGAAGTGCTGGTTTATAGTCCCCCATAGGGGATCAGTAAAACCCACGCCTTTAGGCGGCATGGGACGTTGGAGCGGTTGCCGTGTAGACTGATGGCATGGAATCGCAGAAGCGTGGCAGCCACACTGTTTGGGACTGCAAGTACCACATTGTCTGGGTTACGAAATATCGCTACCAGGTGCTTGGTGGCGATGTTGGCGAGCGGTGCCGTGAGTTGATCCGGGAGACGGCGCGCGGGCACGAGATGGTGATCCACGCGGGGTCTGTGAACCGTGATCACATCCACTTGCTGGTATCGATCCCGCCAAGGCTGTCGGTTTCACGGGCGGTGCAGCATCTGAAAGGGCGCAGCTCGCATAAGCTGTTACGCGAGTTTGCGGCGTTGAAGAAGCGGTACTGGGGCCAGCATTTGTGGGCGCGAGGCTATTGGGTTGCCACGAGCGGCAATGTGACGGACGAGGTCTGGATGGAATATATCAAGAATCAAAAGCCGCCGGAGCCGGACGATAATTTCAACGTGACCTGAGTCCGCCGAATGGCGGACCGATCCGGCTTCTAGCCGTAACCCGAAGCCACCGGCTTTAGCCGGTGGTCGTTCACAAAGAAAAACGTCAATTTACAAATCACTACGAATCTGAGTTTCGGAATCGAGTTGAGTCATACCGATCATCGTATCCCGAGAAAACAGATTACGAAATTGAACTTTTAGCGAAAGATGAATTTATCAAAAGAATTGATAAAGAGTATCCCATAGCAAGTAGAAATACTGTAATTCGGATAATATATATTATAATTATCGCTTTATTTTGGCCTATTGCTTCGTTCATCATCATAAGAGGTAAGGGTGATAGGATTTATAAAAATCTTTTTGTATTCTATCAATGGGTGTTGTATTATGCTATTGTTCTAATAGTTTTGACTACCATCTTCGATATAAGTGATGTAAAAAGCAGTATTTAGTAGTTGTTGCTATAAATCGGAATGAGAGGCAGTGTGAGGTGTCAGGTTTTGATTGAAATAAAACTATAATTGTTCTAATCGGACTTTGATCTTAAAGTGCCAATATTGATATAATGCTCTCCTACCAACACGGCTATCACGCGGGCGGGCCTGCCGATCTGCACAAGCATGTCGCGCTGGCGGGTCTTCTGGCGTTGCTCACGCGCAAGGCGCGGCCCGTCACCTACATGGAGAGCCATGCAGGACGCGGCCTCTACGATCTGCAAGGCGAGCAGGCCAGCAAGACCGGCGAATGGCGCGCCGGGATCGGGGCCGCAATCCCCGCCGATGCTCCTTTCCGTCAGGCCCTCGACACCATCCGCGCCCAGCATGGCCCCCATGCCTATCCCGGCTCCCCCGCCATCGCCCGCGCGCTCCTGCGTCCCACCGACCGCCTGATCCTCATGGAGCTGCACCCGGCGGAACACGCTGCCCTCACCGCAAACATCCCCGGTGCCGAAATCCATCGCCGCGACGGGTGCGAGGGGCTGCTGGCGCTGGCCCCGCCCAAGCCGCGCAAGGGCCTCGCCCTCATCGACCCCAGCTACGAGCGCAAGGAGGAATACGCCGAAACCGCCGCCTTCGCGCTTGCCCTTGCCCGCAAATGGCCCGACGCCACGATCCTCGTCTGGTACCCCCTCCTCCCCGCTGCCCGCCATGTCGGCATGGTCGGCCATCTCCGGGCCAGCGCCCCCGCCACCCTTCTCGGCGAAACCACCTTCCCCCCGCATGGGGGCCGCAGGACCGGCATGACCGGCTCCGGCCTCGCCCTCCTCAACCCGCCCCATGGCGCGCGGGAAATCCTCGGCGATCATCGGCTGCCTGAGAATAATGAATAATTTTTTTATTTTTCATTTACTCCCCCGAGCGATACCGTAGACTGAAATCCAGTATGGGGGGTGGGGCCGTGGATCAGTCGACGCAATCGAAATGGGCGGCCTTCGTCATCCGCACCCGCTGGCTCTGGATCGTGCTGGGTCTGGCCCTCACCGCCGGAATGGGGATGGGCCTCGGGAAACTGAGCTTCAACCCCGACGCCCGCGTCTTCTTCGCCGAGGAAAACCCCGACCGCATCGCCCTCGACCGCTTCGAGGCCGAATTCGCCAAGGACGACAATCTCATCCTCGTGCTGAACGCGAAGGAGGGCGGCCTGTTCGAGCCGGAAATCCTCGCCGCCATCGGCGATCTGACCGAGAAGGCGTGGCTGCTGCCCCATGTCCGCCGGGTCGATTCGCTCACGAATTTTCAGCATACCTACGCCATCGACGACGAGATGATCGTCGGCGACCTCGTCCCGGCCCCCGCCACCGTCACGCCGGAACAGGCGGCTGCGGCCCGCGAGATCGCACTCTCGCGCCCCGAGTTGGTCCATTCCATGATCGACCCCACCGGGCGCTACGGCTCGATGCAGGTCATGTTCCGCCTGCCCGGCAAGAACCCCGCCATCGAAGTCCCGATGATCGTCGCCGAGACTCAGGCCATCGCCACGCAATTCCGCACCGAGCATCCCGATATCGAGCTGCGTCTCACCGGGTCGGTGATGATCAACAACCAGTTCGCCGTGTCCGGGCAGGATGACGGCAAGTCCCTGACGCCCCTCATGTTCGGCGCGATCCTGCTGATCGTCTTTCTCGCCTTCCGCTCGGTCGTGGGCGTCCTGATGACCATTTCGGTCATCGCCATGTCCGCCATCATCGGGCTGGGCGCGCTCGGATGGGCCGGTGTCGCGCTCAACTCCGTCACCGTCCTCGCCCCCCTCATCATCATGACGCTGGCCGTGGCGAGCGTGGTCCATGTGCTGGCCAGCGTGCGTCAGACCATGGTCGAGACCCCCGACCGCCACGAATGGGCGCGGGTCGCGCTGGCCGAGCACGGGGCCGAGATCGCGGTCGCCTGCATCACCACCGCCATCGGCTTCCTCGCCCTCAACTTCTCGATTTCCCCGCCCTTCCGCGAGCTGGGCAACGTCGTCGCCGTCGGCGTGATGGGCGCATTGTTCCTGACGCTCACCTTCCTGCCCGCTCTCATCGCCATCGTCCCGATGAAGCGGCGCGAGGCGCTGGCCTCCACCGACCGGATCATGGCTCCGCTGGCCGAGTTCGTCATCGGCTGGCGCAAGCCGCTGCTGGTAGCCATGAGCCTGCTCGTCGTGGCGCTCGCCTCGGGCATCCCCCGCCTGTCGCTGGAGGATGATTTCGTCCGCTATTTCGACGACCGCTACGAATTCCGCCGCGATACCGATTATTTCGAGCGCAATCTCGGCGGGCTGAACATCCTCGAATACGCGCTGCCCGCCGGGCGCTCCGACGGCATCAACGACCCCGTCTTCCTCGGTCAGGTCGAGGACTTCACCGCCTGGCTGCGCGCCCAGCCCGAGGTCACGAACGTCCGCTCGCTGACCGACGTGCTGCAACGGCTCAACATGAACATGCATGGCGACGATCCGGCCATGATGAAGCTGCCCGCCAACGAGCAGGCCGCCGCCCAGTTCCTCTTCCTCTACGAACTCTCGCTCGGCTACGGCATGGACCTGACCGACCAGATCAATATCGACCGCTCGTCCATGCGGATATCCGCATCCATGGCCGAGGCGACGACCAGGGACATGCTGGCCCTCGATGCAAAGGCGCAGGACTGGATGGCCGCGAACGCGCCTGCCCTCGCGGTCGCCCCCACCGGCATGAGTCAGGTCTTCAACCTCATCGCCTATCGCGACGTGCGCGCGATGCTCGGCGGCACGGTCCTCGCGCTGATCGCCATATCCTTCCTGATGCTGCTGATCCTGCGCGACGTGAAGCTCGGCCTCGTCAGCCTGATCCCCAACCTGATTCCGGCGGCCATGGCCTTCGGCATCTGGGGTTATTCGGTCGGAGCGGTCACGCTGGCCATCGCCGTCGTGATCGCCATGACGCTGGGGATCGTGGTGGACGACACCGTACACTTCCTCGCCAAGTACAAGGAAGGCAAGCGCAAGGGCATGACCCCCGAAGACGCCGTGCGCTACACCTTCTCGAAGGTCGGCATGGCCCTCTTCGTCACGACCTTCGCGCTGGTCGTGGGCTTCGCCATCCTTTCCACATCCGGTTTCGCGGTGAATGGCGACATGGCCAGGCTGACCGCGATGACCATCACCCTCGCGCTGGTGGCCGATTTCCTTCTGCTGCCCGCGCTGCTCATCACCATCGACAGGAGAGAGACCATGACCGCTCCCGCCGCCACCACCGCTGCCCTTGCCGCCATCCTCGGCCTCGGCGCGCTCGCCGCTCCCACCCCCGCCGCCGCCCAATCGGCGGAGGCCAAGGGCCTCGCAGTCGTGCAGGAAGCCGAACGCCGCGATCTCGGCTGGGGCGATTTCACCAATGACGGCGAGATGATCCTGCGCGATTCCGGCGGCAACGAGAGCCGCCGCATCTGGCGCGGCATGAGCTTCGAGCGCGACGCCCGCGCAGGGGAGGGCGACTGGTCCGTCATCGTCTTCTCCTCCCCCCGCGATATCGCCGGCACCGCCACGCTGACCCAGGCCAAGGTCGAACCGAGCGATGACGACCAGTGGCTCTACCTGCCCGCCGTCAAGCGCGTGAAACGCATCTCCTCGTCCAACCGCACCGGCAAGTTCGTCGGTTCGGAATTCTCCTTCGAGGATCTCGGCTCGCAGGAAGTGGAGGACAACACCTATCGCTGGCTGCGCGACGAACCCTGCCCCACCGTGCCGAGCCTCACCTGCCACGTCGTCGAGAGCTTCCCGAAGAACGCGCGTTCGGGGTATTCCAAGCGCACCACATGGGTCGATAATCAGGAATACCGCCAGCACAGGACCGATTTCTTCAACCGGCGCGGCGATCTGGAAAAGACGCTCACGGCAACCGGCCACCGGCAATACGCAGGCAGATACTGGCGACCTGCGCGCCTCGACATGCAGAACGTGCAATCGGGCAAATCCACCACGCTGCTCCAGACCAACTATCGCTTCGGCACGGGCATGTCCGAGGGCGATTTCAACGCCCAGCGCCTGCCCCGCCTGTCGCGCTAGAACGATGACCCTGTCGCCCCTTCTCGATACCGCCCCGCCGATGCCCTGCCATGCCGTCGCCTGCGGGTCGTCCCCCACCCCAGCCCTCCGCTGCGCGGCACCCCGCGCAAACGGGGAAGGAGCCGGATCGTACCGGCTTCGCCCATATCGCCTCCTTCCCCGTGAAACGGGGAGGGACAGGAGGGTGGGGGTCGATGTCGGCCACACCGGCAAAAATCCGAATACCTGCGCCGCCAGGGTAAGGAAGAGCGCAGCAGCCCTTGCCGTCATCCTCCTCGCCACCCCTGCCACAGCCGACGAACTCCTCGGCGCGGATTTTGCCGACCTGCGCGGCGAGGCCTCCGTCGAGGCCATCCTCTTCCCCGAAGACCCGCTCGTTGCCGGGCAGGACCATAACGGCCTCTCCTTTTCCATCGAGCCGACCGGCACTCTCGAATGGAACGCCGTCGAGGCCCTGGGCGGCGCCGACGTCACCGCGACCGTCCGCCCCTTCCTGCGCATCGACACCGCCGATGACGAGCGTACCCATCTCGATTTCCGCGAGGCGAAACTCGACCTGCGCTTCGGCGATACCGACGTGACCATCGGCTCGGATATCGTCTTCTGGGGCAAGACCGAGGTGGATCAGCTCGTCGATATCGTCAATCAGGTCGATGGCGTCGAAGGCACCGATGGCGAGGACAAGCTGGGCCAGCCCATGCTGGCCCTCCGCCGCATCGTGGAACTCGGCGATTTCAGCGGACAGGCCAGCGCCTTCTACTTCCCTTATTTCCGCGACCGCACGTTTCTGGGCGAGGAATCGCGCCTGCGCTCTCCCATCGTGATCGATGGCGAGGATGCGCGCTACGAGACGGGCGGCGATGAATGGAGCCCCGGCTTCGCCGCGCGTCTGGCCGGATTCTACGGCGATATCGACGCGGGTATCCACGTCTTCCACGGCCTCGGCCGCGATCCGGCTTTCGAGGTCAGCCGCGTCGCCTTTATCGGCGGACAACCCGTCCCCACCGAACTGCGCCCCGTCTATGGCCGCATCACCCAAATCGGTTTCGACGGCCAGTACACATCCGGCGCGACCCTCTGGAAAGCCGAGGCCATAGGCCGCTTCGACCAGCGCAATCTCGCTTTCGAGAAGGAGGATTACGCCGCCGCCATCGCGGGGGTCGAGCATACGCTCTACGGCATCGGCGGCACCGAATTCGACCTCGGCCTGATCGCCGAATATGCCTATGACAGCCGGGGCAGCCGCGCTCTGACCCCCTTCGAGAACGACCTCGTCCTCGGCGCGCGCTTTGCCCTGAACGACGCGCAGGATACCGCCGCCCTCCTCACGGCGGCGGTCGATACCGAGACGCAGGAAACCGTCCTGCGGCTGGAGGGCGAGCGCCGTCTGGGTGACGGCTTCAAGCTGGAGATCGTCGGGCAGGCCTTCCTGAACACCGATGACGATTCCCTTGCCCATGCCCTGCGCGAGGACCACTCGCTGCGCATCACCCTTTCGGCATTCTGGTGAGCGTGGACGAGCATATCTTCGTCGTCCGACCGGGCATCGGCGATACCCATGCCGAGATCGTCCGCCATGCCGCCGAGCTGTTCGGGGGTTTCGGCTACACGAAAACCAATATCGGCGAGATCGCCGAGCGGGTCGGCATGTCGCCGGGCAATCTCTACCGCTATTACCGCAACAAGCAGGCCATCGGCGAAGAGGTCGTGCGCAGCTATCTCGTCCAGTCCGAAGCGGTGATGGAAGCCGCCATCGCGTCGGAAACCGACCCCGAGGCCCGCTTGCGCGCGATGGTCTCGGTCGGCATCGGCGGCGTCCTCGCCGCCCTGCGCGAAGCCCCGCGCATGGTGGAACTGGCCGACATGATCTGCGCCGGAGACAGCGGCATCCTGCGCACCCATATCGAGTGGAAGATCGCCACCTTCGAGCGCCTGCTGCGCGAGGGCATCGACGCCGGACTCTGGCACGTGGACCACCCTTCCGCCTTCGCCGAAACCCTCCTCGACGCCACCCGCGCCTTCTGGAACCCCGCTTCCGTCGCGGTGCTCGACCCCGCGCGCGTACCCGAGCGGATCACCGGCGTGCTGGATGCGCTTCTTGCGGGGATCAGGGCTGGTTGAATATGTTCGACACCTACCGCTGGCAGGAGAGGGCTCCAAGCGCACCGGCGGAAGCGTGATCCTTCACACCCTCTCCTTCACGCATACCGCCCCGGCCCGAGCAATTCGAACGCCGTGATCTCGAACTCGTAGAGACCCGTCCCGTCCGGCGTCTGCGCGCGGGCGATCAGCTTGCCGTCCTCGTCGTGATAGACCGCATGGGCCGTATGCAGCGCGCGATAGCAATGGTCGCCGTTCGGATAGATGTACTTTATCATCGGTGTGCCTTTCGTGAACGATGCCGCCACCCTGACACGCCCCTGCTGCCACCGTCCTGTCAGCAGCAGAACGGAAAATCCCATGAGCCGCGCCGACCGCATGTTCGAAATCGTCCAGATGCTCCGCCGCGCCGACCGGCCCGTGACGGCGGCGATGCTGGCCGGGCATCTGGAGGTCGCCCTGCGCACCGTCTATCGCGACATCGCCGCGCTTCAGGCCCAGCGCGTTCCCGTCGAAGGCGAGGCGGGCATCGGCTACATCCTGCGCCCCGGTTACGACCTGCCGCCCCTGATGTTCGACGCGGAGGAACTGGACGCCATCGCCACGGCCCTGTCGATGCTGCGCCGTACGCCCGACCCCTCGCTGAACGAGGCGGCGGCCTCGGCTCTCGCCAAGATCGTCGATGTCCTGCCCGAAGGCGGCGCGTTCGACCCCGAGGATCCCGTCATGCTGACCTCCCGCTGGCACGACGTGCCGCCCCCGGCCATCGACCCCGAAATCCTGCGCCGGGCCATCCGCGACGAGACCGTGCTGACCCTCGCCTATCGCGACGAACAGGGCGAGGACACGCTGCGCGACATCCGCCCGCTGGCCCTCGTCTATTACATCGGCAGTCAGGTGATCGCCGCATGGTGCGAGCTGCGCGCGGATTTTCGCCACTTCCGCATCGACCGCGTTCTGGACTGCGCGCCGAACGGGCGTACATTCCGGGGCGAGGGCCATGCGCTGCGCCTGCGCTGGCGCGAGGAACACGAGATCGAATGAGGACCACCATGACCACCATCGGCACCCGCACGCCCCCCGCCAGCGCGGCGCTCTCCCGTTTCGTCGTGCTGGATCTGACCCGCGTGCGCTCCGGCCCCACCTGCGTGCGCCAGCTCGCCGACTGGGGCGCGGATGTCATCAAGATCGAGGCCCCCGAGGACACCGCCGAGATGGGCGGCCCCCGCT
>ENA-ORXM01001964-ORXM01001964.1-marine-metagenome-genome-assembly--contig:-NODE-1964-length-25913-cov-4.019779_pt1 | contig 25913 bp, 26 predicted proteins | sample MGYA00237867_ERZ511480 | MGnify/ENA primary metagenome ERZ511480 (study PRJEB26309, sample SAMN06266103) | marine metagenome | isolation source: Algal blade | place: United Kingdom:Sidmouth, United... | reverse complement strand
GAACCCTACTTTAATCGAAGCTATCGCTTCAATAATTTTCTTTTTGGCAATTATTCACACATTTATGGTAAAGAAGTTCCAAGACTTAGCTCATCATTGTCCGAAAGGGTCTATGAGTTATCACTTGTACCATTTCCTTGGTGAAGTTGAAGCCGTTTTTGGAATCTGGGCAGGTATCTTTGTTATTATCTATTACTTTATAGGAGGCCATGTTGAAGCTGAAGTTCATGGACATACCGAAAACGTAAGAGAAGTTCTCTATTACTTAGAACATAAATTAAACTTTACAGAACCAGCGTTCGTATTTGTCATTATGTGTATGGCTGCAACAAGACCTGTCATAAAACTAGCCGAAAAAGTTATTGTCATGTGTTCCAAAGTTCTACCGATGGGATCTAAAATATCATTCTACATTTCAGCTTTAATTATTGGCCCCATCTTAGGATCATTTATTACTGAGCCTGCCGCTATGACCGTTACTGCTATTATTTTGTTAAATTGTTTTTATACTGATCCATCAATGAGTACAAAATTTAAATATGCTACATTAGGACTTTTATTTGTAAATATTTCGATTGGTGGAACGTTAACAAATTACGCTGCTCCACCGGTTGTTATGGTTGCTGCAAAATGGGGCTGGGGAATGGATTATATGTTTCTTCACTTTGGTTATAAAGCGGTGATATCAATTATCATTGCAACATTAGTTATTTCCTATCTCTTTAGAAATGAACTTACTGGAGAAATTAAAGGAGTAGGAGCAGATGATGGAAAACCTGAACCTAGATTATGGAAATATATAGTTCACTTATTATTTTTAGCAATGGTTGTTCTTACAGCTCACCATCCAATTGTTTTCTTGGGAATATTTATATTTTTCTTAGGCTTTGTAACTATAACTGCAACTTATCAAGATAAAATTAAAATTATAGAATCATTATTGGTTGGATTTTTTCTTGCAGGTCTTGTCGTTCTAGGTGGAAAGCAAGCTTGGTGGTTAAAGCCTATTATTACTAGCCTTGGAGATTTACCATTATTTGTTGGAACAACCTTCTTGACTGGGATTACTGATAATGCGGCATTAACATACTTAGCTTCTCAAGTTGAGGGATTATCAGAGTCAGCTAAATATTCTGTAATGGCCGGAGCAGTAACAGGTGGTGGGTTAACAGTTATTGCCAATGCTCCAAATCCTGCAGGACTAAGTATTCTAAAAGATGCATTTGGTGAAGATGGAGTGAGTCCGATGGGCTTATTAAAAGCTGCAATGTTTCCAACTATTCTCACCATGATTTTGATGCAACTCTTATCATCATACTAGATTGAAAATGTAAATGCAGAGTAAGCTCCAACTTTAGAGCTTACTTTGATTGTGCCACCGTGTAATTCCACAATTTTCTTAACTGTAGATAGGCCTATTCCAGATCCTGGTGCTCTTAGAGATGATTCACTTGATGATCTATTGAATATATCAAAAATAATATCAAGTTCTTCATTGGGTATGCCTATGCCGTTATCAGTAATACAAAATACATGTTTATGGTCTTTAACAGAATAAGAGATATCGATAACAGGAGCTTGATCTTGTTTTTTATATTTAATTGCATTAGAAATTAAATTTACAAAGACATCAATCAAATACTCTTCATTTGCCAGAATACTTTCAGGTAAATTATTAGAGAGATTAATAACTGCTTCATGCTTTATAATTTCATCATCAAGAATATTCTTAGCATGATTTATTGTTTCGCGAATATTCGTATTAGAAAATGTAATTTGATTACGACCAAGTCTTGAATAATTCAAGAGATCATTAACGAGATTTTTTAAATGAGCACAAGTTGAAAGGACTTTGTCGATGTTTTCTAAAGCCTGTGACTTTTTATCTCGATTTATATTTATTTTTGCTAGATCGCCAAAAGTCCAAATATGTCTGAGTGGTGATTGTAAGTCGTGTGATGATATATAAGCAAACTGTTCTAACTCTTTATTTGATCTAAGTAATTGAAGTTCTGTTTCCTTTTGAGTGGTAATATCTGTTTGAATACCTGAAATTCTACTTTGATCTTTATCAATCTTAATTCGACAAAGCATCCATCGATAAGTGTTATCTGCTAATCTTAATCTATACTCAATATTGGAAATATCCGGATTCTTATCTTTTAAGGTTTGAACAAATTGATCTCTTTCTTGAATATGTATCTTTTCAGCAAACCAATCTAATGAGAAAGGGACTGTCTGATTTTCTAAACCAAATAACTTCTTTAGAAATGGAGCAATAAAAAATTCATTTTCTAAATCAGGCTCATAAATCCACCAGCCATCAAAATCAAAGTTTTCAAAATCAAAATTTTTTGAAGGGAAATGATTCTTATTTTCCATAAACCTCAACAAGTTTTTTCAATACTTTGCAATTTTCTTCAAAGCTTTCAGGTTTTAAAATATAATCAGCAGCTCCATGCAAATAAGCATTTTCGACTTCTTTTTCAAAGAGGGAGCTAGTAAAAAAAATATAGGGAATATTATTTAAACTCTCAATTTTTTTCACAGATATCATGAGCTCTATTCCGTTAGTCCCAGGGATGTTCATATCACTAAGAATAAGGTCTTGTTCTTTAAAGATATTCGGAGATTTTTCTATTTCTGAGTTGAACTCTTTGAAGGTCTGTATAAAACTCATATTAATGTTGATTGACTCGTCGTTGTTAACTTCATTAACTGCTAATTCAATAATTTCAATATCTAAAGAGTTATCTTCAATCATCAAAATTTTCATTAATTGCGCCTTATTTCATAAACTCTAATGCTAACAATCTAAATGCTTCACTAACGCCAAGTCCAGTCTTTGCAGAGGTGTTGATAATATTGTCAAACATGTCTTGGTATTGAGTAATAGCTTGTTCAGAAGCACTGGAATACTCGATTAGGTCACTTTTGTTCAATAATAAGATCTTCTTAGTTGTAGGATACTTCTTTTTAACAATATCGTTATAATAATTTATATTTTCAATACTTTCTTGGTTAGAGATATCACAAACAAAAATGAGTCCATGAGCACCTCTGAAATATTGCTGTGGTGAGCTAATAAGTTCTTTTCCACCCTGAACATCCCAAACAATAAGATTCACTTCTTGATCTTGACTAACAGGGACAATTTTTTGGAAGAGTTTTACGCCAATTGTAGCTTTATATTTATCGCTAAATTCGTCATCAGCGAATCTTGTAGAGATACTACTTTTTCCAACTGATTCATCGCCGAGCAAGCATATTTTCTTGGATATTCTCATTTCAGGTAATCTATACTAAATATGGGGTAATGAAAAACATTGATTTGAGTTATGAGTATTTCTTAAGAATTCTAGTCCACAAAGAAAAAAACATCATACGGGCCATGAATGGCTTCCTAGATCTTTACAGAAAGAAAAGTGATGATAAGTACTTAATGAAAGTTAATGAATGCATAAATGAATTCAGATTGTGTACCTCTAAACTCGATCAATTAAGTAGAGAAAGCTCTCTAGATTTAGCACATTTAAAAAATCATTATTCACAAGCTTCTCAAGATGGAACAAGTTTCGTCGTTTATATTAAAGATATTCATGAGTTTGATAACCTTGAAAGTTATTTTAATCCATTTTTAGAGTTTTTTGAATTAGCTTTAATGGCGATAAAAAATGATAAAAATGTAAAGATAGATAAGGTTGAAGGTAAGCTTAAAGTTGTACTTTCTTAACAAATTTCTTCACCTGATAATGCTCAAGAAGTTTGTCTAAATAAACTGAATCATCCTCACTGAGTTTACTTGTGAGAAATGTTACTCCATCTTCACTTGTTATAAATGAAGAAGAGACACCATTGTTTTCAAGAAGTATTGAAATTGTTTTTAAACGGTGTTCAATTGAATCTAATGGAAACTGCCCTGAAATCTGAGTATTGAAAATAAAGTTTGTATTTTGGTGCTTTGATTCTAAGTATTTCTTCGTAAGTTCCACATGTTTTTTATACGACAGTACGCCAGTTACGATTACATCTCCATTGATTTTTTTATCAAACTCTAAAGGAGATGATTTATGAAAGAAAAGATCTTGATATGATTTAGAGTAAAAGTCTGAGTAATATGCATCCCACGAATACTTTAATGGAATAAGTAAACTTAATAGTAAGGCTCCATATAAAAAAGACTTTTGGAAAAGGCCCGTTTTCTTCGCTTTCTCTGAATTATTTTTTAGAGTTGTGAAGAAATTATCGAACTTGTCATGAATTCTAGACTTAGGATCATTGAAGTCTTCGATGAAGTTAGGATGTTGGTAAATGATATTTGAAAGAATTTTTCTCAATTTTCTTTTTAAATGAAGTTTTACTTCACCGGCCGTTACAAATGCAAAAAAAGAACTCCCAGCTTCTTCTAAAATTACATGAAGGTCACCATATTCAATTTGATCTAATTTCGAATCACTTGTGCCTATGCAATCTTTAGAGAAGTCTTGTAATGCAGTGACTAGACCTGCAAATAAGTCAGGATTCATATGTAATGCTTGATCATCGATTTTTTGATATTTTACCAAACCCGTTTCTTTTTCAATGACCATAAATGCTTTTGGGCATAAATTATTCATTTTACTGAGAAGAAGCTCTTCTTCGGGCACTCTTAAGATTGCAGACTTTACTTTTAAAATCATTTTTTCAATGGGGATTTGATTTTCAATCTTAGAATTTATTGAATCTAATGTGTCACTCATTGCTTCTGAAACGTATTTACTAACAAGAGGACCCAAAATTGGATAGAGCGTATCAATTGTTTTTTCTGGGTTTTCTTGGACATGTTTTCTAAATCCAAGAGGAATGAGATCGTATATTAATTGAGTTTCTTCAGATTGAGGTCTATCTTTAGCAGACTTAAAGACATCAATAATTTTATCTTTTATGTGTTCATTATTTAAAAAACTATCTTCAAGGTCTTTTAGCCGCGTAATCTCTTCATCGACAAGAAGTGATTTTAACTGTGAATATTCATTTTTATTATTAATTTCCATAAAACTTTTAGTGTAAATTTAAATAATTTTCTTCTTTCGAATCTTTTTCATCTAGAGAACTAGAAACAGATTTAGATAAAGAACCCAATAAAACTGAAAGTTCATCTTTTGAGATCATTTTCTTGTCAAACATTTTAAATGTATTAATAATCTCTAGCTTTAAAGCTTTTAACTCAGTTTGATAATGCTCATCTATAGAAGTGACTTTAGCTTTTAATAAAGTATTGTCTTTTTTTAAATCAGAGATTTTTTCTTCTAAAAGTTTAAATAAATTTAAAAAATTTCCCTTCTCTTCTCCAAAGATTAATTCTTTAATTTTGTTCAATTTAGTTTCTTGATTCAATTTCTGCCCCTTTATTGCGTTATTGGTGCATTCATAGCAGCTTCATCTTGAATCTTTCTATAAATGGTTCTTTTACTAACTTCTAATATCTTAGCTGCCTTTAAGAGGTTTCCTTGGCAATGATTAATCACAAACTTTGTATATTCTTTTTCAATTTGTTTTAAATTTAAATCCGGAATGAAATGTGGGTTGAAAATATCACTAGCACTATTTGTGCTTATATTAGTTATAAAGTGAGTTGAAGTTATTCTACTTCCCTCACACATGATAACTGCTCGTTCTAGCATGTTTTCTAATTCTCTGATATTTCCCTCGAAGCTGGAATTTAATAAAATCTTAACAGCACTCTCATCTAGAGATTGAATGATTTTTTGATGCTTATTAGTAAAGTGATTTAAGAAAAAGGTGGTGAGCTGATGAAGATCTTCTTTTCTATCTTTCAGTTTCGGCAAATCAATATTTACTATAGATAATTTATAAAACAGCTCTTCTTTGAATATATTTGCTTTAACTTTTGGGAGAAGTTTATCATGTGAACTTGAAATAATTCTAACATTATAAGCTTCTGATAATTTCTCTAGAGACATAAGTAATTGTCTCTGGTTTTCACTTGATAAATCAGCAATCTCATCAATATAAAGAGTTCCATTGCTTGCTCTATTGAAAATATTTTGTGGGTTATCAATATTAAAGTCTTGAGAGATTATGTTCTGGGGCGTGGCAGAACAATTTATTTTCACAAAAGGTCCGTTAGCATTCAAGCTATTTTGATGAATAAAATTGGCGAGGTAGTCTTTTCCAGTACCTCGTGCACCAGTAATTAAAACTGAAGCTTTTGTTGGAGAAACTTTCTCTAGTGTGTAAATGATTTTACTCATAAATTCGTTATTTGAATTTAAAGTAAAGCTATGAGTGCTTTCATTATTAATTTGTTTTTTTAATTGAGAGTTTTCAACTTGAAGGTTTCTATGTGTAAGTGCTCTCTGAATTGCGACTGTGAGAGAATTTGTATCAGAAAAATTCTTTTCAATATAATCAAATGCTCCAAGTCTCATCGCTTCAATTGCTTGGGCCATGTTAGATTCTGAAGTGAAAATCAGTTTTGGAACATTAGTGTATTGCTTGATCGTTTTTAACAGATCAACTCCCAGCATGTCTGGAAGATTATAATCGATTAAAATAAGATCAAAATTTGAAAAATTTCCATTGAGTTCATTTAGAAGGGTCTTTGGACAAGTAAATTTAGTTACAGCTAAATCTTGAGCTTCTAAAACTTCAGAGTAAAATTCTAAAGCTAATCTCTCATCATCGATGATAAGAGCTCGTTTCCTGTTTAGTCTTTGAGACATTTTCTACATCCTTTGATAGGTCTGACTCAAGGATGTCATATATGTCTAGCGTTCGTCAATTAAAAACACTGCTCTAAGGCAGGATCTATAGGTTTTGGTAACTAAGTTTTAATAGACTTTATTACGCATCGCCCCATTTAGAGGTACGCATCATGGGAAGTAAATATTCTAATTGAACCAGAAGTGCCAAAGAGTTCGACACTTCTATACTATTAATTGTTTGTAACTAAGACTTCACAGTTACTTGGTGCATATGAAGATCTTGCTGAGGAAAAGGTATTGAGATTCCTTTCTTATCCAAAGTTTTCTTAACTGCTTCATGAGCATCACCATAAACTTTCCAATAATGCTCTGGCTTGCACCAAGGTCTTACGGAAAAGTTAACAGAACTATCAGCAAGTTCAGTGACAATGATATCTGGAGCTGGGCTTTGTAATACTTCAGGAATGTTTGATAACACTTCTTTAAAAGCTGCTCTGGCTTGATCTATATCATCATTATAACCAATGCCAAAAGTCATATCTACTCTTCTCGTGTCAGCCTCGGTTAAATTTTCCATTGCTCCTCCAGCTAAAGGACCATTAGGAAGATAAATAATTCTATTATCTAAAGTTCTTAAAACTGTAACGAAAAGTTGAATCTTTTCAACAACTCCCTCTTGAGCTTGACCTTTAATATAATCTCCAACATTAAACGGCCTAAAGATTAAAAGTAGTACCCCTCCAGCGAAGTTTCCTAATGATCCTTGAAGGGCCATACCAACAGCTAAACCTGCTGCTGCAATAATTGCGGCAAATGAAGTCGTTTCTACTCCTAAGATTCCAACCGCTGTTAAAGCTAGAAGAATCTTTAAACAAGTACTCATCATATTAGTGAAGAAAGGAGCAAGGGTATCATCGATATTTTTAGAAGCTTGAAATCGCTTTCCTGCAAAACCTACAATTTTTTTAATGATCCAACTACCGATTAACCATACGATGAGTGCACCAGCAATCTTTGGGACATATTGAATGGCCATTTCAGTGATTAATTTAATGTAGTGATCTATATTGATACTTCCCATTTTCTCTCCCTAGTTAAGTAATAATGAATTCTAATGAGGTAATGGTGAAAAAGAAAGAAGCCGACCATGATGATCGGCTTCTTATGTAATTATTTTGTATTGTGCATATATAAATTCTGGCTAGGCACTGGCCCTTGAACGTTATTTGCAACTAATGCTTTCTTAACCGCTTCTTGGCAATCAACCCAAACATTATAGTAATCACCTGGCTTGCAAAATGGTCTCGCTTGTAATTGAGTTGCATATTCAGTTAGTCCAGTTACAGCTACTTGAGCCGCTGGAGAGCTCGTCACTCCACTAACACTATTTAGTGCTGTTAGCATAACTTTTCTTGCTGCATCAACATCTTGTCCTGCACCAACCTTAAAGTCCATATCAACTCTTCGCCACTCTTCTCTAGAGTAGTTCTCAATTGGTCCACCTGCTAAAGGACCATTTGGTATAAAGATAACTCTATTATCTAGAGTTTTTAGTTTTGTAACAAATAATAGTAGATCCTGAACTTCTCCTTCAAAACCTTGAGCTTTAATAACATCACCAACATCAAAAGGTCTAAAAACTAAAAGTAAAACTCCACCAGCTAAGTTAGAAAGTGAGCCTTGAAATGCCATCCCAATTGCTAAAGTGGAAGCAGCTAAAATTCCTGCAAATGAGGCAGTTTGTATTCCGATAATTCCGATCGTGCTGATAGCAAGTAAAGCTAAACAGGCAAACCGAATGGTGTTTTTAATAAACGGTACTAAAGTTTTGTCTATTTTAGAGTTATCAATTCTTTTACCAATAAATCCTACTACTTTGTTGATAATGAACTTACCAATAATCCATAAAAGAATAGCTCCAACTATCTTTGGACCAAAGTCCCATAGAAATTCTATTCCGTTTTCGATAAGAGATGCGAGGGGACCGGTAACATTGTTTATTGTTTCTTCAACAACTATGTCTTGGGCCTGAGCTGTGTTAATCATAATTTTCTCCTTTTAAAAAAAAATATCACATAAATTTATAAAACTCTTAAGAGCAAATCGACTTGATCAATTGTATTGAAGAGGTGAAGAGATATTCTAAGACTACCTTCTCGAACACTTACATCAATATTATTATGATTAAGCCGCTCAATAACATTATTCAAGTCACCCGATTTTGACTTGAGTGAAATAATATTGGCAAGATATTCTCGAGGAACTTCTAAGAAAAAGTCTTTTGAGTCAAATTTATCACAAAAATGATCAACTAAAGACTTATTATAAGTTTGAATTTTATCTAAGCCTAATTCGCTTAATAATGTGATAGAAGATAAGACTCCTCTCATATTTAGCATGTTAGGTGATTGACCGCGATCAAATCTTACAGCACCAGTGATAAGTTTTGTGGAGTACTTTGTTAGCTCTTGGCAGTTAACAAATGAGTCTGAGTTAATCCAGCTTATTTTTTCTGACTCTAGGGAAGTGAGGAAATCGTCTGAAAGATAGGCAAAGCAATGCCCATAGGGAGAAAGTAACCACTTATATGTGGAGCAAACAAATGCATCTATGTAGGAGAGTTCTTCTTTTGAAATACCTAAAGATCCAAAAGCCTGAGTCGCATCTAGAATAAGAGTAATATTTTTACTTTTTAGATAAGGACCAAGTTCTAATAGGTTTATTTTTCTTCCACTTTTAAAAGAAATATAAGAGATATTTAAAATAGTCGTTTCTTTATGAAGGTTTTTCTCAAGATAGTCTATATCAACAACTGGGGTTTTTGGTAAAACGTCGAGTACAATTTTTTCTTTTTCTTTTAAAAACATCCATGGCAATACGTTTGATGGGTATTCTTCGTCGATAAGAGCTACTCGTTCTTTGATATTTCGATTTAAGCTTCTTCCTATAAGAGCAACAACGTCTCCAGTGGAAGTAGAGTGCATAATATTTTTTGGTAAGCATCCTAATAAGTTAGCAATTGATTCTCTGGTTTGATCAGGAATTGATAACCACTCTTGCATTGAATAAAAAGAAGGATCTGCTGCTCTTTGAACTCCTAATTTAATAATCTTTTGAGTTCGCTTAGGGATAGGACCAAAATAAGCAGTATTAAGATATACCGACTTAATATCCGAAAATTCATATTGAATTAATTCAAGCTCGGAATTTGAAAACATAAATTTACTTATTCTTTAGGAGTAACTGCATCTTTAGCTGATTGTGCAGCATCCTTAACAGTATTAGTTGCTTTATCAGCACCAGTGGTAATTGCTTCTTTTGCATTAGTAGCCGCATCTTTTGCAGATTGGCTTGCATCTTGAACAACTCCTGTTGCTTTTTCAGCTCCTGTCTTTATAGTTTCTTTTGCTGAGTTCGTTGCGTCTTTAACTGACTCCACTGACTTTTCAACTGTATTTGAAACAGCTTCTTTTGCACCAGCTGCTGCATCTTTTGCCTTATCAAGAATAGAAGACTCAGTATCTACTTCAGCGTCTCTGTTTAAAATTGGCGCTACAGGAGCGTCACCATCAAGAAGAGATCCAGACTTATCTCTAGACATCATTAAACTAAGAGCTAGTGAAGTAACAACAAAACCAAAAGACATTAAAGCTGTTAATTTTGTAAAAAAGTTACCTCTATTAGAAGTTGTAAAAATATTTTGTGAGGCTCCACCTGTTCCCATCATTGCTCCAGCTTCAGCACCTTTTCCAAATTGCAAAAGTACAAGTAGGCATAAGAACACACATAAAATTACATGAAATACAATTAGTCCGGTTATCATTGAAAATCCTTAATAAATGTTTGAGATTATAAATACTAAGAAGGACTCGAGTTGTCTATGTGATATTAAGAAAGGGTGGATGGCAGAGAAAAATGACTCATTGCTCAAAAGCGGCACAAAGGCTCGAAAAACTGTCAGCTTTCAAACTTGCTCCACCGACTAATACGCCCTGAACGGTAATTATTTGGCTAATATCACTCACGTTAGCAGGTTTTACACTTCCACCATAAAGAACTGGGTAATCCTGTTTATGCTCAAGACAAAGGTCATGAATGAACTTTGTAACATTGGAAATTATATCTAAAGTAGCAACCTTGCCAGTACCTATTGCCCATACCGGCTCATAAGCAATAACAACGCTAGATTGGTTACTTGCTTTCAAAACTTCAAGCAATGGAACGAGTTGATTTCTAAGAGTTTGTTCAGTCTGATTATTATCAAACTCTTGAAGAGTTTCACCAATGCAATAGACTACTTGAATCTTATTTTCTAAAGCATTTTGAACTTTTTTTATACAAGTCGGAGTCGATTCTTGATAAATATGCCTTCGTTCTGAATGACCAATTAGACTAAACTTAACGCCAAGTTCTTGTAGGAAGCTTGGACCTAATTCGCCTGTAAAAGCACCTTTGATTTGTTCTGAACAATTTTGAGATCCAATATTCATTGTAGAGTTTTCTAAAAGATAGGGAATGTGAATTGCTTGGGGAGCAACCCCGATAAAGACATCACTAGAGCTCAATTTAAACTCATGACAAAAAGCTTTAACTTCTTCTAAGCTTTGATTCATTTTCCAATTACCAAGACAATATTTTTTCATATTTAATGAGTATACTTTAAAATTTGGATTGCTGGAAGACTGCCTTTTTCAATGAATTCAAGGCTTGCACCTCCGCCAGTAGAGACATGGGAAATATGTTGAGCAAATCCTGATTTATTAATAGCTGAAACAGAGTCACCACCGCCCACGACACTGAAAGCATTTGTTTTAGAAATAACCTCAGCTACAAAAAATGTTCCCTGTGAGAAGTTTTCCGTTTCAAATAAACCCATGGGACCATTCCAGAAAATTGTTTGAGCACTTGCGAGATGTTCTTGATAGTTTTTTTGGGTTTCTGGTCCTATATCAAAGCCACATTGACCATCATCAATACTTTGAGTTTTTTGAACCTTTGGTTTTGAGTTGGGTTCTGCTGCAACTATATGATCGACAGGTAAGATAATTTTTGAGCCCTTGTCTCGTGATAATAAGTTCTTAGCTATAGAGACATCTTCATTAGAGCAAAGGGAATTTCCAATATTAATCCCTTTTGCTTTTAAGAATGGATAGGCCATGGCCCCGCCAATTAGTAATTTATCAGCTTTAATGAGTAATTTTTCTAAAGTATTAATTTTATCTTTTACTTTAGCCCCACCAAGAACACAGATAAAAGGCTTGGAAGGTTTTTCAATGAGCTTTGTTAAAGAAGAGATTTCTTTTTGTATTAATGGTCCAGCGAAAGTTGTTTGATTAGAAAATAGGTTAGGGAGTTGATATACTGAGCTATGTTTTCTATGACAAACTCCAAAAGCATCGTTGATGTAGATATCTCCGTACTCAGATAAAATTTTAGCAAACTCATTATCACCTGCAGTTTCTTGAGGGTGAAAGCGGAGATTTTCAAGCATTATAATCTTTATATGACCAAGATTTAACAAAGTTTTTATACCGGAGTCAGTGGCAGATTCAGAAAGATAAACTTCAATTCCTAGTTTTTCAGCAATATAATGGGCGATGGGTTCAAGACTTAGCTCAGGGACAACTTGACCTTGAGGTCTACCCAAACGGCTCATCATGACAAGCTTAGAGATATTTTTTTCTAATAAAAGCTCAATAGTAGGTAGGGCTAAATCAATTCTTGAACTATCTTTGATGATATTATTCTTAATGGGAACATTGAAATCAAACCTAGCCAGAACTTTTTTATTTTCTAAATCAGTATCTACGAAACTTTTTAACCCCAAGTTTTGCCACCTATGTAATTTGCAAGATCCAGAACTCTATTTGAAAATCCTATTTCATTGTCATACCAAGAAACAATTTTGGCAGTTTTTTTATTTACCATCGTTAAACCTGAATCAACAACGGAAGATTCCGGTCTACCAGTAAAATCTATCGATACTAAAGGCTCATCAGTATAACCAAGGATTTCTTTGTATTCATTCTGGCTTTTTTGTAGAAATAATTTATTAATCTCTTCTTTAGATACTTCTTTATTTAAAGTAACTGTTAAATCAACAATTGACACATCTGCAGTAGGAACTCTAATCGCATAACCATTTAATTTTCCAACAAGCTCTGGGATCACTTGAGTAGTCGCAATTGCTGCTCCAGTTGTAGTGGGAATCATAGAAACAGATGCAGCCCGAGCTCTTCTTAAATCTGAGTGAGAATTATCAAGAAGGTTTTGATCACTGGTGTAAGCGTGAATAGTAGTCATAAACGCATCTTCTATTCCGTATTCATCATTTAAAATTTTAACAAGTGGTGAGAGACAATTTGTAGTACAGCTTGCGTTAGAAACGATATGATGAGTTTCAGGATTAAATTGGGTGTGGTTAATTCCATAAACAAATGTTCCATCCATTTTCTTTCCAGGAGCACATAGAATAACTTTCTTAATATCACCTCTTAAATGTTGAGAAAGACTCTCTTGGTCTCTAAAGACTCCTGTAGAATCAAAGACTATATCAACATCTTTCTCCCAAGGAATCTTAGAAGGATCTTTTAAAGAGTAAAAACTAATCTTATGATCATTGATATGGAAGGCGTTATCTTTAACACTTAGATTATTATTGAAAGCACCATGAACTGAATCATATTTTAATAAATGTAGGTAAGTATCAATCTTACCAGGATTATTAATGGCAACAATTTCAAAGTTAAATGCATCAGGTCTTTTGTAATATTCTCTAATAAGAGATCGTCCAATACGACCCATTCCGTTGATTGCGACTCTAAGTTTCTTCATAACTAATTAATTCCTATATATGTGTTCAAATTTATTCCTAAAATGCCATATTTGTGGCCTCTTGGGTAGCTCTCATTTATTATCTATAAGAAGTTTCAGAATATTTTATGCACTAAAAGGTAAATAAATGGCTAATTCAAGGATATCTGTAAAAGAATTAAAAGTTAAAGAGTCAGTCTCTGAGATCTATTTGATAAAATATAGTGCTTTAATGAGCTCTAGAGATGGGAAAAAATATTTAAATATTATTTTTTCAGATTCAAGTGGACAGATTGAAGGACGAGCTTGGAATCACGCTGAAGAGATTAATAGTCAATGTTCTAAAGGAGACTTTGCCAGAGTTGAAGGAAAGGTCAATGCTTATCAAGGTAGGAAGCAACTCATTGTTTCTAGAATTTCAAAAGTTAATAAGAATGATGTTGATGTGAGTGACTTCGTGCATAGCTCATCTTTTGATCCTGATGAGATGTACGGGAAATTAGAAAAAATAGTTTCTAATTTAGATGACTTTTATATTAAAAAATTGCTGGAGAATGTTTTAAGTGATCAAGAAATTAAAAAGCGACTTAAAGTTTGGCAAGCAGGAAAAACAATACATCATGCTTATCAATCAGGACTTTTGGAGCATATTCTATCTTGTACTGAATTAGCAGTAAGTTTATCTGCTCATTATAATTGTAATAAAAACTTTGTAGTTGCTGGAGCAATCTTGCATGACCTTTGTAAAATTTACGAATTAAGTAGTGGGGTTAGTGTTGATTACACGGAAGAGGGAAAGTTAGTAGGGCATCTTGTGAAAGCTTTAGAAGTCTTGGATAGATTTTCTTATAAGATAAAAAACTTTCCCTATAATACGAAACTGCATTTAAAGCACATTTTACTGTCTCACCATGGGCATTATGAATTTGGTTCACCAAAAATTCCTCAAACGAAGGAAGCATACTTATTACACCTGATTGATTTAATGGACTCTAAAATGGGAACGATCGATGAGATTGTTAGAAGTGACCAAAATACTGGTCATTGGTCAGGATTTATAAAACATATGGATCGTATTGTATTTAAGTCGGAACTACCATATTATGAAAATGAATTAACAGAAGAAGAGGCTCAAGAGAAAAGGTCTCTCTCACATGGAAGTTCAAAGTCAAAGTCTCAAAACTCCCCAAAGGAATTAAAGCAAAACCTTGGAAGTTTGTTTGAAAATATCGATCTAAAAAAGAGTTAGTTTTGGAGTTTGGCAAGACAGATAACTTTGCAAACGTAGACTTTAGCTTTCCTGATGAACCTGAATCGAATCTAAGAGATTGGGGGGCCAGTGAGTTCAAGGTTTATGTAGGAGCTCCGGTTTTTACTCATCAAGAATTAATTAGAAAGATTCTCCCTAAGGGAGCGATAGTAGACAACTTAATGATTTATTCCAAGTTTTTTTCCTGTATTGAATTAAATTCAAGCTTTTACTCAATACCAAGTACTGAGCAAGTTAAATTATGGTCCTCAAAAGTTGGAGAAAAATTTAAGTTTGTTCCTAAATTCATAAAGACTGTCAGCCAGCATGGGACAGGTTTTTCTAAATTGAATTCCCATATAAGTGATTATTTAAGTTCAATTGTTCACTTTAAAAATAATTTTGGTGCGAGCTTCATTCAATTTCCTGAAAGTTTTAGCCCTGATTACTTGTTGGAGCTTGAGAACTTTCTATTAAGAATGCCAAAAGGGTTTAAACTTGCCACAGAGCTAAGATCCAAAGAGTTTATAAAGGTTCCACTTGCTTATCCCAAAGTCATTTTAGATGTGGCAGGCAGGAGAGACTTGTTTGATCTAACGCTATCTCGAAATTGGACGATGGTTAGGTTCGTAGGTAATTCTTTGCATGAAACAGATTTCAAGAGGCTAGATGATTGGTGTGAACAAATATTGAAATGGAAAACAAGAAAGATGAAAGAAGTCTATTTTATTCTTCATCAACCTGATGAGTCTCAATGTTATGAATTAGCGTTATACTTAAAAGAAAAACTTGGAGACATTATTGTAGGGTGCAATGAGTTAGCACAAGATCAATTAGATTTTGGGATCAAATAAATCTTTGAAGTTTTTAGTACTATGCTGCACTACTTCTTCAAAAGAAACCTTTTTGATTTCAGCAATTTTGAGTGCAATATGCTTTAAATATTTAGGAGAGTTTTCTTTTCCTCTATGAGGGGTAGGAGTTAGAAAAGGAGAGTCAGTTTCTAATAAAATTCTACTAAGCGGAGTGATTTCTACGACCTTGCGAACATTTTCAGCATTTTTAAAAGTAATAATTCCATTGAAACCAATATAATAATCTTGTTCAAGTGCAAATTCAGCAAGTTCAAGTTTAGAGGTAAAAGAATGAAAAACTCCTTTTTTTGTTAAGTTTTTCGCGTGATTTAAAATAATTTCTCTCGTATCTTCTTCTGCATCACGTGTATGAATGACAATAGGTAGCTCGAGATCAGTTGCAATTGAAAGTTGGTCTATGAAAGCATTTTTTTGAATATCACGAGGTGATTTATCATAGTGATAATCTAGCCCAATTTCACCAATGGCTAAGACTTTTGCATGCTTGTTTGCATTTTCTTTAATCGTTTTAGCGACATCTTCATTGTATTGGCTAGCATCATGAGGATGGATTCCCTGGGTACAATAAATCTCATTATACTTGTTAGATAAATCAATGACAGTTTGTAAGTTTGTATCACTCACTGAAATAGTCATGAAGTGAGTAACACCCTCAGCCAGAGCGTCTTGGATGATTATATTTTGTTCATCAGCTTTTAAGTAATCAAGGTGAAAATGCGAATCTATCATTTTCCAGATCTTTTTATGATCTCATCAAATAATTTAAAGAATTGAACATCTGGAAGTGCACCTTCAATCTTCACTCCATTTATAATTAAAGTAGGGGTTGATTTGATTTTATACGCTTCTCCTTGCTTGATGAGCTTTGAGAGTAGATCTTTATTTTCTTGAGAGTCACAACCCTGGAGGTTATTGCTTGCCTGTAAGCTTCCCAAAAACTTTGGACTGATACTATTTTGGTTTGCAAAAATTTCATCATGAATTTTATGGAACTTATTGGTATCACAAATCGCAACACTTGCAGCTTGGCAGGCATTTTTGTGAAAACTAGATTTTAGATTTGTATTACAAATATTACTAAGCGGGTATGGATAATAATAGATATTTATTTTACCAGCATATTTTTTTGCAAATGTATCTAATTGCTTCGCTACTCGCTGGCAAAATGGACATTCAAAGTCTGAGAACTTAGCAATCCAAATGGGAGCGTCATCAATGTTTTCAAAAGATTTTGCTATAGTTACGGGCGAGATAAATTCTGGTTTCCCTAAATTTGGTAAGCTATAATATTGATCAATAATTTGGCTTGCAATACTTGCTTGGTCTGCAATTTTTTTACTAGTAAAATTGTAAGTAACACCTGCAAAAGCTCCCATTGTTAGAAACGCTACTAAGGCAGGAACGGGGGAAATAGAGGCAAATGGTAAATCACTTTTTTTCCAAAAAAGATAAAAGATAATCCAAGAAATAATATAGTAAGCTGTACAATAAGGACATAGTGACCCTAGCACAATTAATGAGTAAACAAACAAAACAAGGCAACCTATTGCATTTAATAATGATAGAGTTTTATTAGTTCTTTCAAAACTCTCTTTTCCAACTAAAGAGCCTATTAAAAAAACGACATGCAATGCTAGGCCAAAGATCGCGAGAGGAACTCCCATAAAACTTGAAATGTTAGAAAAAGTAGCTGCATCACAATTAAAAAAAGAATTAAAGTCACATCCACTCGTATCAGTTAATCCTTGTGATGGGTAATGAACGTTAAAATAATGATTAGTGAGGTAAATGGTCACACCTAAACCAACCAAGTTTAAAAATATAAGGAGCATGTTTGAAATACTTAAGCCATTAGTAGTAATAGTTCTTTTTTGGTTCATTTTCTATCCTTGAAACGAAGTTATCTTTTTATATTAATATATTTGATAAAGATTGTAATTACGATCAGTTTTTCCTGTTCTTCTATAGCTATGAAATTCTATATTGCTGAATGTATCTACTTTATCGTCTTTTATGGTCATTGAAGGCCATCTTTTAATCAAATCCTCTTTTACTTGAGCTTGTAAATTAAAGTAAATCTTTTTGTCAGAGGTATGAAAACTTTTAGAGCTAGGGAAGAGATCATAAAATTCTTGGGTAACTTCAAAACTCTTGGATTGGATGCTTGGTCCTATCAAAGCAGCAATAGGGTGGATCGAATCGATTACTTCGTTGAGATGAATCTTTTTATGGATACCTCTCCAACCAGCATGGAGAAATACTCCGCCTAATTTTCCTTCGATTAAGATAGGAAGGCAATCTGCAGTATAAATTCCAATAATATTATTTTTGATGATTGTATTTTGCCAAATAAATCCATCCGCATCTTTATCTTCACTTTCAATCGAAACTATTTTATGACTATGGCATTGCTTCAGAATTTTAACATTTTCAGGCTTGTTTTTTTGAACCCAAAAAAAGCCATTGTTTAACTTTTTTTCGTATAAATTCATTTTTTTAAAAAACTTACTACTTTCTTGAACATTTCAGGAGGTTCAGTCTCAAACGATAAGCTTTCGCCTGTAATAGGATGAATAAATGATAAGAGTTTTGCATGGAGAAATGGGTGAGGATAATCTCCTAATACTTCCCGAAGACCACTAAGAGATTTAAGATGGTTTTTAGGATTTCCATAGGTGTTATCATTAAGTATTGAAGTTCTTTTTTGTTGAGCTAAATGAACTCTAATTTGATGAGTTCTACCTGTTTCTAAGACAAGGCTTACCAGACTAGATTTTTCAAACTCTTTTAAAACTTGATAATGAGTGATAGCAGTTTTGCCATTTTTCACTAATGAGCTCATTTTTTGTCTATTTCTTGGATCTCGTTTAATAAACGTTTCTATTGTTTCTTTTTTTGGAAATAATTTTCCATAGGTGAGTGCAATGTATTCTCTCTTTAGATCATGATCTTTAAAAAGATTCACCAATGCTGCATGAGTTTTCTGCTCTTTAGCTACAACCATCACTCCTGAGGTTCCCTTGTCTAAGCGATGGACAATTCCAGGCCTTTCTACATTTCCTATACCTTGTAGGTCGTTACAATGAAAAAGTAATGCGTTTACTAAAGTGCCACTCCAGTGCCCTGGAGCAGGATGTACGACCATACCTGCTGGTTTATTTACAAAAAGGAGATACTCATCTTCAAACAATATTTCTAAATTTAAATCCTGAGGTATAAGTTCACTTTTTTCAGGCTCTGGTATAATTACTGCAATTTTTGTACCTAATGGAGGAAGTTTTTTTAAATTAAGTTTAATTGTCTCTGATGAAATAAAATTTTTTTCATAAAGATCTTTAATATAGCTTCTACTAAAATCAGGTAGAGATTTTTTAAGGAAAAGGTCTAACCTTTTGAACTCTAGGTCATCTTCTGTAACTTCAAATTCAAAGGTTTTTTGGTCTGTCATTTAAGATAACTTAGCACTTCTATACTCTTTGAGTCTAGAAATATAAGCATCTGTCACAAAATCAGGATTTAGTTTTAGGATCTTAGCATATTGAAAAATAAAGCCTCTAGTATACACAGTGGCTGGGAGCAGTTCAAATCGTTCCTCTTCGATTGAGATCAAATAACTTTTTAAAATATTTGTTAGATTTGCCATTCTATCTAGGCTGACACATTTATATTCTCTAACAGATTTTAAAAATTTACCCGAATATTGAACTTCTTGTTCTATTTTAATCTCTTGTTCATTATTTAAAATATAATTCAATCTAAACTTTTCTTTTGCTTCAAGAGGATTTACATACGCATTTTCTTTTTTACCACTTCTATTATTATCTAGTGAATAATCAATTTCATTTGAGATTTGCTTATAGTCATTATATTGTTTTCTTTTTTCTTCTGAGCTTAAGATTAAATATGCTTGTTCTATTAGGCTCTTATTTGATTCCAGCTCGTTGTCTGAAAAAATTGAGTACCCAGCAAGGTTATGATCATTAAATAAACTAAGTGCACTAAAATAAGCACTTTCAATCATTTTAGGTGTTGCATTAGAAGGAACATCTAGCAGATCATAATAATTTGAACTCACAGCGACTCCTTTTGATAAAGTTTTGCAACTAATTCTTTAAGTTCATTAGCACTGTTAGAATTAGGGTACCTCTGAAGCAATGACTTTTTTACACGAATGCTTTGCCATACAGCTGGATCATAACTGATTTGACCAAGATAATTTACAGAGAATCCAAAGTACTTTTTACATATTTTCTCAATTGAATAGCCAAGATTTTCTTCTGAAAGGCTTCTTACTTGATTCATAACTAAGTAGTAATTTATCTTATCAAGTTCCAGTTTAAATTCATTATATAAATGAATATCGATTTTTTTTATTTCTTCTAACATTTCAACAGGACTAATTGTTAGACTTGTAATCTTTCCTTGTGAAACTCTTTTTAAGAGGTGTGAAATTCTATAAAAATTTTCACTATGTTGAATTTTTCTAAAAAAACAAGATTTTAAAAATCGATAAGTATTTTCAATTGAAGTTGGCTCGGGAAGTGTAGCCAGGATTCCTACATCTGCACTAATAAAAAAGTCTAAAGTGTTTAAGGAAGTACCTGCACCAAGATCAAAGATAATATAGTCAGCATCTAAGTTCTTCAAGTCACTTAAAAAGCTATTTTTATTAGAAGATTTTAAGTTTGCTATTCCTAATTCATCTTGAGCTCCACTGATTAAACTTAAGTTTTCACAGTCAGTGGTCGTTATTATGTCTTTAATATCTAAGACTTTTCTACTGAAGTAATCACTTAAAGTATTTTCAGGAATCTTTTGTCCCAAGCAAGTGTGTAGATTCGCACCCCCAAGATCTAGATCAATGGCAATGACTTTTGAGCCCATTGCTGCAAGCTCAATGGCAATATTTGCACATAGGAAACTCTTGCCTACACCACCTTTTCCACCACCAACTGCCCAAACCTTCTTATCTTCGAATAAGCTAAGTTTTAGGTTGAACTGATTGAGAATTTCGGTAGAACTTATAGATGTAAAATTTTCATGATGCGTCATGGTTGTTTCTTCCGTGATAAACTAGATTCCACTATGAAATCTTAATATAAGTATAGGGTTTAAAAGCTGGTTTGGTAAAATTTTAGTTCTTCAGACCTCAAAAGCCTGATACTTTTAGTAAGTTAATTTGGAGTATTAGGAATATTTGAAAAAAGTAAAAGCATTAAATCAAAGATCAGATCTACACCTTTCTAGGAAGGCTTGGCATGTAGGTACTGGATTATTTGCATTGTATGCTTTTTACTATCTAGAAATTCCTTTAGATCAAATGGCAAAGTTTGGAATCTCTTTTGCCTTGATAGCTTTTAGTTTTGAATTCTTGAGATTGAAAAATAATTCTATAAATTCATTTTTCTTGAAAGTAGGTAGCAGATTACTAAGACAAGATGAGACTGATAAAATTTCAGGTTTACCATATTATGCAATGGGTGCTGGGTTAAGCTTATTATTATTTCCAAAGCATATTGCTCTGATATCAATTTTCTTTTTAATATTTGCTGACCCTTTTAGTTCGATAATGGGTATTTTGTTTGGAAAAAATAAAATCCTACCTAATAAAAGCCTGGAAGGCTGTTTATCTTGCTGGCTAATTTGTTATTTAATTTGTCACTTATACTTAAAGTCCATGGGTATTGTCGGCTTGAACGCTTTTGTATTCAGCTTTATTGCTGGGTTTATGGGAGCAATCAGTGAGTTAGTTTCATTTACAAAGGTGGATGATAATTTATCCATACCTTTGGTGTCGGGTTTTTCCATGTTTTGTTTAAACTATTTTTTCCAACTTTTCTAAATTCTTCAAACTTCTTTAAAATTGACTCATTGACCCACTTCTTTATATTCTTTTAATAGGAATTTTATTATTTAAGACCAAGGAAGGATAAAAATGGAGTGGATTCAAAGTTTTTTTGTACAGGGTGGCCCGTTCATGTACATAATTTTATTGATATTTTTAATAGGAGTCATGTTTGTATTTGAACGAGTAGTTAGATTGAAGAGTCTAGATATTAATTCATCAAGCTTTATGAATGAAATCCAAAAATTAGTTTTATCAAATAATATAAAAGAAGCAATTCAATACTGTTCAGGCTCAAAAGCTGCTTTGCCACAAATTATAAAAAGTGGTTTAAAGAGATCATCACAAGGGACAGACCAAATTCAAAATGCAATTGATGCAACAGCTTTAGATATGATTCCAAGAGCTGAGAAAAATTTAAGCTTACTTGGTCTCTTAGCAAACGTATCAACTTTACTTGGACTTTTAGGAACAATTTTTGGACTAATCGCAGCCTTTGAAGCTGTTGGTGCCGCTGATCCTGCAGATAAAGCCAGAGTTTTATCCGAAGGTATTTCCCAAGCAATGAATACAACTGCTCTTGGTCTGATATCGGCAATAGTTTTGATGGTCTTTCATAACCTTTTATCATCTAGAGCTGGGAGAGTAATTTCTAATATTGATCAGTATTCAGTTAAGTTACTAGATATTCTAGGAACAATGAAAATAGTAGATAAATAGTAGGAGCAAAATGTATTCTCTACCAAGTGCAAGAAGGAAAAAGCTAAAAGCTGACGGGTTAAATTTAACTCCAATTCTTGATGTTGTTTTTGTCTTAATTTTCTTTCTATTATTTTCGGTACAGTTATTAAGGATTTATGAAATTGGTTCTGACCTGCCTATTTATCAAGAACCATCGGAGAGTAATCCTTTACAAAAGAAAAAAAAGTTTGAGTTAAAAGTTTACATAAGTAATAAATACATTCGATTCCATAATGCTTTGAATAGAAAAGAGTTGGATAAATTCGAAGTTGAATGGGACAATAAAGAGTTTGAAAAAAAAGTTGAACTAAAAATTCAAGAAATTAAAAACGATCATCCAACTGAGAGAAGAGTTGTAGTTAAGACTCATAAAAATGTTCTTTATAATAATTTAATCACTATCATGGATAAATTAAGAGGTGAAGATAGAATTTATGAGATGGGGCTTGCTAAGCAACAAGAAAGAAGAGCTGAATTGGAAGCCGAAGGCAAAAGGGCAGAAGAGATCGATGATATTTTAAATGAAGAAATTCTAGACGAAAGAAGAAAAATACTAACTAAAAAATATAAAGAGCAAGGAAAATCAGATGATGAAATCCTTGAATTAATTAGTGAAGTTAAAATAGGAAACTTATTTAACCAAATTATTTTTGAAGATTAAAAACTATGGCAAATAAAAGATTTATTAGAAATAGAAAAAGACGAGCCAGCGCTGAACCTTTCGAATTAGAAATGAGTTCACTCCTAGATATTCTTGTCATCTTATTAGTTTTTCTTTTGAAGAATTACTCTGTTGATGAATTCGCATTAAAGATTAACAAAGGTATCTCAATCCCAGATTCAATATCTAAAACATTAACAAGAAAAGGTATTACAGTTCAGATGTCAAAAGACTTCGAAATTTTTGTTGAAGATAAATTGATAACTACGCTCGAAGGGAAGGGAGCATGGACTGAAGACCAGGATTTACTAATAAAGAACGAACTATTGGCCTTAAAAGAAAATACAGAGAAAATTGAGATGCAATCAGAAAAAGCATCAGGATTTAATGGGATTATTAATTTAATCATGGATAGAGAGTTAAGCTATGAACATATTGATCGATTAATGGATATTTCAGCAGACTCTGGGTATGAGCAATTTAAATTCATAGTAATAGAGAGTTAATGAAAAAAATAATTATTTTTATATTTATGTCTTTAAACTTATATACTCAGGCAAATATTGATGCCAAGATTTTATATATTTTACAAAAAGAAAAAAAAGCTGCTGAAGTTTTAGTAGCGAAGTCTAAAAATGCTAGAAATTATTATAGATTATATATTTCTCGAATAGAGATTTTAAAATTCAAAGGAAAGAAATTAAGAGAATTAAAGTTTAGAGATAAAAACTCCAGTGCTGTGAAAAGAGCGATGAAAGATAACTTTGAGTACTTTAAATCAACGAGAGAGATTGGAGATTTAATAAGTTCAAAATATAAGAACTTTGAAAATGATGGAAAATTTTATCTTTTACACGGACTAATGATTGCTGAGTATCAACCAATGGATACTAATATTCCTGTGTATTTAAAAAAGTCAGTTGATAAGATTAAAGAGAAGGGGCTCAAATCTGTTGCGGCAGGCAAGCTTGCCGATTATTATTATAATAATGCAAAATTTGATCCTGCAATCCAATATTACTCTATGGCATTAAGCATTGATCGTAATTCAGAGTGGAAAGAAAGGTATTTATATAATAGAGCATGGTGTTATTTTAAAAATGATGATTATGGCAAGTCGGTATCTAATCTTTTAGAAATTTTCAACACGACTAAACAGAAAAATGCAAAAAATTATTTCTATATGCAAAGTAGAAAAAAGATACCTGAGTTTCACGTATTTTCGGGTAAACCTGATAGTGGGTTAAAGTTTATACTCCAAAAGGGAGATGATTCTGTTGAATCACTAACTAGTTTTGTTAAATATGTTTACAGTAAAGGATTTTTTGAAAAATTTGATAATCATGTCCTCCAAGTTGAATCACATTTAAAAAATAAGAATAGAAAAAAAGACTTATTACAATTCAGGGTTGATATGTTCAATCATTTAGTTGATTCTGAATTTAAGAAATCACGTAAAACAGTGATTAACTTAAGAGATCAAATCTTTAGGTCTTATAAATCTGGAGGCCTCACTAAAGACCAAAAACTAGAGTTTAAACAAAAAAATATAGATCTATTAAACAATAATATTAAATTTATTAACGATAAAAAAACGAAAGAAAAAGATTCCTATTTCAATCCAATCTTAGAAGATACGATTAGTATTGTTAGGGTACTTAAACAAATAAGCCCTAAAGAGAGTGATGATTATGATTATAAGTTAGCTCAAATTTATAATTCATTGAATAAGAAAGATAAAGCAATAGCAGTTTTTGAAAGACTTTATAAGAGTTACAAAGTTAAAAAAGACAAGAGAAAGGATGCTGTAAAGATTCTTGCTGAGATTCTGGCTTATTATGATAAGAAAAATAAAGGTCAAAAAACGATCTCTGCAAAAGAGTTAGCCTATTATGATGATTACTTAAAAATTGGAACTGATAAAGAAATTAAGAAAACTATATATTTAAAGCTCTATGATAAAGCATTTAAAAAGAAGAACTATCCAAAAACTTTAGAAATTGCGGGCGATTTTTATAAAAATGACCCACGTGATGTCAAAAAAACAAGTGCGATGATTTTAAACCTCATAGCAGTCAAGGAAGTTAATAATGATTCTAAGTTCTATGAGAAATTAAAATCATTTGTGAACTCAAGACCTAATCTACGTTCTTCATCTGAATTACAAGTTGCTTTAAAAGAAGGATATAAATTAGTCTCAACTCAGAAAATCAATGATTTACTTGAAGGTGGAGATGGAAAAGATTTAGACAAGGCAGATAAGCTTTATGCTTTCTTCAAAGATAAAAAACTCGATATTAATAACAGACTCATCTCAGGTTTTAATGCAAGCATTTTATATAATAAAGCAGGTGCAAACGATAAAGCCTATACGGTTTTAAATACTATTATATCGAAGGCAACACCAGAGTTATATAAAGATTATTCTGAGAAAATAGAACAAATTGCTAAGAAAGAACTTTTTCATGATGAAGAATTTTCAATGAAAATCTTGAAAAGATTATTAACTAGAGATTGTAAGGATAAAAATCCTTCTCGAAGTAGGCACTACGAGCTGATACAAGAAGTTCTTTTCTCTAGAGGTTCTTTGTCGAGAGTAGTAAAGCTCTATAATGTTGGACGTAAATGTAACGTAGGACAGTCAAGCTTAGATTTATTTAAAAAATTAAGCCAGGAATATGTAAATTGGAATGACTCAAGCGAGGTAAGAGAGTTTGCTCAACTTGTTATGAATTATAAAATTTTTAACTCTCAAGATGTTCAAAATTTCACAGAACAATATCTTTTACACCTAATGAATAAGTTAGAAACAATAGAGCCTAAGAAATTTCTTATTCCAATTAATAAAGTTGTGAAAGACTTGTCAGCCTTTAGAGTGTCACAAAACTCTATCATCAAGACTTATAAGACAATTACAACTTTAGGTGCGAGTAAAGTAGCTTATGATAGGTCAGAGTTATCAGATGAAAATGTTGCAACTGTAGTTGAGAAAAACCTAGACTTATTTTCTAATAGATTAAAG